>Ga0316194_10000064_pt1 | contig 50716 bp, 50 predicted proteins | sample CroRivsedime1_MG_FD_204936 | JGI IMG/M metagenome (GOLD analysis project Ga0316194, IMG submission 204936) | Coastal sediment microbial communities from Maine, United States - Cross River sediment 1 | ecosystem: Environmental > Aquatic > Marine > Coastal > Sediment | place: USA: Maine...
GCTGATAGGCGATGGTCCCGAAGCGCTGCACAAAATTTCGATGATCGGTAATGACTTGAAACTCGACACCGGGGTTGGTACCTGCGGCAAAGAAGGGCAGTCAGTGCCCGTCGGTGTCGGGCAGCCCACATTGAAAATCGACGAACTGACAGTGGGCGGTACCGCCTGACCAGAAATTCGTGAAGCGGAATTTCACATAAGTCAAAACTTCGCGATTTCACAGCGCACAATGTGAGGCATCTCACTTCATTCAACATATCTTCCGAGTAGAGTCCTTGTGTCTCATGGAGGGATACGAAGATGGCTTTCGACAACACAATTACGGAACATGACATGGACGCCAACTCCCAGCAGTTTGTGCAAGGATTACGCGGCGATGGCGGCGATTTTGAGCCGGATCTGGCTGTAGACGGTCTGTCGGAATCGATACTTTCGCGCATTCTTGGACTATTCGGTGTCGGTCGCTCCTGAGCCTGAACAAGGACTTAGACAGAGCGACAAATCTGAAAAACCCGGCTAATGGCCGGGTTTTTCGCATTTAGCCGCTTTACATACGCCGCCTGCTATGGAAAATGAATTGACCCCGGGTAAATTGAACGATATCGCTATGTGGGTCTCCAAGCCGATTTACGAAAGCCTGCCCTATTTTTACCTGCTCGCAGGGGCGATTTCGCTTGGCTTGTCGATGTACCTCACCTACTGGTATCTCCCAACGATTTGCTTCGTCGTGGGGCTGATCTGCCTGGTGGGTGGCCTGGTCGTACTTCTGAAGCGGCGTGATAGCCGCGTTGCCAATCGGCGAGTCGGGCAACGGCAGGATTACTAGGGCAGGCTAAGCGGATTCCTGCTCTTCAATGGCGGAATCTTCCTCTTCCTCTTCGAGATCCTCGTCCACAACTTCGTCCGCGGTTCTGAGGTCGCGATACACGAGTTCATACACTCCCAGTGATACTACGTCGCCATCTCGAAGGCGGTATTTCTTGATTTGTTTCTCACCAAGAAACACCCCGTTGGTACTGTTGAGGTCCTCAATGACACAACCATTCTCGTCGCTGATCAGTTGCGCGTGGTGACGGCTGACGAATTTGCTCTTGATGTAGATTTCATTGTCCGGTGAGCGTCCAACGATGATCCGACCGGGAGCAAATGTAAGCTCTTCGACAACGTCGCCGTCCTGCCGGACCTCGATACGCGTTACATCGGCCCCGCTGGGATAGCGATCCTGTAATTGCTGCAGTTTCTGGTGAATTCCCGTGCTGCTCTCGTGTTCTTCCCAATTGAGCTCGGTAATTGCAGACTTTACATCGTCCAGGTCTACGCTCTCTTTCTCGTCAGCAAAAGCGCACAGCAATGACGTGTCACACAGCGTATTGATCAGGCGAGGGACGCCGCCCGTATAACGGTGAATGGTATCGAACGTGTCGTCGCCGAAGAGCCGGTGCTCTTCGGCCCCGGCAACCGACAGGCGATGCTCGATGTATTCGCGCATTTCACGGCGATCGAGCGGCCCAAGATGGAAACGCAGCCGGACACGCTGGGTCAGCTGTTTGAGCCCCACAGAGTCGAGCGTGTCCCGCAGTTCCGGCTGGCCCGCGAGGATGATACGCAGCACTTTTTCCTTGTGGGTCTCAATGCCGGAAATCAGGCGAATTTCTTCGAGCACCTTGCGCGTCAAATTCTGCGCTTCGTCGACGACCAGCACGACCTTCTTGCCGTTCGAGTATTGCTCGATCAGGAACATGTTCAGCATGTCGAGAAGCTCGACTTTGCGTTTGTTGAATGGCTTGAAGCCGAACTCGGTCAGGACCGCCTGCAAAAACTGCGTCGGTGTCAGCTGAGTCTGCGAGACGACGGCGTACACGACGTCCTCGTCGAGTTCAGCGAGAAAAGACTGCAGCAGGGTGGTCTTCCCGGAGCCGATTTCGCCCGTGATGACGACGAATCCGTCAGCGAGCCAGATGGTGGACTCCATGTAGGCCTTCGCCCGGGCGTGCTGCTTGCTCCAATACAGGAAGTCCGGGTCCGGCGTTAGCCGAAACGGTTGTTCCTTGAGATTGAAGTGGCCCAAATAAGACATATCGATCCAGTTTACCTGCTTTTTCGCTCTTCGGGCTACGCCGAAGTCTCAGGCGCGCATTCGGACTACGTCACACTCTGACTGATTATGTCGATTAATTCGTCGCGCTTTGCGACCGAGTCTGCTGTAACGGTGATGTGCCCCAGTTTTCGGCCTGGCCGGGCGGCCTTGCCGTAGTCATGCAGGACACCGGATTCGAGCGTCCTGACCGCATCCGGAATCTCACCGATCAGATTGATCATCCCGGCGTGACCCACGCTCGCAGTCGAACCCAGGGGTCGATTCATCACAGCTAGGAGGTGGTTCTCAAACTGGCTGGTATTCGAGCCCTCGATCGTCCAGTGGCCGGAGTTATGTACGCGCGGAGCGAACTCGTTGGCCAGCAGATTCTCTCCGCTGACAAACAGCTCAAGCGCCAGCACGCCGACATAGTCGAGGTGGCTGAGCATTCGACGCATGTAGCCCTCGGCCTTTTCGGCAAGAGCCGGGTTATCGACCGGCGACCTGGAGATTCGCAGGATGCCGCCCTCGTGAACGTTATGGCTGAGCGGGTAGATGGCGATATCACCATCACTGTTGCGGACGCCGATACATGACACTTCGTAGTCGAACGCGACCCACTGCTCGGCGATCAGCGCAGTGCCGCCAAGCTCAGTCCAGGCCGCGTCTATTTCGCTTCGATCCTTGATAACGAACTGGCCCTTGCCGTCATAACCCAGTCGGCGAGTCTTGATAACGACGGGCAGCCCCAGCGCGTCGACGGCCGCGATCATGTCTTCGCGCGAGTCGATCGCCCGGTAGCCCGGCAATGGAATATCAAGTTGCTCAAACAAGCGCTTCTCGTCCAGCCGATCCTGCGCGTGACGCAAGGCGTCGGCGGGCGGAAAGACCGGAACATCGTTACCAATTTTCTGCAATGCCTCGACCGGGACGTTTTCGAATTCGTAAGTAATGACGTCACAGGTGGCGGCGAGCTCGGCAAGCGCTGCGGCATCGTCGAACGGCCGTTGGATAACGTCGCCACAATCGCCGGCCGGCGGCGAGTCTGACGGATCGATAAATTGGCATTCAACACCGAGATCGCGGGCTGCGTGACCCAGCATCTGACCGAGTTGGCCGGCGCCGATGATGCCGATTTTCATGGAATTACTTGCTTGGGTCGCTGTCGGCCAGGACCTTGTCGGTCTGGTTCTTGCGGAACGCGTCGAGTGCATCAGCGATTGCACTGTTCTCGTTGGCGAGAATGGCAGCGGCGAGGAGTGCGGCGTTCACGGCACCGGCACGGCCAATGGCCATGCTGCCAACGGGAATGCCGGCCGGCATTTGCGCTATCGACAACAGGGAGTCCATGCCATTTAGCGCCTTGGACTGAACCGGGACGCCCAGGACCGGTACCCGCGTCTTGGCAGCCGCCATGCCCGGCAGGTGAGCCGCGCCTCCAGCACCCGCGATGATGACTTTCAGGCCGCGCTCGACAGCAGAGCCGGCATAGTCAAACAGCAAGTCGGGCGTGCGGTGGGCCGAGACGACTTTAACCTCGTACGCGACGCCAAGAGCGTCCAGCGTTTCGCTTGCATGGCGCATCGTCTCCCAGTCGGAGCGCGATCCCATGATGATGCCAACGTCAATACTCATTTCGAAATTCTACACTACCTGTTACTAGCGGCGCAGGCGCTCGAGCGCTGCGCGAATGGGTTCCGGATCGATGTGCCGCATGATCTTGCCAATATATTGCTTCTGTCGTCGCAGCGCACCGTGCGACTTGATACTGCGTGCTTCCATCACGGCCTCAAGCAGGTCGTCGTCGAGCTCGAGCGACTGCAAGTCTGCAGCACGAAGCGTAATCAGCTCCTCGCCGAGTTTTTGCCTCGCCAGGAATTCGCGCTTCCGCGCGCTTTTACTGGGCTTTGTATCATCCACAAGATAAAGTACTTCCCGCGATCTGGGGGCGGGAGTCTACCATGCGACACGCCGACAGACAGATAGCCGATCAGGGAATAACTGGAATTATGGGAACGATCGCAAAAAGCGAATTACTTGGCCGCGCCGAACTCGAAAGTCTCGTCACGCTGGCGTTGGATGAAGCAAAAACTCAGGGTGTCGACCAGGCGGAAGTTGCCGCCAGCCAGGATACGGGTCTGTCTGCGACTGCTCGATTGGGCGACGTCGAGAGCCTGGAGTACACGAACGACCGCGGTATCGGGATTACCGTGTTCAAGGACTCGCGCAAGGGTAGTGCCAGCACGTCCGATATGTCACCAGCCGCGATCCGGGAGGCTGTGACCAAGGCGTGTACATTTGCCACGCTCACCGCACAAGACGAGTTCTCCGGGTTGGCGGACGCGGATCTCATGTGCACCGATGTACGGGATCTCGATCTGGACCATCCCTGGGACGTCGATGCGACCAAGGCTATCGAGATGGCGATAGAGTCGGAGGAAGCCGGCCTGAAGTTCGACAAACGTGTAAGCAATTCGGAAGGCGCCACCGTGTCGACCAATCGCGGTACGCGGGCATACGGCAATTCGCACGGTTTCCTCGGCGGTTACTCACGAACCAGCCACAGCATTACGTGCGTGTTACTTGCCGAAGCAGACGGCGTGATGCAACGCGATTATCACTATACGTCTGCGCGTAGCGCGAATGATCTGGATACTTCGGCCGAGGTAGGACGTCGAGCGGCAGAGAAGACGGTCGAGCGCCTGGGCGCGCGCAAGATGAAGACGACGCGCGCGCCCGTATTGTATGTCCCGGAACTTGCACGCGGATTCATCGGTCACGCGATCAGCGCGATCGCGGGGGGCGCCCAGTACCGTCGATCATCGTTCCTGCTCGATGCGGTGGGAGAGACGCTGTTTCCGGACTTCGTGAACATCCAGGAACGACCGCACCTGCCGAAAGGCATGGCTAGTGCCCCGTACGATGCAGAAGGCGTTGGCACTTATGATCGCGACATCGTCTCCGAAGGTGTGTTGCAGGGCTACATTCTTAGCAGCTACTCCGCACGCCGCCTCGGACTGGTGACGACAGCGAATGCAGGCGGATCACAAAACCTGATCGTACCCGGCGGCGATAAGGACAAGGATGCGCTGATCAAGGAGATGGGCACCGGGCTCGTCGTGAGTGAGCTGATCGGGCAGGGCGTCAACGGCGTGACCGGAGATTACTCTCGCGGTGTCGTTGGTCACTGGGTAGAAAATGGTGAGATCCAGTACCCGGTGCACGAAGTGACCATTGCGGGCAATCTGCGAGACCTCTACCAGAGAATCGCCGCGATCGGCAACGACCAGGACGTAAGAAGCGGCATTCGTTGTGGCTCGATCCTCGTCGAGGAGATGACGATCGCGGGCGCGTAAAGACCGGTTTCGGGCGGCCAGGGTGAGCTGATTATTAAGGCCCTGGAAATGGCGACGGAAGAGGACTCTGTGGGAGCCCGCCTTGCGGGCGATGGCCCCCACGTTACCGCGGAAACTCCGACGGCCAAATGGTACCCTGGTGAAGAAATGGACTGGGAGTACGCAACACGAGCCGTTCAAATGCTAATACTTGCCGCAGCGGATCGGGCTGCCTGTGACCCGCAGCGGTCGCCCGCAAACAAACTAAGAAAAAGGGGGCTGTCTTGCTATTACGCCGTGTAATGGGGCACGTCCGGACCCAAAACTGGGCGGCCGTCGGGATCGATTTCGTTATCGTCGTTGTTGGCGTCTTCGTCGGTCTGCAAGCGCAACAGTGGGCAGAAACACGAGCTGACCGCAGGACCGAAGGTGAGTATCTTCTTGCACTCGCAAAAGATATCCGCGATGACATTGCAAGAATTGAGGAGGCACTGCGTGTCGAAGAGTCGCGCGTGTCTACCCTCGATCATCTTCTTCGTGAGTCAACGGGCGCACCATTGCCGGCCGGCTTCGACTCTGCGCGCGGGCGCGTCATTGTTGAATCCTTTCCGTCGTATCCCGAAGTCGACGCGTACGATCCAGCCTATACGCTTTTCAGCTACACGGGCATGAACGCCCACCGAGCAGCTTACGACACGATCATTAACACCGGAGGACTCGAACTGATTCGCGATGCAGCGCTCGTGCGCGAAATCCAAAATCACTACGCGAGAATTGAGTCGCTCGAACACTTCGAGGAGTTAATGGAAGCCTCTCGCAGCCGATTTATCGAGGCGCAGCGACTAGCGGGAATTTCGCCCGTAGACCTAAAACCGATGGAAGATATGGTGGAGCTATTCAGGGGAGATGCGGGAATGACAGCTGCGGCCAAGAACTTCTGGCTTTTTACGAACCGTCACCTCAAGTTTCTGACTGAACTCAAGATGGCGGCAGATACTGTAGCGAGCATGCTCGAAACAGAGAGCCACCCAACTTGAGACAATATGGATGATGCCGAGTACCAGCGGCAATTGCACGAAGACGAGACGCTACGCGTTGCTCGTCTTATCCAACAAGCCGGAAAGAGTCTCATCGCCCAGGGTGCTATCAACAGCTGAGTCGATCGAACCCCCCAGCTTATCGATGACACCTGCCCACTTCGGATCGCGGTAGGAGCCCGTCTCTCCCTGTACACGCACGACATCGACTATCTCCCTGAGCGTGATGCGCGACATCTCCTTACCCGGCAGCAGCTCGTCCTGTTCTGTCCAACTAAGCAGGCCATTCTCGCGGAGCGCGTCGATAAGCGGCGCAGCTGTTATCGATGGAATGCGCAATTCTTCGCTAAGGGCTTGCTGGGTAATCGACTTATTCGAATCACGGAATGCTGCTCCAACGATCAACATTACATTGAGCGCCAGGCGTTCGCGCATTGAGTTCGATAGACGCGGATCGCGTCGTCCGATCTGCATGTAGGCTGGATTTTGGAAATAGAATGCGATTTGCGAGCCGATCAGCAGGATGATCCAGTTCAGGTACAACCAGAGTAGCCCCGAGATTGCGACAGCGAGGCTTGCGTAGATCGCCTGGCGATTGGCAGATCCTGCGATAAACGAGGCAAAGAACGTTCCTGTCGTCGCCCACAGGAAGCCACCTGCGATGCCGCCAACGATGGCCGATCGCAACTTGACGAAAGTATTCGGCATGAACTTGTAGAGAGACGTGAATATGCCAATCGTAATCAGGTAGGGCATCAGGAAATCGGTCAGGCCGAAAACGGGCGCAAGTACCACGTTTTCGTGCATTTGGACGACCAGCTTCTCTTTACTGAAATCGACCAACGTTCTTATGGCCAGGCCAACGGCCAAGGCTCCGACGATCAGCACGCTGCTGTACTCGGCCAGTCGCGTCGCGAAACTGCGCGATTTGCTGACGTACCAGACGTAGTTAAACGCGTCCTCGATCTTTTGCACCATTGAGATCGCAGTGTAGATAAAGAAGATGAAACCGATGCCGCCAAGAACGTTGCTATTGACGTTGTTTACCAGGTTCATGATGTAGTCGGTGATCTCGATGCCCTTCGGGCCGAGCGGCTCCAGGAACCGGTACAGGTGCGGCTGGATTTCTTCGTGGACGCCGAATGCCTTGAGCGCCGAGAAGCTGACCGCGATCAGCGGCACGATGGACAAGAGCGTTGTGTAGACGAGGCTCATCGCACGCAGGTTGAGCTGACCCGAGAGAATGTCTCGTATGACGGCGTAGAGGTTCCGCAATACGCCGGCCAAAATCCGCCCCGGCAGGCCGTGCTGTTCCAGCACGTCGCCCCAGATTAAGTCGTCGAGCTTTTGTTTGAGGTCGGCGATCATGCGTGCATTGTACTCCGGCGGTGTCCTGATCCGGAACTCAAGACGAAGTCATTTTCACAAGTGCTTCGCGATACTTGTCCGCTGTCCTCTCGATAATCTCGGCTGGCAAGTCCGGCCCGGGTGCAGTCTTGTCCCAATCGAGTGTCTCAAGGTAGTCACGAACGAACTGCTTGTCGTAGCTCGGCGGGCTCGTACCAATTTCGTAGCCGTCGACAGGCCAGAAGCGCGACGAGTCCGGCGTGAGTGCCTCGTCGATGATGAACAAACGGCCTTGCTCGTCGAGCCCGAACTCGAACTTGGTATCGGCGATGATAATGCCGCGTTCAAGTGCGTAGGCCGCCGCACGCCCATAGATTTCGATCGAAATATCCCGCACACGAGCGGCGAGTTTCTCGCCAATAAGCTCGACCACCTTTTCGAAACTGATGTTCTCATCATGCGCGCCGGCCTCTGCCTTGTACGCTGGCGTGAATAGCGTTCGCGGTAACTTCTCCGCCTGCTGCAATCCGTCGGGCAAGTCGATACCGCAGACTTGTCCCGTCTCCTGGTAGTCTTTCCACCCGGACCCAATCAGGTATCCGCGAACGACCGCCTCGATCGGCAAGGGCTTGAGTCGTTTTACGACCAGCGCACGGCCCGCAAGCATCTCCCTGGCATCCGGATCCTTGACGACGTCGGCCACGGTCAGGTCGGTTAGCTGGTTCTCGATGATGTCGCTCATCATGCGGAACCAGAACAGCGAGATCTCTGTCAGCACCGCGCCCTTGCCGGGTACCGGATCGGGCATTACGACGTCGTAGGCAGACAGGCGATCCGTGGTCACGATCAACAGGTGATTTTCGTCGACACTGTAAATATCCCGAACCTTGCCGCGGCCGATAAGCGGCAACTCGGGAATCGTAGATTCGAACAGGGCGTCAGTGATATTCATCGGGCGATGATCGCCCCTAAAGGACGCGCTCGCAAGGTCTGTAATGGGAATGGGGGCCAATGCGCGATACGATGCGGCACCATATGTTCCTTGGAAAGACTCTCGCTCTGCTCGCCCTCGCGCTGGTTGCCTACCAGTTCTACCGGGGTTTCAGGAAGAGCGTGCGCACATTCGAACAGGATGGCGCCGATATCGAACGTCTTCCCGACGAATTCGTACGAGCGTTGTTCGGCTGCATGGGACACCTTTCGAAGTCGGATGGCCGAGTCTCCGAAGATGAGATTCGTGCTGCGCGCCTGATCATGCATCGGCTTGGCCTGAATCCTGCCATGGTCCGGCGTGCGATCGGCTGGTTTGATGACGGCAAGCGTCCTGGCTTCCCGCTGGTGCAGACGGTGAGAGAGGTGCGGCGTGTCAGCGGTCGCAGTACCTCGAAGCGGATCCTGTTCCTGCGCCTGCTGCTGGAAGTCGTGCTCGCGAAAGACGCACTGAAAAGGGAAGAGCGCGCCATGCTTTGGACGATCTGCTCGGAACTCGATATCGGTCGCGTCGAATTCGCTCAACTCGAAGCCATGATTCGTGCGCAGAAGGGTTTCAAGCGCTCGCCAGCCGGTAGCGCCGATGCTGCTCGCCTGCGGGCCGCTTATGAGGCTCTCGGTGTGACGGTCGAAGCGAGCAATGCCGATATCAAGACTGCCTATCGGCGGTTGATGAACAAGAATCACCCTGACAAGATCGCTGGCAGCAACCCTGAGGCTGACGTGGTCGCCGAAGCGGAGCGTCGCACGCGCGAAGTACGCAGCGCCTACGAAATGCTGAAAGCAAGGCGCTCAATACGATGAATCGGGCCCATGGGCCCTCCTACACAGCCCTCAACTCGGGTACTCTTCTCGCGTAAGCCACAAAGGAAAAGTCGTGAAACCCTTAATTGCCCCCTCAATTCTCTCCGCGGACTTCGCCCGACTGGGCGATGACGTCAATGCCGTGCTGGACGCTGGCGCCGACATCGTACATTTCGATGTGATGGATAATCATTTCGTGCCGAACCTGACGATCGGGCCGATGATCTGTGACGCCCTGAGAAACCACGGAATTGAGGCACCGATCGACGTTCACCTCATGGTTGAGCCTGTCGATCGAATTATTCCGGACTTCGCCAAGGCCGGTGCTACTTACATCACATTTCACCCGGAGGCGAGCAGGCATCCCGATCGCTCACTGGGGCTGATTCGCGAGCAAGGCTGCAAAGCCGGGCTTGTCTTCAATCCGGCTACGCCACTCGATTGGCTGGACTACGTCATCGACAAGGTCGATATGGTCCTGCTGATGTCGGTCAATCCCGGATTTGGCGGCCAGAAGTTCATTCCGTCGGCACTCGACAAGTTGCGCGAGGCACGCAGGATCATCGACGACAGCGGGCTGGAGATCAGGCTGGAGATCGACGGTGGCGTCAAAGTCGACAATATTGGCGAGATTGCGGCGGCTGGCGCAGATACGTTCGTTGCCGGTTCGGCGATCTTCGGTAGCGAGGATTATGCCGCTACGATCTCGGCGATGAAGGCTGAAATAGAAAAGAACTCGTAGGAGCGGCCACCGGCCGCGACAGTCTATCGGGTCTTTAGGGCCTTTAGGGTCTTTAGCGGCCTGACGGCCGCGACATCCTATCGGGTCTTTAGCGGCCTGACGGCCGCCGCGCTGCTTCGCGGCGAATCGCCGCTCCTACTATAGGTTGCGGTTCGGGCGCGCCCCGTAAACGACAATGGTCTTGCCGCTGGCTGAGACGAGACCCTGCTCCTCGAGGACCTTGAGCACCCGGCCTGCCATTTCACGTGAGCAGCCGACGAGGCGACTCAGTTCCTGGCGGCTGACCTTGATCTGCATGCCGTCCGGGTGGGTCATTGCATCCGGTTCGTTGCAGAGGTCCATGATGGCGTGGGCGACGCGGCCCGTCACATCGACGAAAGCGAGATCACCGAGCTTGCGATTCGTGCGGTCGAGGCGGGTTGCGAGCTGAGTAGCCAGTTCAAAGACGAGGCCCGGGCTTTCGCTCGCAATCTGGCGGAATCGCGGATAGGTCATCTCGGCGATTTCGCACTCGGTGCGGGTCCGAACCCACGCGCTGCGTGTGGGCTGTTCGTAGAAGAGACCCATCTCACCGAAGAACTGTCCTTTGTTCAGGTAAGCCAAAACCATCTCATTGCCATCTTCGTCCTCGATCATGACTTCGACCGAGCCGTCGACGATGTAATACAAAACATCCGGCAGATCGCCGGCATGAATCATCACTGTTTTCTGCGGTACTGTGCGTACTCGGCAATAACTCAGAAAGCGGTTAATCGCTGGTACATCACTCAGATTTTTCGCTGTTGTCTGCATCGGTAGTCCCTCGCCCATTCGCGCATTACTTTTAATACAGATTGCCGGTCAGGGCAAGCTAAGTCCGTGTTTTATCGGATTATTTGACTCTTTGGTCGAAACTCACACCCAATAAGCAGATTTTGTCATAACTTTGGCGGTCATCCGCATCAGGCGCCTGATCGGCTCGGGCAATTCCGCGGCCCCGGCATCGATGGCATTTTCGCCATGTTCCTCTTCCTCATCCCGCATTTGCTCGACGATTGCGCGACTCTTCGCGTCCTCCGGGGGCAGGCTATCCAGGTGGCTGTCGAGGTGGGCGCATACCTGTCGCTCAGTCTCGGCTATAAAGCCCAGGCTCCACCTGTCGCCAAGCGCGCCGCTGGCCGCACCGATTGCAAAGGCGCCGGCGTACCAGAAGGGACTGAGCTTGCTGACGTCTTCACCCAGCTCATTTATGCGCTGCTCGCACCATGCGAGATGATCGAACTCCTCGTCTGCGGCACGCTGCATCTGTTCCTCGATATTCTTGTCTCGTGCGACCGTGGCGTGGCCCTGGTAGAGGGCCTGCGCGGCGACTTCGCCAGCGTGATTGATCCGCATCAAGCCCGCCGCGTGCCGCTTCTGAGCGTCATTCAGGTCGGCATCAATGATGTTTTCCGCCGGATTCTCGCGGGCGGAATGACCCGCCGGCGCGGCGATCGTGCGGAGCGCATTATTTGCGCTCGCAAGTAATCGGTCCAGGGGCGTCAGTCGACGGCTGTTCATGGCTCGGATTATAGCGAAATGGCAGGAGGTGCAGGTATACTCCGCTGCCTTTTCCGGCAGAACTAACGAAAATTCTTGAGGAGCACACGCATGAAACTGCGTAATCTGTTTGTAGTCGCGGCATTGGCCGCACCTGTTTCGCTATTGGCACAGGCACCTGCACCTGCAGCGCCTGAGAGCCCCTGGTCCGGTAGCGTTACTCTCGGTTACCTCGCGACGTCGGGCAACACTGAGACGTCGACCCTGAATACCGGCCTCGAGGTCGCATACACGAAGGGCAACTGGGTGCACGGCTTCGACGGATCGGCAATTAATGCAACCGAGAATAATGTAAAGACGGCGGAGTCCTATTCCGCGAACTGGAGAAGTGAACGCAATTTTACCGATCAAGACTTCCTGTTCGGACGCCTGAGCTGGCGCAAGAATCTCTTTAGTGCCTATAACACCCAGTTCTCGCAGACGATCGGCTATGGCCGCCGCCTGATCGATAGCGACAAGCACAAGCTAAACGGCGAAATCGGTGCTGGTGCCCGGCAGTCCGAAACGCAGGATGGCTTGTCTGAGAATGACACGATCTTCCGGGGCGGCATGTACTATGCATGGCAATTTACGGAGACGGCGCAATTCCGGCAGGACCTCACCGTTGAGGCGGGCGAGTTGAACACTTACGTCGAATCTTTTACGGCCTTGTCCGCGCAATTGATCGGCGACCTCGCACTGGTGGCGTCCTTTACGGTCAAGTACAATTCAGATGTACCGTCAAGTACTGAAAAGTCAGACACTTACACGGCAATTTCTCTGGAATACAAGTTCTGAGCCGTGTCCCCGAAAAAGCCGCATTTTTGTTTGCAATGGGGCGGGGGCTACAGTAGAATTTCGCGCCTTTCGCCAATCCAGCGAACGTTTCGGCGTGCGCGGACGGCACACAGGGGTCCGGTTGGACCATTGGCTTGACCGTAACCCTGTGAATAACAAGATCATTCCCTAACGGAAACCAGAATTATGAAGACGTTTTCTGCGAAGCCAGCAGAGGTTCGGCGCGACTGGTACGTGGTCGATGCCACGAACAAGACGCTTGGTCGCCTGTCGACCGAGATCGCACATCGCCTGCGTGGCAAGCACAAGCCAGAGTACACGCCCCATGTCGACACGGGCGACTACATCGTCGTTGTTAACGCCGAGAAAGTCCGCGTGACCGGCAACAAGCTGCAGGACAAGATGTACCACCACCACACGGGGTATGTTGGCAACCTGAAGTCGATACCGCTCCAGAAGATGCTCGATGAGCATCCGGAACGCGTCATCGAGAAGGCCGTTAAAGGCATGCTGCCGCGCGGTCCCCTGGGTCGCCAGATGTACTCGAAGCTGCGCGTATTTGTTGGCCCCGAACACACCCACGCTGCACAGCAGCCGATTCCGCTGGAAGTGAACGCCTAAGGCGTCACATCAGGATAGAGTAAATATTATGAGTGACACGTTTTTCTACGGCACCGGTCGTCGCAAGACCTCGACAGCTCGCGTTTTTCTGACGCCGGGCGGTGGTGACATTACGGTTAACAAGCGTCCGCTGGACGTATTCTTCGGCCGCAAGACGGCACAGATGATTGTTCGCCAGCCGCTTGAGCTGACGCAGTTGGGCGAGAAGTTCAGCGTCAATGTTACGGTCAAAGGTGGTGGCACGACTGGACAGGCAGGCGCAATTCGCCACGGCCTGACGCGTGCGCTTATGGCCTACGATGAGTCGCTGCGTCCTGGTCTGCGTCAGGCTGGCTTCGTAACCCGCGATGCACGTGAAGTTGAGCGGAAGAAGGTCGGCCTGCGGAAAGCTCGCCGCGCTACGCAGTACTCGAAGCGCTAAAGACCAGACTTTGGGTGGAACTCACCTTTGGGTGGGTTTGATCTCAGGTGGCACCGGCCTTTGGGCGTGTCACTAAAGATAAATCCGCACCGACCGTCGAGCATCAGGTCGAGAATGCGGGCGGATTTGGGGGATCGTCTAGTGGTAGGACTGCGGACTCTGACTCCGCCAACGGGGGTTCGAATCCCTCTCCCCCAGCCAAAAAAGAAAAGGGCCCCTTTACGGGGCCCTTTTCTTTTTCTGGTTCGGGGGGATGTGGATGAGAGCCCCTGTTCGACAGGCGCAGCGGCGCAGCCGCATGCCTGGTCGCGTAGCGACAATCCCTCCTGGTGATCCCTCCTCTTGATCCCTCCGCGCAGCGACAATCCCTCCTGGTGATCCCTCCGCGAAGCGACTGGCTCGCACGCAGTGCGAGAATCCCTCCTCTTGATCCCTCCGCGAAGCGACAATCCCTGAGATTGGTACGTCTCAATGTTTTTCGACTACCGTAGCAAGAAGCAATACGTCTATCAGATCTTGTCCGATGGAGGGTCGCTGGGGTTCGCAGATACCGTTGCCAGGTTTCTAAGGCTCGGAGACAAGAGCGCGCAGAGTCAAAAACTGTTGGCGAAGCTGCAGGAAGAAGCGCCCGTGGTAATAGACGCCAAGACTCCGCCGCGGCGCCGTAAACCAGGCTTACGAGCAGAACATTTCGCGAATTTTTCCGAAGGCCATGGCTATTACTCCTGGTTGTTTCGACTCATGTTCGAGTCAGAGATGCCCATTTTCGTCAAGGGTGTAGGCTCTCGCGCCGACCAGCGCCAGGTCGCCGTATTTCGACGTATCTTCGGAGTCGGAAGAGCAGGAACAAAGGGTTGCGATAGCCGCGAGGATTGCGGCAATGGACAGGGGACCGATCTTCAAGTACGCATTTCACGCACGCCGTTGTCATCCGCGATCAGCAGGATGTCCGCGGGACGATCTGCAAACAGCCCGACCGTCACAACACCGGGAATCCGATTGATTCTTGCTTCCATGTCGATTGGGTTGACGATCTGCAGATTGTGAACATCAAGAATGTGATTGCCGTTGTCCGTCACGAAACCCTCACGCCAGATCGGCTGACCCCGCATCTTGAGCATGCGCCTGGCGACGAACTCCTGTGCCATGGGCAATACTTCGATTGGCAGAGGGAAACTGCCGAGCATGCCGACGAGTTTTGTGTCGTCGACGATGCAAACGAATCGACGTGCTGCTGCTGCCAGGACTTTTTCGCGGGTTAACGCACCGCCGCCGCCCTTGATGAGCTGCAAATGCTTGTTGCTCTCATCCGCGCCGTCTATATAGAGGTCCAGGTCCCCGGATTCGTTGAGCGTCGAAACTTCAAAACCGTGTGCTTCGAGCAATTCCGTCGAGGCCTTCGAACTGGAGACGACACGGTCAATCAGATCACGAACCTCGGGCAAGATTTCGATCAGGCAGTTCACGGTCGAGCCAGTACCGACGCCCAGCGCCGTACCGGGCTGGATGAGCTCCATTGCAGCCCTGGCGGCCGCTCGTTTCTTTTCGGTTGCGTCCATAGCTGCGTACTATAGTCAAATTATCGCGAAATGCACGTGCGACCGTGCACAGTTTGGTCTGCGCAGAAAAGAAAAGAGCCCGCCTAGGCGGGCTCTTTTGCTAGCTTTGGAAGAAGGCCTCTTCCCAAGCTTCCAGCTAACTACCGTTTCTTTTTACGAGTCGCCTTTTTCTTCTTGGCTTTCCGTTTGGTAGCTTTTTTCTTCGCCTTCTTCTTTGTAGCTTTCTTCTTGGTCTTACGCTTGGCTACTTTCTTCTTCGCTTTGCGTTTTGGTGCCTTCTTCTTCGTTTTCCGTTTGGCGACTTTCTTCTTCGCCTTTTTCTTTGTGGCCTTTTTCTTCGTAGCTTTCTTCTTTGTAGCTTTCTTCTTGGTCTTGCGCTTGGCTACTTTCTTTTTAGCCTTTTTCTTTGTAGCTTTCTTCTTGGTCTTGCGCTTGGCTACCTTCTTTTTAGCCTTTTTCTTTGTAGCTTTTTTCTTCGTCTTACGCTTGGCTACTTTCTTCTTAGCCTTGCGCTTTGTAGCTTTCTTCTTCGCTTTTTTCTTAGCGACTTTCTTTTTCACTTTCTTCTTAACTGCTTTCCGTTTCGCCTTTTTCTTGGCGATTCTCTTCTTCACTTTCTTGCGCGCAGCGGAAACCTTCTTCGCAACGCGTTTCTTCTTACTTGCAATACGCTTCTTCGCGACCTTTCGCTTAGAAGCCTTTTTACGAGTCTTCTTCTTGGTAGCCATTGTTTTCTCCGTGTCGGGTACCCGCGCTTGAGTATACTCAACAACCCCAAAAAATCCAGCGACTTAGAGCATCGAAAAATCGCGCGCAAGAATGATCTGTAAAACACAATTGCGCAGCTCTGAAATTGAAGATGATCGTGTTACGTCGCGAAACAAATTCGCGATCAGAAAGAGCGTCAATTCAAGGTGGCCTGTTTGCGAGTTACAGGATGTTTAAGAACAGGAATGACGGAACAGAAAAAATGATTCACGCTTCCGCCTTGCTCGTGCAGCTGTAATCGCTATTGCCATTTTGCTGCGGAAAAAAACGCCTATTCCTTATCGGTGATAATCCGATAAAGCCGTATATCCCAAGGATTTGGCGTAATTTCCTCGATTTCCTGACATTGAAACGCCACGCCAACAAGTTTCGGGCGAATCCAGTTCTTGCGATATCGAAGAAACGAAAAGCAACGATCGTAATAGCCGCCGCCCATGCCAATTCGATTTCCGAATTCATCGAAAGCGACAGTAGGTGTTACAACAAGATCCAGTTGTCGAGGTTCGATCAGCAAGCCACGTGTTGGCTCCCACAAATCGAAACTGTTTTTCTCGAGTTCCGATTCCGGATCAATCCGGCAAAACAGCATTTTCGTATTACTGCGCAAAACGGGCACGAATACGCGCTTGTTTGCGCGCCACGCACGTTCGATGATTTCGCGTGTATCCACTTCGTCGTCCATCGGCAAATAGCACGCGACCGACTTGCTTGAGTAGAACTCTCGTGATTCGCAAACGCGGCGGCAGATGATCTGCGAGGCGTTCGCACGCGCATCTTCTGGCATGCCGCGGCGGGCATGCAGTGCTTTTTTACGAAGAGCGTGAATTGGACCAGGCATCTCGAGAGGCGGCAAAAAAGGAGGCGCTTCCCGCCTGTGCCGTCACAAACCTTCGCTCTCGAACCGGAGCAACAGGTGGGGTCAACCGTGGCTGTAACAGGCTCACCGTCGAAACGGTTCTGCACATATGCAGCCGACAGGCAGCGACCCCGAGGTAAAAATTTAGGGTCGGGAGGTTTCCAGGTCGGTATCGAACACCGCAGGAAGCGCCATTTCTATTATCGTGCCGGTTCCGAGTATTACAAGTCGAGCTGTTGTGAATCGCTCAGGACGTTGTCGACTCGGTCCGAAATCAGTTTGAGGCGGTCACTAATGCCGCCTTCCAGTTCCTGGTCTCTCGCCTTAGCGTGGATCAGGTCGTTAGCCATATTCAATGCTGCCATCACGGCGATCCGGTCCAATCCAACGATGCGGCCGCTGTCGCGTATCTCACGCATCTTGTTGTTCAGGATCTCTGCTGAATCGAGCAGATCTGTGCGCTCTTCAGCTGGGCAGGCAACCTGGTATTCCTTATCGAGAATACGAACACTTACCTGCGCGAGTTGTTGGGTCATTCGGCGTACTCCATATGCCTGTTACTGCATTGTGTCGTTGTGAATCAGGAGCCCTGCTCCATTGCTTTTAGTCGACCGATCATAGCTTCAACGCGCGCACGAACCTGTTCATTCTTTTGCAGCAGGTTGGCTCGCTCCGATGTCAGAACATCCTGGCGCTGTTTCAGCGAGCGATTCTCGTCCTGCAACTGGTCGCACACACGGACGAGAGCGTCCACGCGTTTTTCAAGTCGCTTGAGTTCGTGCTCGAAGGTCGAATTCATATTCTCAGCCATAGGGTCAATATAGTCACGCGTATCGGCAGAATCAATCATCTCTGTCCGGCCACGTGTCCGGACATGGTCTCACGCGGCGGTCCGTGGGATCATAAGGGATTGGCGTAATTGAAAAGGTTGGCATCCAGATGGATGAAAAAGTCAGCTATGACGAACTTGATAGTGCCCTGCGGCGTTGTGGATCGAACTGGGATGCTGCGCAGACACACGGGCTCTTGACAGGTCGGCTGGCCGTCGCTGGTGTGCCGGCAGGCCCCGATTGGCTACTGCAGGTGCTTGAGGGTACGAATGAGGCGGATGCGCTGCGCATCGAGTGCCAGAAGATGCTGGATTCCCTGTACCAGGGAACCTATTGGCAACTGACGGAGCGGCTCTCCGAGTTCTATCCTCTGTTACCCGACGATAATTCGGATACCGAGCAGCGTACCCAGGCGATGGCTCACTGGTGTGAAGCGTTTCTGCACGGCCTGGTTTCGTCGAAGCACGAGCAGTCACTCAAGGATCGGCTTGCCGCAGAACCACTCTCCGACATCATCCGGGACATGCTGCAGATTACGCGCGCAGCTATCGACGAAGAAACCGATCTGGAGGACAATGAGGCCGCCTACGCCGAGATCGTCGAGTACATCCGGGTCGCTGCCCAGCTGGCCTACGAGGAATTGGCCGACATCCGGCACACGGAAGAGAAATGAAGCAGACGGAATTTGAACGCCGGCGCAAGCAGTTGATGCGCATGGTTGGTTCCGGGGGAATCGCGATTCTGCCCGCCGCGCCTGTGCGGATGCGCAGCCGCGATGTCGAGTACCGCTATCGCCAGGACAGCGACTTCTACTACCTGACCGGATTCGATGAACCAGAGGCGGTTGCAGTCCTGGTACCGGGCCGGCCGCAAGGCGAGTACCTGATGTTTTGTCGCGAGAAGGACCCGGATAAGGAACTGTGGGACGGCTCGCGCTCTGGGCAAGACGGCGTCGTCGCGGATTTTGGCGCTGATGACGCGTTTCCCGTTGACGACATCGACGACATCATTCCGGGCCTTATCGAGGGCTGCAACCGCGTCTACTACACGATGGGCATGTACTCGGATTTCGATACGCGAATTGCCGACTGGGTGAACTCGCTGCGTTCTGGCACGTCGCGCGGAGTGCATACACCGCAGGAATTCGTCGCGCTCGACCATATCCTGCATGACATGCGCCTGTACAAGAGTCGCGGCGAGATCTCTGCGATGCGCAAGTCGGCCAGGGTCGCGGTCGAAGCGCACAAGCGGGCGATGCGAATGGCACGGCCGGGGCTTTTTGAGTACGAAGTTGAAGCTGAATTCAGGCATGAGTTTCGGCGAAACGGTGCCTGGTCATCGTACAGCCCGATTGTTGGCGGCGGAGCCAATGCCTGCACCTTGCACTACGTCGAAAACGGTGATGAGTTGCAGGATGGCGATCTGCTGCTTATCGACGCAGGCTGCGAACTCGATTATTACGCGTCGGACATTACACGGACCTTTCCCGTGAATGGCCGCTTCAGTTCAGAGCAGCGCGCTGTTTATGAAATCGTACTGGAGGCACAGCTCGCGGCGATCGACAAGACCGTCAAGGGAAATCACTGGAACGATCCCCATGATGCGGCAGTGCGCGTTATAACGAAGGGTTTGAGGAAACTCGGCCTGCTCGATGGCTCGCTGCCGAAGCTGATCAAGGACGGTGCCTACCGCCAGTTTTACATGCATCGGACAGGCCACTGGATTGGCATGGATGTGCATGACGTCGGCGACTACAAGGTCGGCGATGAATGGCGTGTTCTCGAGACCGGCATGGTGACGACGGTAGAGCCTGGAATTTACCTGCCCGACAAACGCAGCGTACCCAAACGCTTCCGCAATATTGGCATTCGTATTGAAGACGATGTGGCGGTTACTGCGAAGGGTCCGGACGTTCTGAGCAAAGGGCTGGCCAAGGACCCCGATGAAATCGAATCCCTGATGCGAAGCACATGAGCGGCAATTCGAAGAACTACGATATCGTCGTAGCCGGCGGTGGCATGATCGGCACCAGCCTCGCGCTCGCGCTGGCGCCGCTGGGAATCCGTGTTGCTGTTGTTGAAGCGGTCGCTCGCAAGGCGGCCGCACAACCGAGTTTTGATGACAGGTCCACTGCGCTGTCACGCAGCACGCAACGCATGTTCGAGGCTATGGGTTTGTGGACCGATATTGTCGCGGCATCGACGCCTATTCGAAGAATTCATGTGTCTGACCAGGGGCGCTTTGGTTTCTCCCATATTGACGCGGAAGAACAAGGGGTCGAGGCGCTCGGGTACGTCGTCATCAATCGCGTGCTCGGTGGAGTGCTGCAGGATGCGCTTGACGATCTCGATACGGTCGATGTTTTGTGCCCGGCACGAATTGTCGACATCGAGCTCGCCCCGGATATGGCGACGGCTGTCGTGGAGCATGCGGACGGTGAGCGGGGCGAACTGAACTGCAGCTTGCTCGTCGCGGCAGACGGCGCGAATTCGGCAGTGCGCGAAATGATGGGCGTTACGGCTCAGAAGAGCCTCTATGAGCAGCGTGCCGTCATTGGCAACCTGCTGCCCGAAAAAGACATCGACAACATCGCGTACGAACGTTTTACGCAGCAGGGCCCGCTGGCAGTCCTGCCCGTGGCTGATCGGCGCGCCGGCTTCGTATGGACGGTGTCTGAGGACGATGCCGAGCGCGTCATGACGCTTGACGACGAGCAGTTTCTCGCCGAGCTGCAACAGGAATTCGGGTATCGGCTTGGCGTTTTTTCGCGGGTCGGCAAGCGCGCGTCGTATCCATTGGTGCTTAGTAAGGCGTTGCGCCTGACGGCTACGCGGAGTGTACTCATTGGCAACTCTGCACACGGCCTGCACCCGGTCTCAGCACAAGGGTTCAATCTTGGCATGCGCGACGTGGCGGCGATTGCAGATTGCATCGCTGAGGCTAAGGCCTTGCCAGGTAATTTCGATCCAGGTACCGACAATACGCTCGAGCAGTATGCGAACTGGCGGCGTGCCGACCAGCAAAAGCTCGTCCATTTCACGGACAGTCTCGTAAAGCTCTTCGGGAGTGAGCGAGGGCCGCTGCGCACCTTGCGCAATATCGGCATGCTCGGCTTCGATCTCGTGCCGGGTGTCCGGTCCGCGTTCGCAAAACACACTATGGGGCTTGCAGGCAGGTTGCCTCGTCTCTCAAGGGGAGTGCCACTCGAATGAGTCGCTGCTACAACATTGTTGTGGTTGGCGGCGGCGTTACCGGCCTGATGGCAGCTACGCTTCTTGCCAAGGGCCCGCAGCGCGACGCTCTGAATATTACGCTGGTTGATGCGGCGCCGCGGCCGGTGTTTTCTCCCGACGACGACGTTGCGCTGCGCGTATCGGCGATCGCTACCGGCACTGCAGAGATGTTCGCTTCCGTAGGGGCCTGGGAGTACACCGCGGCAACCCGCGTCGGACCCTACACGGGAATGCGTATCTGGGATGAAAGCGACACGCCCGAAAGTGCGGCTGCGCTGCGTTTCAATGCCGACGAATTCGCCATTCAGCAACTGGGATTTATCGTCGAGAACGTGTTGCTGCAGGACGTCCTGCTGTACCAGTTGGACCGCAGCAATGCGACGCTGAGGTTCGAATGCCCGATCAGGAGATTGCGCAGAACAGCGAGACACTATGAACTGGATCTTGAGTCTGGTGAGACGCTCACGGCCGACCTGGTTGTTGGCGCCGACGGTGCGCGTTCGTTTGTCCGCTCAGCCGTCGGCATCGAGGCCAACGAGTGGCCTTATGAACAGACGGCGTTCGTAACGCATCTTCGACCAGAGAAACCGCATGGCCAGACAGCACTGCAGCGATTTCTGCGCAATGGTCCGCTGGGCATTCTGCCACTCCAGGACGGTCGTGTATCGATCGTGTGGTCGACAAGACCCGAGCAGGCGGAAGCGGCAATGGCGGCTGATGATGCTGCAACGGGACACATGCTGAGCGAAGCGTCTGACTACGTCCTTGGCAGTCTCGAACTGGCGGGCCCGAAAGGCGCATTTCCGCTGTGCGCGCGCCACGCGACAAATTATGTACTGCCAAACCTCGCACTGATCGGCGATGCCGCCCATGCCATCCATCCGTTGGCGGGGCAGGGCGCCAACCTGGGCCTGCAGGACGCTGCAGAGCTTGCAGCCCAGATAACAGGCGCGGTTGGGCAGGGGCTGCATCCGGGCGACCGGCCGGTATTGCGACGCTATGAGCGGGCTCGCAAAGGCGCGAATGCGACCATGTTGCATTTCATGACTGGCCTAAATCGCCTGTTTACGACAGACTCTGCCGTACTCGGGGAACTGAGAACGGCCGGTATGCGGGCATTCAACCGCAGTGGCCCAATAAGAGAACATGCCGTCAAGGTAGCGCTGGGCGTCGGGTGACGCCCAATTGGGGAGACCATGAAGCAGCGATATGTCTATGTGCTTGCCGCATTGCTGGCCGTGATGGGTCTCTCCGTGTTCATGTACAAGTGGCAGGTGCTCGGATTTCCGTTGGGCGAAGATCAGGAGAGGCCCGTCTGGACCATTGAAGCCGCGGTCGGTTTCGAAAGTGGCCCCGGTTCGATCACCGCGCAGCTGCAAATTCCTGCATTGACCCCCGGCTTCCGCATGCTGAACGAGCACTCGGTGTCTCGCGGCTACGGATTCGGGACCGACTACGGTGGCGGCGGCCGAGTTGCGCAATGGACGATAAGGCGTGCGGACGGCGATCAAAAAATCTACTACCGCATCTCTGTCTACGAAGATGAGTCGGTTGACGTGTCCGACACGATTCCACCGTTCCCGCCCATGCCGGTGATCAATGAACCACTAAAGACGGCGGTCGACGTGCTCGTCAAAGACGCGCGTGATCATTCCGCGGACACCGCCTCTTTTACCGCGGAATTGTTGCGTCGCGTCAATGCCCCGTCTCCCGACGCAAACGTGGAATTGCTACTTTCAGAAGTGTCGAGTGAGGCGGAGTTTGTCGGCGTTATTACGAAGGTTCTTGCCTCAGCCCGAATTCCGTCGCGCGTGATCCATGGTTTTCCGCTTGCCGGGCGACAGAGGTCGGCGAGGCTCGTGTCATGGCTGGAGGTTCACGACGGCGATCAGTGGTTGTATTTCAATCCCGCAACCGGGGAAGAGATGCTGCCGGACCGCTACCTCGTGTGGTGGCGCGGCAACGAAGCTCTGGTGAACGTTGCCGGGGGAAGTAATGTCGAGGTCGACTTTGCGATCCAGGAGAATCAGTTCGATGCCGTGGCGATCGCGGAAACGCAAGCCGCGCAGCTGGGCGCCAGCTCAGTTGACTTTTCGCTGTACAGTCTGCCGATACAAACCCAGGCTGTGTACAGCGTATTGCTTATGATTCCGATCGGCGCGCTGGTCATGGTCATCATGCGAAACCTCGTTGGCATCGACGCGTTCGGCACATTCATGCCGGTACTGATCGCGCTCGCGTTTCGCGAGACCAAATTGCTCTGGGGCGTCATTCTGTTCACGCTGCTGGTCGCACTCGGCCTGAGTATTCGCTTTCTACTGGAACGATTGCGATTGTTACTCGTGCCGCGCCTGAGTGCCGTTCTGATTGTCGTGGTTCTGCTCATGCTCTTCATTAGCCTGACTTCACATCGACTGGGACTGGAGACCGGGCTGTCTGTCGCGCTATTCCCAATGGTCATCATCGCCATGACCATTGAGCGCATGTCCGTCGTATGGGAGGAGCGCGGCGCTTCTGACGCAATGCGTGCGGGTCTCGGCAGCCTTGTCGTTGCTGTTGCTGCCTATGTATTCATGGGCATGTCGTGGCTCGAACACCTGGTATTCACATTTCCCGAGTTGTTGCTTGTCGTACTCGCAATGGTAGTGCTGGCGGGCCGCTATACGGGCTATCGTCTTACGGAGCTTCAGCGTTTCAAAGCGCTGAGGTTGGACTGATGCTGGGCGCGGCGGCAAGACTGCGCGACGCTGGCGTTCTTGGGCTCAATGAACGCAACACCGACTTCATCATGCGACTCAATCCGAGGCGTTACTATCCGCGCGTGGATGACAAGGTCCTGACCAAGGAACTCGCACTCAAGGCCGGCATGGCTGTACCGGATCTATACGGGGTCATCGCCAACCAGGGCGAGGTCAGGACTTTTCCGGGCATTGTCGAGAACCTGCAGAGTTTCGTAATCAAACCGGCGGCGGGCAGCGGCGGCGACGGTATCCTCGTTGTGACTGGCCGCAGCGAGCGCAAACGAGACTGTTTTCGCCTGAGCAGCGGCGAAATCATTTCGGAGGGAGAGATTCTCTACCACCTGTCGAACATTGTTGGCGGTCAGTACAGCATTAGCGGCAATCCCGACAAAGCGCTGATTGAATACTGCGTTCACTTCGACCCGGTGTTCGCCAATGTCAGCTACCAGGGGGTACCTGATATTCGCGTTGTGGTGTATCGAGGCTACCCGGCGATGGCGATGGTTCGTCTGCCGACGCGTGCTTCAGATGGCAAAGCCAATTTGCACCAGGGTGCGGTTGGCGCGGGGATCGACATGGGCGTCGGTGTCACGCTAAATGGCGTGCTGGAGGATGAGATTGTGGACGAGCACCCGGATACCGGCGCGCTAATCGAGGGTCTCGAAATTCCGCACTGGAATTTCATCCTCGAGTCGTCAGCAAAGGGATACGAAGTGACAGAGCTCGGTTATCTGGGCGTCGACATGGTCATCGATCGTGATCGGGGCCCATTGATACTGGAGATGAACGCAAGGCCCGGGCTTAACATCCAGATCGCGAATTGTGCGGGGCTTAGAAATCGCATAGCGCGCATCGACGAGATTCATAACAAGTCGGCAGAGCCGGCTGAGCGCGCCAGGATTGCGCGCAGGGAATTCAAACTTGAACGGGGAATACAATGATCCAATACGTACGTCTGTTTGCTTTGAGTGCTTTCTTATTCCTGGGCCTGGCTATTGACAGCCATGCCGCAGACGATGAAGAAGAAAGCAGTCCGCTCGCGAGCCTGCCCCTGAGGCACATTGGCCCTGCGATTACATCAGGTCGAATTTCCGACTTTGCGTTCTACCCGGGCGGTGGTAACGAGTTCCTGGTTGGCGTTGCGTCGGGAAATCTGTTTCGGACGAATAACAATGGCATTACGTGGGACCCGATTTTTGAGAATGAAGGGTCGTACTCAATCGGCGTTGTCGAACTTGACCCCAACGACACAAAAACTATCTGGGTAGGAACGGGCGAGAACAATGCGCAGCGCTCCGTGCCCAACGGTGACGGAGTCTACAAATCCACCGATGGTGGCAAAAGCTGGACGAATGTCGGACTCGCGGACTCGGGCCACATCAGCCAGATCTGGATTAATCCGGATGACTCCGACGAAGTGCTGGTCGCAGCGCAGGGGCCTCTCTGGAATGGCGGTGGCGATCGCGGTCTCTACAGGACCACGGATGGCGGTACGACATGGGAGCGAATCCTCGAGATCGATGCGCACACCGGAATCAATGAGTTCGTAGTCGACCCCCGCAACCCGGATGTCATCGTCGCGTCAAGTTATCAGCGCCGTCGACATGTCTGGGTACTGATCAACGGCGGACCCGGCAGTGGCATTCACAAGAGCACCGATCGTGGCCAAACCTGGCGCGAGGTTTCGGCAGGGCTACCCGGGGATCACATGGGTCGCATCGGCCTTGCGGGTGCACCAAGCAACCCGGATATGATCTACGCGATCATTGAAGCGAACGATGAGGAACGAGGTGTTTATCGATCGACCGATTTCGGCAGCAACTGGGAAAAGCGTTCGGATTACATGACCACGAGTCCGCAGTACTACAACGAGATCGTCGTCGACCCGAAGAACGAGAATCGCCTCTATTCGCTCAACACGTTCACTATGAAGTCTGAAGACGGAGGCGAGACGTTCACCGCGCTGGCAGCAGAATCGCGCCACGTCGATGACCATGCACTCTGGATCGATCCCGAGAACACGGACCACCTGTACATCGGTGGTGACGGCGGCGTCTACGAGTCCTGGGATATGGGCGACACATGGCGGCACGTCCGGAATTTGTCCATCACGCAGTTTTATCGCATTCAGCCCGACTATGACGAGCCGTTCTACAATGTTTGCGGTGGTACGCAGGACAATAACTCGCTGTGCGCCCCTTCGCGTACTACGGTTGTCCACGGTATTACGAATTCTGACTGGCACCTGATCCTGGGTGGCGACGGTTACGAGCCGCAGTTTGACCCGACGGATTCCAACATCATATACACGCAATACCAGTATGGCGGGCTTGCGCGTTATGACCGGAGCACGCAGGAGCGCGTTTTCATTGCGCCACATCCCAAGAGCGGCGAGAACGACTACAAGTGGAACTGGAACACGCCGTTGATCGTCAGTCCGCACGACCCGAAGCGCCTGTATTACGCGGCGGAGTACCTGTTCCGTTCGGACGATCGTGGTGATAGCTGGCGCAAAGTCAGCCCCGACCTGACGCGGCAACTGGATCGCAACAAACTCGAAGTTATGGGACGCGTCTGGGGTATCGATACGATTGCCAAGAACGATTCGACGTCCATATACGGCAGCGCCATCATGATCAGCGAGAGTCCGTTGCAGGAAGGGCTGATTTACGTAGGTACCGATGATGGCGTTCTGAATGTTACCGACGATGGTGGTGCAACCTGGAGCCAGCATACCGACTTCGCCAAGGTGCCGGACATGACCTACATTGACGACGTCCTGGCATCGTCGCACGACGCGGATGTTGTCTACGCAGTGCTGGAAAACCACAAGCGCGGTGATTTCAAGCCGTACGTCCTGAGATCCGACAATCGTGGGCGCAGCTGGAAATCCATCAGCGGCAACCTGCCGGAGCGTGGCTATGCACATACGATCGTTGAGGATCACGTCAATCCAGACCTGTTGTTTGTTGGCACCGAGTTTGGTCTGTTCGTCACACAGGACGGCGGCGGATCCTGGCACCAGCTAAAGGGCAATTTCCCAACAATCGCCGTACGTGACATCGAGATCCAGACACGTGAAAACGACCTGGTCGTCGGCACGTTTGGCCGCGGCATCTACATCCTGGACGACTACACGCCGCTGCGTACAAACACGGCAGACCTGGGCGAGTTCGAGCTGTTTGGTGTACGAGATCCGTGGTTGTACATCGAGGGCGATTTGTGGGGCGGAGGAGAAAAGGGATCGATCGGCGATGCCTTCTTTACCTCGCCCAACCCGCCATTTGGCGCTGTGTTTACTTATTACCTGAAGGATGGCCTCAAATCGCAAAAAGCGGCGCGCCGCGAGCGCGAAATTGAAGTCGAAGAAGAGGGCGGCGATACACCCTACCCGGCGTGGGACGATGTGCGCGCCGAGGACCGTGAACTGGGTCCGAACATGTACCTCGTGATTCGGGACGCGGGCGGCAACATCGTTCGCCAGGTCAGTGCCGAATCAGGCAAGGGAGTGCATCGTAGTGCGTGGGACCTGCGGCTGCCGCCGCCGGATCCGATTAACCTGTCGGGTGAAGGCAGATCCCCCTGGGCGCCGGATCCGGTTGGCCCACTGGTACTGCCAGGTCAGTACACCGCGCGCCTGGCCACCGAGAAAAATGGTGTTCTCCAGGAAACCGGCGATGCCCAGTCGTTTGTTGTGAAGCCGTTGGAAGCAAGCGAGGAAATCACGAACGACCGCAGGGCGTTGCAGGCGTTCCAGATCACTGTGGCAAATTTGCAGCGAGCGGTCGCTGGCAGCGGAGCCGCCATGGCGGAAATCGAGAACCGCATTGCACATGTGCGTGCTGCCATCGTGGAAACACCATCGGCGGGTGAAGCTGAGCGGAGCGTGTTGCAAGACATCACGACGCGGCTTGCGGATATCAGCGTTGCCATTCATGGTGATTCGACAATTGGCGGACGGAACGAACCGGTGCCGATGTCGATCGGGTCGCGCGCGTCGAATCTGTATTACAACCTGATCTTCTCGCAGTCTGACGCGGGCGGTAACTACAGAGATTCCTACGCGGTCGCGGCAACAGAGTTCACCGCCGCGCTGCAGGCACTCGGACGAGTTGAGGCAGATCTCTCCGCGCTCGAAGACGCACTGGAAATCAAGGGCGCACCGTGGACGCCGGGACGCATTCCCGACTGGTCGGCCGACTAACAGCCAGCAGTGAACTAGCTCACAGCGAGCTGGTTCACTGCGCTGCCGCCCACGAATCCATGCGTAGCTCGAGCAGGTCGAGCGGCAGGGCGCCGGCGCCAAGTAACTCGTCGTGGAATGCCCGAATGTCGAACCTGTCGCCAAGCTCGATTTCAGCCCGTTCACGCAGGGCCAGTATCTTTAGCTGACCGATCTTGTAGGCCAGCGCCTGGCCCGGCCAGGCGATGTAGCGGTCGATTTCGTTGACAATATCGTGCTCGGTCTTGGCCGCATTGTCCTTGAAGAAGTCGATCGCCTGCTGTCGCGTCCAGCCCTTGTAATGCATGCCTGTATCGACGACGAGCCGCACCGCGCGCCACATGTCGTAGGTCAATTGACCGAAACGCGAGTACGGGTCCTTGTACAGGCCGAGATCGTAGCCGAGACGCTCGCTGTACAAGCCCCAGCCCTCGACAAAAGCCGTAAAGCCCATGAAGCGACGGAACATCGGAACGTCACCGAGTTCCTGCTGCAGAGCAATCTGCAAGTGGTGCCCGGGCATTGCCTCATGCACGCTGAGAACCTCGATCTCGTACTTCGGCCGCACTTCCGGCTTGTAGAGATTGACGTAGTAGATGCCCGCCCGGCTGCCGTCGGCAGCGGGTCGATTGTAGTAGGCCGTCGTCGTATTCGGCGCGATGGAATCAGGAATCGGTTTTACGCCATAAGGCATGCGCGGTAGTTTGCCGAATAAATTTACGAGTTCCGGGTCGATGCGTTTCGACGTCGCGAGGTATTCCTGGTAGAGCTCCTCCGGAGTTTCAAAGTAGAACTGTGGGTCGGTTCTGAGGTGCTCGAGAAAATCCTGGAAACTGCCCTCGAACTCGACCTCACGAATAATGGCCATCATCTCGTCGCGGATACGTTTTACTTCGTCAAGGCCAATGCGATGAATCTCGTCTGGCGTCAGGCGCGTCGTCGTGTAGGAACGGGCCTGGTGCTCGTACCAGGCGCTGCCGTTTGGCAACTGCGACAAGCCAATGCTCTCGGTCGCGGCTGGCAAGTAGGTTTCATTGAAGTAATCGTCCAGTTCCCGGTAAGCAGGGATAACGGTGTCTTCTATGACGTCGGTGGCCTCGGCGCGCAGTCGCTCTCGATCGGCAGCGGCGAATGACTCGGGCAGGGTGGCAAATAGCTTGAAGAACGGGCTGTCGGCAGGAAACTCCACGACCTGGGTCGAGATCTGCTCCGGCATTCTTTGCATGAGTACCGCAGGCGGCATCACGCCCGCCTCGCGACCCGCTTCGGCCAGGTCAATGATCTGATCGATCATTACGTCGATTTTGCCAAGGCGCGCAATCCAGTCCTCGTAGTCCTGCACCGTGACGAATCGCAGCCGGTTGGTCAGCGTATCTATATTCTGTATGCCGCCCTGGTGCTGGAACGGGATCAGGAAGTCATTGAACTGGTGTTCATCGACCTCGTCCTGCAGCTGTCGCCGGAACAACTCATAGTTCAGCTGATCATCATTTGACAATGCTTTCTTATCAATCGCGTAGACGCGCCGCAGGAAGTCGCGAGTCTCGGTGTGACGCTTCTCAATGGCGCTGATGCTGCGATCGGTCCAGTCCTGATTGAAGCGCCGATCCCCCATCATTGAGGCTCGGACGGGCGAGTTGACGAGGGTCCACTCCCAGTGTTCGTCGAGCAAAGCGCCGAAATCCTCTGTCGCGTCGGCGAGCGCCGTACCCGAGCTGGCGAGCAGTATGCTGGTTAGGAATATTCTCAATTTCGTCATGCTGGTCCCCGATTTGCCGTGGTGGGCATTGTTACTGGACGATCGTCTTGTGGCAACCGGTGAGCGCATTGGCTATGATTGGGCTTACTGATCTATAGCGTGTGCAGAAGAGACCCCGTTGACTCGGGGCGCCGAAGGCGCAACTCGCTCGGAAACGCTCAGGCAGAAGGACTGCATACGCTGATCAGCTCTGGAGAGCGGCCTGGCAGGCCCACCGAAGGGGAACGTGACCACCGCGTCACTGATCTCTCAGGTAACCAAGGACAGAGGGGCGGCAGCCGTTTTCGGCTGCCGCCCTTTTTTTGTTTTCTGAACGTCCGACTAACTGGTTATTTATATGGGTTCCAAAACTCCGCATTACGACAAGCATGTTGACGCCGGCGCGCGCATCGTCGATTTCGGCGGCTGGGATATGCCGTTGCACTATGGCTCGCAGAAGGAAGAGCATCACGCGGTGCGGCAGAATGCCGGCGTATTCGATGTTTCGCATATGACGATTGTCGATCTCAAAGGTGATCGTGCGCGCGAATTCCTGCAATACCTGGTCGCCAACGATGTCGCCAGGCTCAAAGACTACGGCAAGGCGTTATATACGTGCATGCTGAATCCGGACGGCGGCGTCATCGATGACCTGATCATCTATTACATAAGCGATACTGATTACCGCATGGTCGTCAACGCCTCGACTCGTGAGAAGGACCTGGCCTGGATGCGTGAGCAGGCGGGCGCATTCGAGATCGACGTTGTCGAGCGCTCGGAGCTCGCGATGATCGCTGTTCAAGGCCCGAACGCCAGGGAGCTCGCCGCACCCTGCATTGACGCAGAGTACCGCGATGCGGCGCTGGCTCTGAAGCCGTTCTTCGGCCTGGAGGCAGGCAACTGGTTCGTGGCACGGACCGGCTACACGGGTGAGGATGGCTGGGAAATAGTCATGCCTGCCGCCGATGCGCATTCGGTGTGGGATCGACTGCTAGCTGCCGGCGTTGAGCCGTGTGGGCTGGGTGCCCGGGACACATTGCGTCTCGAGGCAGCAATGAACCTTTACGGCTCGGACATGGACGAGACGATATCACCGCTGGAGGCGGGTCTTGAATGGACCGTGGCGTGGGAGCCAGCTGATCGGGACTTCATCGGACGTGCCGCTATCGAGGCTCAGCGGGAAAATACGGACAGACGCCGCTTTGTCGGTCTGTTACTAGAAGATAAAGGCGTGCTTCGCAATCACCAGAAAATCGTTGTCGACGGGGTGGGCGAGGGCGAAATCACGAGCGGCGGTTTTTCGCCGACGATCGGGCGTTCGATAGCGCTCGCACGGTTGCCTGCAGGCGACTACGACCGAGCCCAGGTCGAGGTCAGGGGCAAGTTACTGAATGTTCGGATCGTCAAGACGCCGTTCGTTCGCAATGGGCAAATTCGAATCGACGTTTAGCGTCACTGTAAGAGAAAACCACTGGGAGAAACACAATGAGTGAATTGCCGGGAGATCTCCTCTTTACCAAAGATCACGAATGGCTGCGGCGCGAGGGCGATGGCAGCGTGACGATCGGTATCACGGATCATGCTGCGACGGCATTGGGCGATCTGGTCTATGTCGAACTACCCGAAGTCGGCCAGGACGTCGATGAGGGCGGTGACATGGCCGTGGTCGAGTCGGTCAAGGCGGCATCGGATGTGTATGCACCGGTTGCCGGAAGTATTGCGGCTGTTAATGACGAGCTCGCGGACGATCCGGAGAAGATTAATGCCGATCCCTTCGGTGACGGCTGGATCGTGCGCATGACTGTCGACGGCTTCGACGAAAGCGCCTTGATGACACCGGATGCCTACCAGCAGTTGCTGGACGAGCTTGACGACTAATGCCTTTCATTCCCCATACCGAGAAAGACACTCGGGAGATGCTCGCGGCCATCGGCGCGGACTCGATTGAAGACCTGTTTGACGAGATACCGGCGGCGCTGCGCATCGATCATCTGCACGGTGTCCCCGAGGCGCTCAGCGAGATGGAAATTTCGCGATTGATGCGTGAGCGTGCCCACATGGATGGCTCGCCAATGTGCTTCATCGGCGCTGGCGCCTACGAGCACCACATCCCGACGGCCGTTTGGGACATCGCGACGCGTGGCGAGTTTTATTCCGCGTATACGCCGTACCAGGCCGAGGCAAGCCAGGGCACGTTGCAGACGATCTACGAGTACCAGACGATGATCACCGAATTGACGGGGCTCGATGTAAGCAACGCCTCGCTGTACGACGGTGCGTCGGGTCTTGCTGAAGCCGCACTCATGGCCGTCCGGGCCAATCGGAAGGTCAAATCGGGGCTCGTGTTACTCGCGCCCGGTGTGAACCCCGTGTACGAGCACGTGGCCGAAGCTATCGCCGGGAGCCAGGGACTGAAGTTCGAGTGGTTGCCGGTTGACGCAACGACCGGCAATGTCGCGTTTGACCAGCTGCCTGAAGGACAGGAACCCGTGGCTGTCGTAATGCAGCAGCCGACCTTCCCCGGCACGCTCGAGGACGTCGATCGGCTCACCGACTGGGCGCACGAACAGGGTGCATTTGCGATCGGCATTGCGAATCCGATGTCACTCGCGCTGCTCAAGGCGCCGGGTCACTGGGGTGAACTGGGCGTGGACATTGCCTGTGGCGAGGGCCAGCCGCTGGGCGTACCCCTTTCCTCGGGTGGGCCGTATTTCGGTTACATGACCTGCAAACAAAAGCACGTCAGGCAGATGCCGGGGCGTATCGTGGGTCGCACGAATGATCTCGAGGGCAATCCCGGTTTTACTTTGACTTTGCAGGCGCGCGAGCAGCATATCCGCCGTTCCAAAGCGACGTCGAATATCTGCACGAACCAGGGACTCATGGTCACAGCAGCAACGATCTACATGTCATTGCTGGGTACCGAAGGCATCGCGCGCGTCGCACAGATGTCGCACGCCAACACGACCCGGCTGGTTGACGGGCTGTGCGCAATCGATGGAATCGAGCGCCTGTACGAGGGCCCGTACTTCCACGAGGTTGCACTCAAACTGCATCGCCCGGTGGCACCGGTGCTCGAGACCCTGGCGTCGAAGGATATCCTGGGCGGTTACGACCTGACGACTGACGCGGGTTGCGATGCTGTGCTTGTTTGCGCGACTGAAACAAAAACCGACACTGACATCGATGCGTGCATCGCCGCGTATGCCGAGGCAATGAGCTGATGTCGGGAACGATCGCCGCCAGGATTCTCTTCGATAACGGGAGCTACCAGACCTGGGGCGAGCTGCCGCGCGTCGGCAGTTCTGCGCCCGATGTGTCGCTTGTCAATACGAGGCTGCAGGACGTATCGCTCGCGAACTGGACCGGAATGCGCAAGATCATGAATATTTTTGTCAGCGTCGATACTGACGTGTGCGCAAATTCGGTCATCAAGTTCGACCGGTACGGCAGCGGTCAGGACGATCTTGCCTTGCTTATGGTGTCCTACGATCTGCCGTTTGCGCACAAGCGCTTCAAGGAGCAGCACGATCTGCAAAAGGTCGAAGGCTTGTCCGCTATTCGCCATGCCGGCTTTGGCGAAAATTACGGTGTCCAGATCATGGATGGACCGCTCGCGGGCATGTTCTCGCGTGCGGTCGTCGTTCTCGACGAGAACAACACGGTCGTACACCGCGAACACCTGGAAGATATTACAACGGAGCCCGACTATTCGTCGGCTTTCCGCGCGTTGGGAATTGAAATAGATGAGTGAACTGATTTTTGAGAAATCGCGTGGCGGTCGCCGCGCTTTCGCACAGGCTCCCGGTGAAGATCACGTTACGTCGATCCCGGAGCAGTTTCTCCGCAGCGACAAACCGCGCCTGCCGGAGGCCTCCGAACTGCAGACCGTGAGGCACTACACGCGGCTGTCGCAAAAGAACTTCTCTATCGACACGCAGTTTTACCCGCTGGGATCGTGCACGATGAAGTACAACCCGCGTGCCTGTAACGCGCTCGCATTATTGCCTGAGTTTGCGGGCCGGCACCCACTGGGCCCGGTCAGCCACGGCCAGGGATTTCTAACCTGCATGTACGAATTGCAGGAGATGCTCAAGGACGTAACGGGCATGAAAGGCGTATCGCTGACGCCGATGGCCGGTGCGCAGGGTGAACTGGCGGGCGTTGCGATGATCAAGGCGTATCACGAATCTCGTGGCGATACGGAACGCGACGAAATCATCGTTCCGGATGCCGCGCATGGTACTAACCCGGCGACGGCGACCATGTGTGGTTGCGTGGTCAAGGAGATTCCGACGGGACCGGATGGCGACGTCGACATGGACGCGCTGAAGGCAGTCCTCGGACCAAAGACGGCGGGCATCATGCTGACCAACCCGTCGACACTTGGCGTGTTTGAACGCCACATCAAGGACATTGCCGATATGGTCCATGACGCGGGTGGCCTGCTGTACTACGACGGCGCCAACCTCAACGCCATTCTCGGTAAGGTTCGTCCGGGCGATATGGACTTTGACGTCATTCACATGAACCTGCACAAGACGTTTTCAACACCGCACGGCGGAGGCGGCCCGGGTTCGGGTGCCGTAGGTGTGAACAAGCGGCTGCTGCCGTTCATGCCGATACCCGTTGTGACGAAGAAAGAAGTCGAAGACGGGGTGGTTTATGACTGGGCACAGGAAGAAGACCTGCCACAGAGCATTGGGCGCCTTTCGGGGTTCATGGGCAATTCCGGCGTATTGTTGCGCGCGTATGTCTATATGCGAATGCTGGGTCGCGACGGTATGGAGCGCGTCGCAGAGTACGCGACGCTGAACGCGAACTATCTGATGGCGCGCCTGCGTGATGTCGGCTTCGAACTCGCTTTTCCAGAGCGCCGCGCGAGCCACGAGTTCATCGTGACGCTCAAGCACGAGGCCAAAGAATTTCAGCTTACGGCGATGGACGTCGCCAAGGCGCTGCTTGATCGCAATTTCCACGCACCCACGACGTATTTCCCGCTGCTTGTGCCCGAATGCCTGCTCATTGAGCCGACGGAAACAGAAAGCAAAGAAACGCTCGACAATTTCATGGCGGCGATGATCGACATCGCCAAAGCGGCGCGGGATGACGGTGTTCAGTACAAGGAGGCGCCCTACACAATGCCGGTGCGCCGCCTCGACGACGTCAAAGCGGCCCGCGAGTTGGACCTGCGGTACCAGAAGTAGCAGTCCACAGTCCCGAATGTGACCCCTGCAGTCGCTTCAGGCGCCTGATTTTGCTCAAATAGGGAACCGTTGGGCCCTGCCGTAGTCGAGATATAGACACGGCTGGACCCTCAGCCCCTTGGTAATCAGGAAATACATGAATCACGGCAGAATTTTCGCGGCTTGCGCTGCACTGATCCTCTGTGTCCCGGCGCTCGCTGCTGAGGACACCGCCTGGAATGCGACATTGGATCGCATCTCATCCGGTGTTGTGTCGATTCGTGTCGACAGCACGCGCGCCTTCGACACGGAATGGAATGCGTCCAGCCAGGCTACCGGTTTTGTAGTCGACGCCGAACGGGGCCTGATTCTTACCAATCGGCACGTGGTGACCCCCGGCCCTGTGATAGCCGAGGCTGTCTTCCGGAACAACGAGGAAGTGCGACTGACGCCGGTTTACCGCGATCCGGTACACGACTTCGGCTTCTTCCGCTATGACCCGGCTGACCTGAAATACATCGAACCGGTCGAACTGCCTCTTGTGCCGGAGGGCGCTGGCATCGGCAGGGAGATCCGGGTTATCGGCAACGATGCCGGTGAGCAGCTTTCCATCCTGGCCGGTACGATCGCGCGCCTTGATCGCAAGGCTCCCGAATACGGGCGCGGCAACTACAACGATTTCAACACGTTCTACCTGCAGGCCGCGTCCGGCACGTCGGGCGGTTCGTCGGGGTCGCCCGTTGTCGATATCGAAGGGCAGGTCGTCGCGCTGAATGCGGGCGCCAACAATTCGGCAGCGAGCAGCTTCTTCCTGCCGCTTGACCGCATCGATCGTGCCCTGCGTGAACTGCAGAACGGCGATCCGGTCACCCGCGGAACGTTGCAGACGACTTTCCGCAGCGAACCCTACGATGAATTGCTGCGCCTGGGCCTTACGGATGAGTCGGAGCGCATTGCGCGCGAAGCGAATCCGGAGCAGACAGGCATGCTTACGATCGAGCAAGTCATTCCCGACTCCCCGGCCTACGAGCTGCTGGCGCCCGGGGATATCCTGATCCGGATAAACGGCGAGCTGATTACCCAGTTCGTGCCGCTCGAGGCCATTCTCGACTCGCATGTGGGCGAGAACATCGAGATCGAGCTCGAACGAGGCGGCAAACGCATCGTTGCAACGCTGCCCGTGGACGATCTGCATGCCATCACACCGGCCGAGTACCTCGAATTTGGCGACGCGATCGTCAACCAGTTGTCGTATCAGCAGGCGCGGCACTACAACCGCAAGGCCGAAGGCGTCTACGTGGCGAATCCCGGTTACCTGCTGTCGAGGGCAGCGATACCGCGAGGCGCGGTTATCGTCGAGATGGATGGCGAAGCCGTCAGTACGCTGGATGATTTCGAAGCCGCGTTGGCCCAACTGGCAGATGGCGAGCGCGCTCGAGTACGTTTCGTGACGATGGAAAGCCCGAAGAACTCGGTCGTCCGCCTGCTCGAGATGGATCGCGTGTGGTTTCCGGCGCGCCGCTGTGTGCGCGACGATGTACTTGGCATCTGGCCATGCAAGGATCTCGCTGATGGTCCGGCGCCGGCACCGGTTGAAGCCAGTAGTACGAGGCTGACGAAGTACAAGGACCCCATCGTCCAGGCGATCGCGCCGTCGCTGGTTGTCGTGACATTCGATCTGCCCTACACCCTTTCGGGCGTGGCAGATCGCCACTACTACGGAACGGGATTGATCGTCGACAAGGAGCGTGGCTTCGTGCTCGTCGACCGTAACACGGTGCCTATCGCCATTGGCGATGTGACAATCACGTTTGCGGGCTCGCTTGAAGTTCCTGGCAAAGTCGAGCAACTGCACCCCCTGCACAACTACGCAATTGTTTCCTACGACCCGGCAAGTATTGGCAAAACGCCCGTCAGGCAGGCTGAATTCAGTACGGACACATTACGTCCTGGCGATGAAGTCTGGGTTGTCGGCATCAAGAGCGATCACCAGCTCGTGCATCAGCAGAGTACGGTGTCGTCGGTCGATCCGCTGATGTTGCCGTTGTCGCGGACGATGCGCTTTCGGGATGCGAACATCGAGGGGATCTCCCTCGTGAATGCGCCCGGCGATGTGGACGGTGTGCTGGTTAACAGACGAGGCAATGTCCTCGCAACATGGTCGAGCTTCGCCGTGCAGGCGGGTGGCGAAACGGCGCAATACAACCGCGGCATCCGTTCCGACGTTGCGATGCAATTCGTCGATATCGTTCGCGAGAACAAGCCTTTCTATTCGCTTGAGGCAGAATTCGTTTATGCGCCATTGTTTGCTGCGCGAAAAATGGGTGTGGACGAGGAATGGGTCGAGCGACTCGAGGAAAATAACCCGGTACGCCGGCGCGCTCTGAGTATTACACGTATCGTGGCGGGTACCTCGGCGGCCGAACTATTGAAAAACGGCGACATGATCCTCGCAATTGACGGTGATGTGGTCACGTCCTTCCGGGAGCTCGAGAATGCTGTGCAGAAACCCGAAGTGACAGTTACGGTCTGGCGAGACGACCAGGCGCTGGAGATCCCCGTACAGACTACCGAACTTAACGGCTTGGGCGTCGACAGGGCATTTTCATGGGCCGGTGCGCTGATCCAGGATCCGCATCGCGCGATGGCTGCACAGCGTGGCGTATCGACAGAGGGTGTGTACATCGCCTATTTCAGCTATGGCTCACCGGCAACACGCTATGGGCTCTGGGCCGGGCGTCGCGTGGTCGAAGTCAATGAAACCCCGACGCCTGACTTGCAGGCGTTCATCGATGCGGTGAAGGATATTGGCCATCGCGAGTCTGTGCGCCTGAAGACGGTAACGTGGAATGAAGCCGTCGAGGTGATTACACTCAAGCTTGATACCCAATACTGGCCAGCGTATGAAATCTACCGCACTGATGAAGGCTGGAGACGAACGGATTTCGGTCCATAGCCGAGACCGACGATTGGCGACACTGCTGCTGTTCGTGGCGCTGTTCGCGTGTGGCATCGCCTCCGCACAGACAATGTACAAATATCGTGGTGACGATGGCGAGTGGATATACTCCGACCGACCGCCGGATGACAGCCAGAGCGCCGAAGTACGCGCCGTCAGTTCCCGAGTCAGGAAAGGCGAGTTGGTTGTCGAAGATTCGTTTACCGGCAGTGCTGTCCGCTTCGTTGCCCGCAACCGCTTCTATGCCCCGATGGAAGTCGGGCTCGTGATTGATGCGCTCGATGGCGTCGACTACCCGCATCCCGACGAAGACCGGGTGTGGGTCGTGTCTCCTCGCGATGAACTCCGGCTATTTGATCTTCCGGCGACCGGCAATGCGCCGCCGTCCGTTCAGTATCGTTACGTGTACCTTCCGGGCGATCCGGACGCCAACCCTGACGAGGGGGTTAGCTACCGTGCGCCGTTCTCGGTCGGTCTGAGTTTCCCGATAACACAGGCGTATCCGGATTCCGCGACACACTTGACGCGCGACAGCATGCACGCGGTCGACATTGCAATGCCGGTTGGCACCGATGTTGTCGCTGCGCGCGACGGCATCGTGTTCGATGTCTCCAGCACTAACTTCAAGGGAGGTCCGGATGCGGACCAGTACGCGGACCTCGCAAACATCGTGCGCATCCTGCATGACGACGGCACATTCGCTCTTTACGCGCACTTGAACTGGAATTCGATTCGAGTAAATCCGGGCGATCGTGTGCAAGCAGGCCAGTACATTGCGGACTCCGGCAACACGGGTTTTTCGAGCGGTCCGCACCTGCATTTTGCGGTGCAGCGCAACCTGGGGATGCGAGTAGAGTCCATACCGGTGACGTTTCGCGGGCCGGGGGATAGCTCGATCAACCCGCAGCGCGGTTCATCCCTGATGGCGTACCAGTAGATGGACATCGATCAACTCATCCAGGATTGTGCTGCCGCCGTTAACGATGCGGCTCCAACCAAGGCGGTACGGGAGATTCTGGCTCGCGCAGTTGCCGAACCTGCCGCGCTACTGCAGGCGCTTGGCGAGCCCGAGCGGGCCGGAATTCAGCGGCTGCATGTCTCCGATGAACTGACCGTCCTGAACGTGATCTGGGCGCCGCGAATGACCCTGATGCCTCATAATCACAACATGTGGGCAACCATCGGCGTATACGGCGGCCGTGAGGACAATATTTTCTGGCGCCGCTTGCCGGACGATGCGAAGGGTCGAGTCGAGCCCGCTGGCGCCAAATCGCTGGGTCCCAGGGATGTACGGCCATTGGGCGAAGAGATCATTCACTCGGTGACGAATCCAACCGCAAAGTTAACCGGGGCAATTCACGTCTACGGTGGCGATTTCTTCAGCCAGGAGCGCAGTGAGTGGGACCCGGAGAGTCTCGAGGAACGGCCGTATGACATCGACAAGAACGTCAGGTACTTCGAAGAGGCGAATCGCAGCATCCAGTCTAGCTGAGCTGGCCGGCCAGTGTTTCCCACGTCGTAACGGGCATTTCGCAATGCGTGCCGAGACACCGGTACGCAACCGTCTCCCCGTCGACAGGCGCGCGGTCGGCGAGTGCTCCGGGCAGGTTAGTTTCATCTCGAGATATCGCAAAGACCAACCTTCTCGGCGCGTAGACTTTCAACGCTGAGTCGCGCCAGCGACCGACGTCGTCGTGGTCGCCGCGGATTACCACGATCTCGGGGTGTTCAAGATACTCTTCGAGCGCTGCGAGCAAGCTCACATGCCCGTGCGGGTACTCATCGATCGCACGCCAGGCGGCGCGCAATGTACGTTCGGCAGCATCCAGGTAGCGCGTCTCACCAAGCAGGAAGCCGAGGCGTTGCAGGGCGAATGCGGCGATTCCATTCCCGGAGGGCACGGCTTCGTCGGCAAGTGGTTTGGATCGATGGATGAGCTGTTCCTGGTCATTCGCCGTGAACCAGAATCCACCATTCGCCTTGTCCTCAAAGTGCTCGAGCAGTAGTTCGGCAATTTGCTGAGCAAACGCCAAATGCCCCGTGTCCCACCGGGCCTGTAGCAGCTCGAGCAGCGCGTCGAGCAGGAAGGCATGATCGTCGAGATAAGCAGGGAATCGTGCTTCGCCGTCCTTGTAGCTGGCCAGCAAGCGACCATCGTGCACGAGATTCTCCTGCAGGAAACTGACGGCAGCGGCGGCCGCATCAATCAGTTCCGGTCGGTCGAGACTGCCACCGGCAATCGCGAGTCCACGAATCGCCAGCGCATTCCAGGCGGTCAGTTGTTTCTCATCGCGTCCCGGCGCCACGCGTTTCGCTCTTTCGGCGAGCAGAACACGCTTCGCCTCGTCGACCAGGACAGCCTCGTCGTCGCCGATGGGCTGGCGTACTGTCAGGTGCCAGCGCCCTTCGAAATTGGCGTCTCCGTCAAGGCCGAAACGGCCGGCAAAAACCTCGTAATCACTGCCAAGCAGCTCGCGCACGACGTCCGGATCCCACAGGTAATACAAACCCTCGTGACCCTCCGAATCCGCGTCTCGCGTAGCGTAGAAGCCACCGTTTTCGTCCCGCATATCGGCGAGTAACCAGTCGGCCGTGGCGTTCGCCGTGTCGGCAAAGAGCGTGTCGCCGGTCGCGATGCTGGCCTGTGCGTAGATGGCGAGCAGCGGCCCATTGTCGTAGAGCATCTTCTCGAAATGTGGAATCTGCCAATAGCGATCCACCGAGTAGCGATAGAATCCGCCGCCGACGTGATCGAACAGGCCGCCTTCGGCCATTCGCGCCAGCGACAACGCCGCCATGAACAGGGCCTCGACATCGGGCTCGGGGTCGTTGGCCGTGTTACGCCAGTGCCGGAGGAGACGGTCGATCGTGCTCGGATGCGGGAACTTCGGCGCAGAACCGAAGCCGCCGTACTCGCGATCAAAGGTCTTCTCGAATGTTTCTCTTGCCGCGGCGAGCGGAGCCCCGGCAAGGGTCTCTCCGGCGCCGGCCGGCGCCGGCTCGAGCCGCGAGAAGACCTCGAGTATTTGCTCGCTTTGCGCGCGTACGTCGTCGCGTTTGTCGTCGTAGAAGGTCGCGATGTTCTTCAGCAGTTCGCTGAACGCCGGCATGCCGTAGCGTGCCTCATTCGGAAAATACGTGCCGCCAAAAAACGGGCGCTGGTTTTCGCCATCCAGGAACATCGTCAGCGGCCATCCGCCGCCGCGTTGCGTGATCAATTGGTGTGCGGTCTGGTAGATCTTGTCGATATCGGGTCGTTCCTCGCGATCGACTTTGATGTTGACGAACAATTCGTTCATGACGGCAGCGATCGCATCGTCCTCGAATGACTCATGTGCCATGACGTGGCACCAGTGGCACGCGGAGTAGCCGATCGATAGCAACACGGGCTTGCCAGTCGAGCGTGCGACAGAGAACGCCTCGTCGCCCCACGGGTACCAGTCGACGGGGTTGTCGGCGTGCTGTTGCAGGTAGGGGCTGGTTTCTTTGGCGAGGCGATTTGGCATGGTTTGATCTATGATACCGGCTTCTCTTCCACGCGAGCTGTTTTTCATGCTGACATACCCCGAAATCGATGAGGTAATTTTCGCGATTGGGCCCCTCAAGATTCGCTGGTACGGGCTGATGTACGTAATCGGCTTCCTGCTGGCCTGGTGGCTGGCGAGGCGGCGCTCAAGGCGCGCGGATACGCCGATCACGGCGGATCAGGTCGATGACCTCCTTTTTTACGGGATGCTGGGCGTCATCCTGGGTGCTCGCATCGGCTACGCACTGGTCTATGGGACCGACCAGCTGTTGTCCGATCCGCTCTATCTCTTCAGGATCACCGAGGGTGGCATGTCGTTCCACGGAGGCCTGGCCGGCGTGCTGATCGCGATGTGGTTGTACGGCCGGAAGTTGGGCCTGACGATGTGGCGCATGACCGATTTTATCGCCCCGATGGTGCCACTCGGCCTGGGTTTTGGTCGCATCGGCAACTTCATCAACGGCGAGCTCTGGGGCAAGCCGACCGACGTGCCCTGGGGGTTCATGGTTGACGGCCAGGTCCTGCATCCGTCACAGCTCTACGAGGCGCTTCTCGAGGGGCTCGTTTTGTTTGCGGTGTTGTGGTGGTACTCGTCCAAACCGCGGCCATATATGGCGGTTTCGGGCATGTTCCTGCTGCTGTACGGGATCTTCCGGTTTTCTGTCGAGTTTTATCGCGTCCCGGATGCGCACTTGAGCTACCTGGCGCTGGGCTGGGTCACGATGGGCCAGATCCTGAGCGTGCCGATGATCGTCGTGGGCGCTATCATGCTTGTCATGGCGTACCGTAAGGACGAGGGGGCACAGACCTGACATGCAGCAATACCTCGACATGATGCGACTGGTGCGTGATACGGGCACCCGCAAGGAAGACCGCACTGGCACAGGCACCCTGAGTGTGTTCGGGCATCAGATGCGATTCGACCTCGCCAGGGGATTCCCCCTCGTCACGACGAAGAAACTGCATCTGCGATCCATCATTCACGAATTGCTGTGGTTCCTCTCGGGCGACAGCAACATCCGCTACCTCAAGGAGAACGGTGTTTCGATCTGGGATGAATGGGCGGATGAGAACGGCGACCTCGGACCCGTTTACGGTGTGCAATGGCGGAGTTGGCCGACACCCGACGGCCGCAAGGTCGACCAGATCGAGCAGATTTTGCAGCAGTTGCGGGAAACGCCCGACTCGCGTCGCATTATTCTCTCGGCCTGGAATGTCGCGGAGATCGAGAACATGGCGCTGCCGCCATGCCACTGCCTGTTCCAGTTCTACGTGGCGGACGGCAAACTATCCTGCCAGTTGTACCAGCGGAGCTGCGATATCTTCCTCGGTGTACCTTTTAATATCGCGTCGTATGCGCTGTTGACGCATATGCTCGCGCAGCAGGCCGACCTGAATGTCGGCGATTTCGTCTGGACGGGCGGCGATTGCCACTTGTACCTGAACCACCTGGAACAGGCGAACGAGCAGCTGACACGCGAGACCCTGCCATTGCCCACACTGGCGATCAAGCGGCGCCCACCAAGCATCTTCGACTACACATTCGACGATTTTGAGATCCTCAATTACGAGGCGCATCCACACATCAAGGCGGCTGTGGCTGTGTAGGAGCGCGCCTTGCGCGCGAAGCAGCGCGGAGCGCCCGCAGGGCGTTCACAAGGGCCTGATTTAATGACCATCTCAATTATCGTTGCCGCCTCCGAAAATAACGTCATTGGCGCCGCCGGCGACCTGCCCTGGCGGCTGTCGGACGATCTCAGGCGTTTCAAGACAATTACCATGGGCAAACCCATCGTCATGGGTCGCAAGACCTGGGACTCGATCGGCCGCCCTTTGCCCGGCCGGCAGAACATTGTTATTACGCGGCAGGCGGAGTTCGCGGCCGCCGGTTGCGACGTCGTTGCTTCGAAAGAGGAGGCGATCGCCATCGCTGGCCGTGCCGGGGAAGTGATGGTGATCGGTGGCAGCCAGGTCTACGAGTTATTTTTGCCCGATACGGAACGGCTCTACCTGACGCGCGTGCATGCCGAAGTCGAAGGTGATGCGTTCTTCCCGGTGATCAGCTCGCTGGAATGGCGCCTCGTGAGCGATGAGTCGCGCCCGGCAGACGACCGCAATGCATTCGACTATTCGTTTCAGGTCTACGAACGTGCCTGATCGTCGCCGACGCCTGATCTAGGCTTCTACCTGCACAACCCGCGGGAGGCGCTTGTCCATACGGACAGCGGTAAGCTGGCGGCCCCACACACATCCCGTGTCGAGGCTGATGAGATCAGGTAACACGATCAGGCCCAGCGCAGACCAGTGCCCGAAGACAACGCGCGTACCGTTCCAGGCTGGCGCATCAGCCTTAAACCAGGGCCGTAGCCCCTTGCGAGCACGCCACGGCGAGCCGCTGAACGACAGGTCCAGGCGATCGTCCGCGGTAACCATGCGCATACGCGTCAGGCAGTTGATGATGAACCTCAGCCGCTTGTAGCCGGAGAGCTTTCCAGACCATTTGTTGGGTTCGTTGCCGTACATCTTGCCGAGTACGTTGGGATAATCGTCACTCTGCAGGGCCGTCTCGACTTCGGCGGCACGGGCGAGCGTTTTCTTCACGGTCCAGCGCGGGTGCGTGCCGGCGTGTACCAGCAATGTATCGAGTTTCTTGTCGTAGTGCGCGAGCGGCTGTTGCCGCAACCAGTCGCACAGCTCTTCGACATCGCTGGCATCGAGCAGTTTTTCGAGCGACCCAAAGCGATTTCCAAAGCGGACAGCGCCTGCTTGAAGTGCGAGGAGATGCAGGTCGTGGTTGCCAAGTACGGTAACCACGGAATCACCCAGGCTGCGAACAAAGCGCAGGGTCTTCAGCGATTTAGGGCCACGATTGACGATATCACCGGTCAGCCAGACGGTATCCTTCGAAGGTTCGAAATCGATCTCGTCCAGGAGCCGCCGGAACGGATCGTAACAACCCTGCAAGTCGCCGATTGCGTAGACGGCCATGTCTAATCCTAGTGAAGCAGACCGGGTACTGCGAGAGTGAATGGCTCGATAAGCGCGTCAAAACTTGCACCCTCATCAGTTTCCATGCGGTACAGGCCCTGCATTGCCCCGACGGGTGTTTCCAGTACCGCGCCACTCGAGTAGCGGAATCGTTCTCCGGGTTCCAGGTGAGGTTGCTCACCGACGACGCCGTCGCCACTGACTTCCTGAATCTTGCCGTTGGCATCAGTGATGATCCAATGGCGACTTAGCAACGTTGCCGGAACGTCGCCGTTATTCGAAATCGTGATTGTGTACGCGAAAACGTAGCGATCCGCATCCGGTTCGGACTGATCGTCAACGTAGCTCGTTGCGACGTTGATGCCAATTTCACACTGCTGTTCTTCCATGCGGGCATTCTAGCCTGATTTTTGTCGCAGGTAATTGCTTAGTCGGACGTAATCCGCGATCGATATCTGCTCCGGTCTCTGTCCCGCATCGATACCCACGGCTTCAAAATCAGGCCGCTCAACAAGCTTCTTCAACGAATTGCGGAGCGTCTTGCGGCGTTGCATAAAAGCCGTCGAAACCAGTGTCGAGAACCCCGCCTCGTCCTCTATGTCGAATGTGCCGGCAGGCAACGGGTCCAGGCGGACGACGGCCGACGTCACCTCCGGGGGCGGATCGAACGCATCCGGTGGTACGTCGAACAAACGCTCGATGTTCAAGTAGCAGCCGAGCATGATCCCAAGGCGTCCGTACGTTTTGCTTCCGGGTCCGGCGGCCATGCGGTCGACGACTTCTTTTTGCAACATGAAATGCATATCGAGAATCTGTTCACGAAACTTGAGCAGGTGAAACAGCAACGGCGTGGAAATGTTGTAAGGCAGGTTTCCGACGACGCGTATGCGGTCGCCCAGGGAGGCAAAGTCGAACTGGAGTGCGTCGGCTTCGTGCACCGTAACATTGGGATTGCCATCGTATTGGCGGCGTAATCCTGCGACCAGGTCGCGATCGAGTTCAACGGCATGAAGGTGACCGGCGTTGCGGGCAAGCGCATCCGTTATTGCGCCCTGGCCGGGGCCGATTTCCACGATGATATCGTCACGGGTCGGATGCACCGCCCGAATGATCGCATCTATAACGCCGGGGTCGGACAGGAAATGCTGCCCAAAGCGTTTGCGGGCTCTGTGCCGGGAAGTCATCTCAGGGACTCCGAAGAGCCATGGTCCTCGCCAACTCAACAGCGGCGAGCAGGCTGCCGGCATCCGCTTTTCCCTGGCCGGCAATATCGAATGCCGTACCGTGGTCGACGGAGGTCCTGATGATTGGCAGGCCCAGCGTCACATTCACGGCCCGGCCAAAGCCGGCGTATTTGAGCACCGGCAAGCCCTGGTCGTGATACATCGCGAGCACGGCATCCTTGTGACCGGCTGCCGGCGTGAACGCCGTGTCGGCCGGCAGTGGGCCACGCACGTTGAGCCCTTGTCCACGCATCTGGTCGACGGTTGGTGCAATGAATTCGATCTCCTCGCTACCCAGGTGCCCGTCTTCACCGGCATGAGGATTGAGTCCGCACACGACGATCTCCGGCGACGCGATACCGAATTTGTCCCTGAGGTCTGCATGCAGGATTTGCAGCACTTGTTGCAGATGCTGCGGGGTCAGGTAGTCAGCCACCTCGCGCAATGGCATGTGCGTGCTGGCCAGGGCAACGCGCAGGTCGCCGGCAACCAGCATCATGACGGGAAGTGGCGCACCGGTCGCGGCCGCAAGGTACTCGGTGTGCCCGACAAACCTGACGCCGCTGTCGGCAATCACACTCTTCGCGAGCGGTGCGGTCACCATGCCGGCGAATTCACCGTTCGCACACCCGGTGGCCGCGGCGCTCAGTCCCTCAAGCAAAGTGGCCGCATTGGCTGAGCTTGGATTTCCCGGCGCGACGGCGGCAGGAAAGGGCGTGTCGATAATGCGCAAGCGATTGTCGATCTGGCGTCGATCGCCAACAATGACGACATCATTGGCGTATGGGCTGTCGGCGAGCGCGTTGCAAAGCTCGGGGCCGATACCGGCAGGCTCGCCGGCTGTCACTACGAGTGGCTTACTTAAGTTCACACCCGCATGCGTCTCTAGATGCGAGTCTGGACGAAAGCCTCATCGCGCAGGCGCTGCATCCACAGCTGCGATTCCTCTTCCATCTTGCCGTTACGGATCCTGAGATCACAGTTGCGTTGCTTCAGGTCTTCGGTGTTGTCGTACACGCGACGTTCCTCGACTTCGAGAATGTGCCAGCCAAACTGCGTACGGAAAGGCTCCGATACGACGCCAACCTCGCTGTTCGCAATTGTCTGCTCGAACTCTGGCGCGTAGGTACCAGGACCTGCCCAGCCGAGTTCACCCCCGAGATTCGCCGTGCCCGGGTCATCCGACAGCAACTTGGCCTGCTCTCCGAAATCTTCGCCAGCGCGAATCTTCTCGAGCGATTCTTCAAGCCGTTGTTTTGCGGTGGCATCGTCAATGATCTCGTCGGGCATGATCAGGATATGGCGCACCTTGGCCTGGTTGACCTCGCTACGCTCAACTGCGCTGCGCAAATTGTCGACCCTGACAATATGAAAGCTGCTCGCGGCGCGAATTGGGGGCGCGACATCACCGGCTGCCATGTCCTGCAGCACCTCAGCGAACAAGGTCGGTACCTGTTGACCATCCAGCCAGCCAAGCGATCCGCCTTCGAGAGCCGTCGGACCGGCCGAATAACGGGCGGCGAGTTGTCGGAAATCCGCGCCGTTCTCAAGTTGCGCGTAAATCTGGTTGGCCAATGCCTGTGTCTCAGCGACCTCCTCGGAACTGGCGGCTTCGGGCATCGCTAAAAGTATGTGTGAAAGCTCGTATTCTGAATTGGCGACGACATTGCCTTCCAGATCCGCAATGCATTGTTCGATTTCGCGTTCGGATACGTTGATGCTTTGGCCAACTTCGATGCGTCGCAATTGCTCAATCGTGATTTCTTCACGGAGCGATCGCCGAAATTCCGCGTAGTCGATTCCATCCTGCTCGAGCAATCGGGGCATTTCTTCGAAAGGAATATTGTTGCCCTGCGCAATGGAGGCAATTTGCCGGTTGAGTACCTCGTCCGAAATCTCGAGGCCGATTCGCTCGGCACGCTGCAACTGGATTTCCGCCATGATCAACCGTTCCAGGATCTGTTCCTCCAGAATGTCAGGCGGAGGCAACTGCATACTCTGCTCGGCTGCACGCACTTTGATGGTGTCGATCTGGGACGTGAGCTGGCTCTTGAGGACGACGCCCTCGTTGACAATGGCGGCGACGCCATCGAGGAACTCGCCCGTCTCGGAGAGTTCGTCAGCGGCGGTGGCGGGCGCGACCATTATCACAAGGACGGCGCATAAGATATTGATTTTTAACAAGTTTTACTACCGAAGATCTGCGGAATAGCCAAGAATACCACGTTCGAGCATTTTGTCAGCTGCCGTGCCAACGCTCGTCATTCCCTTGAGTACAAATTGCAGACCTATAGAGGTATCCAGAGTTCCGTCACGCGTGGAAATGAAGCGCCGGGTGACGAGGCGAAAGCCCCAGCAACAGCTCTCATATTCAACGCCGTACAACTGCTCGAGCGCCTCCTGGTCGCGGAAAGAGTAGTTGTAGTGGCCGACAAAATTCCAGTTCTTGGTTATTGGCCAGAGCATTGAGACTTCGCCTTGTTCCAGGGAACCGCGCCGGTAGCGATACGCGAGATTCAGAATCTTGTTGTTGGCGGGCTTGTATTGAAAACGTGCTTCGGATCTCGCTGTGCCGGCGTCGCCGGTGCCCCACTGATGTCCAAACCCGAAATTAAAATTCTTCCACAAGAGAAAGCGAAGTTCCGCGATGTAATCAGAACTCTCGAGTGCGGATACAGGTACTCCGGGCAAGGTAACGTTGCGGTCGCCGAAGTATCGCGTCTGGCCAATTGTCGCGGTCACAAGCTCGCGACCGGTCCCGAGGTCCAGTACGCGAGTTGTCAGACCAAAGCTCAACTGCTCAGTGTCACCGATTCGATCAATTCCCAGGAAGCGATTCTTGCGGAACAACTGCACGAAGTTGAAGTCGGGCGTGATCGTATCGAAGACCGGCAGGTCGTCCTGGTCACGGAAAGGGATATTGACGTACAGCAGGCGGGCTTCGATGGTCTGGATGCGACTCGAGCCGGTCATGGCGCGTTCGAGGATCATGCCTGTATCGACGCTCGTAATCGGAACGCTGCGTGTCAGTTCGGTCTCCGCTCCGGGCTCGGTATCCGACAAGGCGTATCGCGTGTAGTCGAAGGCAACCGCCGGGGTGAAAAACATGCCCGGCCTGGTTAGCGGAATCTCGATCGACGGCGCCGCGTTGAAGCGCCAACCTGTAACACCCGTGTCGCGATCAAAATTAACGACATCAAGATCAAGGCCCAGGTCAAGAATTGACACCGGCCAATCCGTGTTTAGCAAGAACTGCGGCACACGCTGATAGGGCTGGTCCTCAGGCAGGATGGCGTCATCGATTGTCTGGAAGTCCTGCACCTGGGCGAAGAACGAGAGGTGCCGTGAGTAGTAGTCAAAGCTCACATGGCGATCGAGATTCGAAATACTGGTGGCACTCAGGCTGCCGCCAAGATCCTCGAAGTACTGGCTGTCGGAAACGTCGCGGTATTCGATGCGATTGCGCCAACCATTATCAAACAGTGTCCGATGGTCGTACCGGAACTGGCTACGCGAAATATTGAGTATCTGATCATCGCGCAGGTAATCGGCCGCAATCCTGCCTTCATTGCGCCGGGACAGGTAGCGAAACTCAGCAGCGTGCTGCAGGCCGCGGTCGGTGAGCCAGCGTGGCGTGATCGTTGCATCGTAGTTCGGCGCGATATTCCAGTAGTAGGGCACCCGAATCTCATTGCCGCTACGTGCTGAGCTGCCTATCTCCGGTGTCAGGAAACCGGATTTGCGCGCATCGCTGATCGGGAACGACATGCGAGGAAGGTAAAGAATCGGCACGCCCTTGAACCGCAGTTTCATTCCCCTGGCGGTGCCGACACCCGAGTTCGTATCAAGCGTGATCGACTTGCCTTCGATCAGCCAGTCTTCCGAATCCGGCGGGCAGGTCGTGTACTCCACGCCGCCGAGAGTAAGCGTGCCGTTCTGGTTGATCTCGAGTAAATCCGCGGCGCCACGAGAATTGTTGCTGCCCAGTGAGAACTCGGCGCCATCGAAGCGAATGCGTCCCATGTCGTAGCCGAACTCGGCCGAGCGGCTCACGATCTGCGTGCCCGGATCCTCGTAACGAACGCCACCCTGCAGAAACAGCGCGCGCTGCTCCGGGTCATAGTGTGCCGAGTCAGCACCGGCGATTTTGTCGTCCCGCCGAAGCAGGACGCCGCCGCTCATGCTCGCAGTCGGGTTATCGCCCATCTGCGCCTCGAACTGGCCCGCTTCCAGCTGGATTGTCTCCGGATCATCCAGTACGACATCACGCAATTGCGAGTCGATCGCCAGCGGTCGCCCGAGCGAAACGCCACACGATAACTCATCCTCGCCGTGCGCATGTGTCACGGCCAGCAGTGTGCAGGCTAGGATCAGTGGTTTAGCAGACAAAACGTTGGTCCGGTCAGGTTTGGGCCGGGACTTGCGTGAACGGGATGTTATCAAGCATTGGTATTTGTTACCTTCGCATAGTTTGTGAAGTGCTTCAACGCGTTACGGAGAGCTGTAATCGACCCTTCCACAATCCCGGCGGACGCCCGCCTGGCCGCTCTGAAATCCTGGACGAGCGGTATTGACGCCGTTGCGGGCAGCGAACCCGTACCAGCGTCGGCCGACGCGAGTTTTCGTCGCTACTTTCGAGTGCAGTCAGGACCGGGTAGTTTCATCGTGATGGATGCGCCGCCAGGGCAGGAAGACTGCTTGCCATTCGTGCGGATCGCGGGCTACCTCGAAGCGATGCACCTCAATGCGCCGCGGATAATCGAGGCCAACCTCGAGGAAGGGTTCCTGTTGCTCAGCGATCTCGGCTCGCGGCAGTACCTGGGAGAGCTGCAACACGACGCATCCATCGCGCCAGCGTTGTACAGCGATGCTCTGACAGCTCTTTCGACGATGCAACGTCGGGGCACCGCATACCAGGGCCTGTTGCCCCCGTACGATGACGAGCTGTTGCGCTTCGAAGTCTCGCTGTTTCACGACTGGCTCTGCGGCACCCACCTGGGAATTTCGCTGACAGAGGAAGAGGAACACGCGTGGCAGGATTGCTGCGATGTTCTCGTGGCGAATGCACTCGATCAGCCACAAGTGTTCGTGCATCGTGATTATCATGCGCGCAACCTGATGCTGACGGACCAGGGTAATCCGGGCATCCTCGATTTTC
>Ga0316194_10000067_pt1 | contig 49940 bp, 42 predicted proteins | sample CroRivsedime1_MG_FD_204936 | JGI IMG/M metagenome (GOLD analysis project Ga0316194, IMG submission 204936) | Coastal sediment microbial communities from Maine, United States - Cross River sediment 1 | ecosystem: Environmental > Aquatic > Marine > Coastal > Sediment | place: USA: Maine...
CATCACCAAGCAATGTTTCCACTTCTGCAGGGCGGTAATAACGGGGATCAATCTGTACCACTACGTCGCCGGCCCTGAAAGAAAGCTCTTCGTTCTCCGACCAGGCCACGACCGCTCGCTCTTCGGTGCCCTCACCTGTCCACTCCAACTGCAGGCCCATGTTCTCCGCGGCCGTATTGACAAAATCCCTCACCGAATATTGTTTTCCGGAAGCAATCACGAAATCCACGGGTTCGTCATGTTGCAACATCAACCACTGTGCTTCGACATAATCCCGGGCATGTCCCCAGTCCCTGCGCGCGTCCAGGTTACCCAGGTAGACACATTCGTCCAGCCCCCAGCCTATTCGCGCCAGGCCCCGGGTGATCTTTCGTGTAACGAATGTCTCGCCACGCAATGGAGATTCGTGGTTGAACAGGATTCCATTACATGCGAACAGCCCATACGACTCGCGGTAGTTGACCGTTATCCAGTAGGCATAAAGCTTGGCAACACCGTAGGGCGAACGAGGATAAAAAGGCGTGGTTTCTTTCTGCGGTGTTTCCAGCACCTTGCCAAAGAGTTCGGAGGTCGATGCCTGGTAGAACCTGCAGGAATCTTCAAGACCCAGGTTGCGCATGGCCTCCAGGACTCTGAGCGTACCCACCGCATCGGATTCCGCCGTGTATTCCGGTTCTTCGAACGACACCGCAACATGGCTCTGGGCTGCCAGATTGTAAATTTCATCGGGCTGCACACGCTGAATCGTCCGTTGCAGACTGGAACTGTCCGTCATGTCCCCATAATGCAGCGTCAGGCGCGTGCTCTCTACGTGGGGGTCGGAATACAGATGGTCGATACGCGCCGTGTTGATCAGCGAGGCCCTTCGCTTGATACCGTGAACTTCGTAACCTTTTTTCAGGAGAAATTCCGCCAGATAGGCACCATCCTGGCCGGTAATGCCTGTTATCAGTGCTGATTTGCTCATAAACCGCTTCCTCAGGGTCTGCCGATCGAATAATAGTCTATGCCTCGGCGACGAACGACTTCGGGTGACCAGATATTGCGGCCATCTATAATGACCGGCTGTTTCATCTCCCTGGCCAGTCGATCGAAGTCAGGAGCCCAATACAGTTTCCACTCCGTGATCAGAATCAGCGCATCGGCGCCGCTTGACGCTTTATAGGGGTCATCTACCGTTTGAAAACCATCGCGCCCCTGGAAGACGCGGTGAGCTTCATCCGCCGCCTCCGGGTCATGAGCCCGTACAGACCCCCCGGCGGCAAGAATGGACTCCACCAGGTTGACGCTCGGCGCTTCGCGCATATCGTCGGTGTTGGGTTTGAACGACAAGCCCCACAAAGCGATTACTTTACCTGATAAATTACTGTCAAAATGTTTGCTAAGCAACTCAAAAGGCTTATGTTTTTGCCTATTATTAACGGCTTCAACGGCCTTCAACAACTCGGCGGTATAACCGCTTTCGCTGGCCGTGTGCTCAAGCGCACGAACATCCTTCGGAAAACAGGAACCCCCATACCCGGCTCCGGGATAAATGAAGGAATAACCGATCCTGGGGTCTGAGCCTATGCCGTTACGTACATGTTCAATATCTGCACCGACGTGGGCTGCGACATTGGACAACTCGTTCATCAGGCTGATCTTGGTGGCCAGCATGGCATTAGCCGCATACTTGGTCAGCTCGGAAGAACGCACGTCCATGCACAGTAATTTCTGATGGTTGCGGTTAAATGGCGTATACAGTTCGCGCAACAGGGATTCCGCCTGCTCATTATCCACACCGACCACAATCCGGTCGGGTTTCATGAAATCCGAGATGGCCGCACCTTCCTTCAGGAACTCAGGATTGGATGCGACTGAAAACTCTACGCTCACACCACGCCGCTCGAGACTCTCCAGGATCGCATCGCGCACGCGCTCACAAGTACCCACGGGCACGGTCGATTTGACCACCACCAGCAGGGGCTCTTCGAGATGATCACCCACCGATGAAGCGACCGCCAGCACGTGACTGAGGTCTGCCGAACCGTCTTCGCCTGGTGGTGTGCCCACCGCGATGAACAGCACTTCGGCATGTTCAACCGCACGGGCAATCGATGTGGTGAATTCCAGCCGGCCCTGGCTGGAATTCCGCATCAGCATTTTTTCCAGGCCCGGTTCGAAAATGGGTACGATACCCTGCTTCAAACCGGCAACACGGGCCTCGTCGATGTCCATACAGACGACGTGATGGCCAACGTCCGACAATCCGGCCCCGCTGACCAGCCCAACATAACCACTGCCTGCAATTGATACGCGCATGATGATTTAGTCGATACTGAGTAATTCAACTTCAAAAATCAGGGTTGAATTCGGGCCGATAGGACCTCCACCATTCGGTCCATAAGCCAGACCAGGCGGAATGTAGAACATGAACTTGCTGCCCACCGGCATCAACTGCACGCCTTCCGTCCAGCCAGGGATCACCTGGTCCAACTGGAAACTGGTGGGCTGATTACGCGAGTAAGAGCTGTCGAATTCTTCTCCATTGAGCAAGGTGCCGCGATAATGCACAGTGACCTTGTCGCTGGCGGCGGGCTTGGCGCCATCACCCATGACAACGACTTTGTACTGCAGTCCGCTATCGGTAACCTGAACACCTTCTTTACTGCGGTTTTCCAGCAGGAACTTGTCGCCTTCCGTTGCATTGATCGAAGCCATGCTGGCACGCTGTTCCTCTGCTTCTGCCCGCCTCGCCGAGATGAACCCTTCCCGAATGGAAGCCGCTTCCTCAGGTGTCAGTGCGAGTGGTTCGCCGTTATAGGTCGCCTTGACGGCTTCAAGTAAGGCATCGATATCCATTTCTGTGCCTTGCTGCTTCAGGGAATTGCCGATATCCATGCCAATGATGTAACCGAGTTTCTGGGCGTCGGTTTCGAGCTCCATCGCCATGGCGGTGGTGCTTACGAGGGCAGCGGACAACAGCGCTGCCTTGATGACATTCTGTTTCATTTGAGTAGATCTCCATTTGTGAAGCGCGAATTGTCCTCTAATCTAACGAACGAGGCAATGGCCTTTGCCGGGTATGCTGACTCGCATCAGCGCTGTGGAGCCTTGAGCAACCAGTGACTCAGCGTTGGAACAACACCCAGTGTCAGCACCGTGGCCGCAAGCAAACCCGATATTATCGACCAGGCCATGGGCGGCCATAGCGTACTGCTCGCAAAGGTGAGCGGTAACAATCCTGCTACCGTGGTCAGGGTTGTCAGGAGGATCGGCCGCGCCCTCCGGCTGACCGCGAGTGCAACAGCATCGGATGACTGCATACCCGAATCCAGGTGCGTATCAATAGTGTCAATCAGCACGATGGCGTTGTTCACTACGATACCCATCAGCGTGATGACACCCAGCATGGCCGTGAAACCGAATGAATATCCCGATATCAGCAACCCCGGAACAACTCCTGTAATGGCCAGCGGCACGGTCACCAGGATAATAATAACCCTGCGATACGAGTTAAACTGAAGCAGTAAAAAGAACAACAAAAGAATCAGCCCTATCGGCAACGTTTTGAACAGGGCGCTGTTGGCTTCACCGGAAGATTCTGCATAGCCACCCGGCACAACCCTGATCCCCGGCGGCAAACCGGTCTCGTCCAGCCGCCTGAACACTTCGTCGTAGATCTCCGGATAAGTGGCGCCGTCCTTCAACTCGCTGTAAACGGTGACTACCGGCTCGAGATCGAGGTGGTGAATGACGGCGGCCTGCCATTCCATGCGGGACTGACCGGTATCCATGACGGGTATCCCCCGATTGGCGTCAGCGTAGGCATTGACTGCCAATAGCTGCCCGAGATCGAAAAGACTGCCCTCCCGCGACCGCAGAACAATCGGCACCGGGTCCTCCCCTGCTCGAAAATGGCCGACAAAAAGACCCTGGGTTTGTCTGGCCAGAGCCTGCGCCAATTGCGTCCGGCTCAACCCCCGTGCATCGGCGATGGAATCGTTGAATTCGAACCGCAGGCTGGGAATGCCGATCCCCAGGTTATGGCGGACATCGACCGTACCGGGAATGTCACGCAACAGGGCTGTGAGTGTTTCCGAGAACCGGGCCAGTTCAACCCGGTCCTGCCCGATCACCCAAAGTTCGACCGGCGCCGGCGCCGGAGGTCCCTGTGACAGGCGCCTGGCGACAATCTGCACTTCCGGCCAGCGGCTCGAAGCCTGTTCGCGGACCCAACTCATCAAGGGCGCCAGGTCCTCGATATGCTGTGTATTGACTACTACCCGTCCAATCTGCGGCGCTCTTGGGTTTTCATTCAGGTTGTAAAAAAAACGGGGGCCGGAATTACCCGAAAACGCAAAGACATCCTCACTTTCTTCGAACTCGGACAACTCGCCTGCCAGTCCCGTGGCGAACTCCGTAGTGACGCCGATGGGCGTACCCTCCGGAAAATAGATATCCACAACCATTTGCCTGCGGTCCGTATCCGGGAAAAACTCCTGTCCGACCTCTCGCCCCCCTACCGCTGCTACGATGACCAGAACAATGGCCACCGCTATGACCCGGGAGCCATGGCGAACAGAGAACCGGCCAATCCAGTCTCCCGCCAGAGCCATTCGTTGCCTGCGGTCAGATCCGGTCCGGGGCCTCAATACCACCTGGCTGATCAACGGTGTCACGAGTATCGCAAACAGGTAACTCATGCTGAGCATGATCAGGATCGTGATCGGAATGCCACGGGTGAAGTCGGCCGTATCTCCGCGCGAGATGGCCATCGGCACAAACACGGCAAGCGTCGTCCCGGTCGCTGCGCCCAGCGGCCTGGCCAGTTCGATCACCGATGTTACTGCGGCTTCGACCGCGCTTGCACCGCGATCCATATGCCACTGGATGTTTTCCACCATGACGATCGCGTTATCCACCAGCATACCCAGCGCAATCACCAGACCAGCCACGGCCATCTGGTGCAGCACGCCTCCGCCCATCGCGAAAATGGACAGGGATGACAGCGTGACCAGCGGAACAATCAGGGCGACGACAAATCCCATTCGTGGCCCCATCAGCAACAGAAGCACTGTCCCTACGATCAACACGCCTAGCAGGAGTGAATACCCCAACTCGCTGAGACGGGCTTTTACGTGTTCAGGCTGAAAAAACATTTCATCGATGGTAAGCGGTGCGAATTCAGGCCGTATTTCGTCAATAAAGCTGCGCAACTGCTCGCCGAAACGCACGACATTGACCTGGTTACGGGCGACCGTCACTGCCACAGCCACTACCTGGGTTCCATTTTTCCAAGCCGTCTGAACCGGGGGGTCGGCCACTTCCAGCCTGACATCCGCAATCGATGAGAGCGGGACCGACTGCCCACTGCTCAACACCATAGGCGTATTGGATATCTCATCGATACTGCGGAATTCGGTCTGGGGCCTGACCAGGGTCTGCCTGCCGTCCACTTCGACAAATCCCCCGGGAACGATTTCGTTGCGGGATTTCAATTGCCCCATGATGATCTCGGGCGTCAACCCAAGCGTCTGAATCCGGGCATCATCAATCGCTACCGTCACCTGCTCGCCAGAATCCCCGAACAGCCTGACCCTTGAAACTGCGTTGAGTGAATAAAGGCGGTTCTTAAGGCGTTCAGCCGCCCGCTGCAGTTCATCAATATTTTCACTGCCACTGACTGCCAATACAGCGGTTGCCGAATCAACCTGGCGATCGTCGATCACAGCCTGCATCACGCCATCGGGAAAGCGAATTTGCGCTCGCGAAACAGCCACGCGCACCCGGTCCCAGACATTGTCGGTATCGTATACAGTCTGCTTCATGCCAATCACGGCATGCATGAACCCCGCTCGAATCGTCGTTTTGATTTCATCGATTTCTTCGACTTCGCTGATCTCTTCTTCCAGCGGCCGGGCGATCAGATGCTCAACCTGCTCTACATCAGCCCCGGGGAATTGCACCATCACGTACCCGTAACGATAAGGAAACGCGGGATCTTCCTGTCTAACCATTCCCAGCCAGGCGACCAAGCCGGTCAGGGAAAGCAAAAGCACCAGCGAGATGATCATTCGCCGTTGATCCAGCGAGCGTGCGAGCCACTTCATTGGGTCGTTCTCACCTGCTGACCGCCGGTGAGTGAACGGTGCCCGGCCGTTACCACCAGGTCGCCAATACTGATCGCTGACCCGGCAGCTTCTACGGCCACTTCACCATTTGCGATCGCCAGAATCGACACCGGGACCTCCTCGACCTTACCCTCCCTGACAATAAACAATTCCGGATCACCACCCACCGGATCGACAATCGCGCCCAGAGGTACGATCAGCCCGACTACATCGGCATAGTCCACCATTACTTCAGCCTGCATTCCTGCCCGTATCATGCTCGACTCCGGGTCGACGCCTATTTCAACAGTCACAGGAAAAAGACCCGTTTCCTTCTCACCTATGGCAGCCAGTTCCGTAACCACCCCCGGGGACACGTCTTCCCCCAGCTGAGGAACACGCACGGTCAGTTGCTCTCCGGTTTGCAGTTCGCCGACCAGGGACGCGGGCAGCAATACACGCACCTCGACCTTATCCAGGCCGCCGATGGACATCACGGCCTGGCCGGCAGCCACAAATTCTCCGGGTTCCACGATCACGGAGGAAATGACGCCGTCGAAAGGCGCCAGTAGTGTCGCGTCTTCCAGTCTCTGGCTGGTACCGGCCAGGTCAGCCTCGGCCCGGGCCACGGTGGCTTCCAGCGACGCCAGGTCAGCTGCCTGGCGCTCTACCGCTTCTTCACCCACCGCACCGGTCGTTGACAGCGAGCGTTGCCGGGCCAGTTCCCGCTTTGCCTGGTCACGCTGTGTCAGGCTTTCCTGCAATCTTGCAGCAGCAGCCCTCTGTGCTGGCCCCAGTTCCGGATTATCCAGGGTCGCCAGTAACTCGCCCTGACGAACCGCCTGCCCCATTTGCGCGGGCCGGCTTTTCAACACACCCGGCGACTGGAACGCAAGCCTGGCCCTGACCACAGGCAAAAGGACACCGTAAAAAGACAGGCGATGATTCAGTCGTCCTTCGCGGACTTCGATTGTACGGACCAGCTGCACCGATGCTTCATCGGCTTTCTTTGCCGGCTCGCAAGCACTCACCAGGACCAGGCATGCCAAAATGCTCAGGATTCTCATACTCATACCGCTGCACCATCAAAAAACACTTTTTCGACACTCTCCAGAAAAAGGCTGTCGGGGTCCTCTCCCTCCAGTTCGCTCCAGCCGGCAAACATGGCGCGCGCTTCGAACCACTGCGTTATGACATTGGTGACAATCAGAAGAAGGTGAGCAGCAGGGACATCCCGTCGCAGCAAGCCTGCATCCTGCGCATCACGCATCCGGGCGACGAAAGGCTGAAGGCGCTTCTCGTCATATTGACTGCAGCTCAGGTCCTGTTCCAACTCAGCCCGGGTCAGCAACTGCACCAGCACCGGATCGTTACGAAGCAACTCGAAGTAAGCCCGAACCGAGTTACGTATTTCTTCAAGCGAGACCTCTTCTTTACTGAACAGCGCCCTGCGTTCGTCGACAAAATGACTGAACCTCCGCTCTTTAACCACTTGCCACAAGCCGTCCTTGCTGACGAAATGATGAAGAATGAGGCTTTTATGGCAATGACTTCTCGCTGCAATTTGCGCCAGCGACGTCGAGCCATATCCCTGGGCGGCAAAGAGAGTTTCCGCCGCTTCCAGAATCTGCGAACGTGTCGCCTCTGCATCCCTGGGACGTCTGCTGGCTTTTGTCATAACTGATCCATTTTATTTACCGAACGTTCAGTAAATATAATTTCCATCAACAGTGCGCGTCAAGGCTGGCGGATGACGACCTCCGCTCCGAAGAGTATCCTTCCGGAGTGAGCGGAATCCTGATTACCCTTATCGCTTACCAGGTACTGATGCTGAGCATCGGCTGGTGGGCCAGCAAGAAAACCTCAGACAGCGAGGATTATTACCTGGGCGGGCGTAAACTCGGACCGTTCATCGCTGCGTTGAGTGCTTCCGCAAGTTCGTCCTCTGCCTGGAGCCTGCTGGGTGTCAGCGGAGCCGCCTTTGCCTGGGGCTTGCCGGCTATCTGGCTGATACCGGCCACAATCTCAGGTTTTCTGATCAATTGGTACCTGATTGCACCCAGGCTCTATAGCCAAAGCCGTGACACGGGTGCTCTGACCCTGACGGAGTTCATTGCCGGGCCGGTAGGTGATCCCGCACGCCGCACCATCATGCGCATGGGCGCTGCCGTGATCCTGTTTTCATTCACATTCTATATTGCGGCCCAGTTCCAGGCTGCAGGTACTACTTTTGCGAGTGTCCTCGGTATCAATCAGAACACCGCCATCATGGTCGGCGCCGCAGTGGTGTTGGCCTATGTCTGGATGGGAGGTTTCTGGGCGGCCAGCGTTACGGATAGCGTGCAGGGCGTGCTGATGGCGCTAAGTGCGCTGGTGCTGCCACTGCTGGCCATTGTTGCGATTGGCGGACCAGCCAACCTGTTCGAGGGCCTGACGTCGGAGTCTTTGGGCGGTTACGCCATGTGGACAGGCCAGGCCAGCCTGCCTGCTGCAGTGGGATTTGTGTGCGGTCTGTTTGGCATTGGACTCGGTTATCCGGGACAACCGCATGTCGTCAACCGGTTTATGGCCATAGAGAGTCCCAGGGCAATTTCTCAGGGACGGCGCATCGCATTGACCTGGGCATGCATTATTTATACAGGGATGGTTCTGCTCGGTTGGTGCGGCCGCATGCTGGTCGACGGGCTCGGTGATGGGGAGCAACTGCTGTTTGTTCTGGCCACGCTGCTGCTGCCGGCGATGCTGGCCGGTGTCATGGTGTCTGCAATTCTTTCTGCGATCATGTCTACAGCAGACAGCCAGTTACTGGTCGCCGCCTCCAGCGTCAGTCATGATTTGCGTGATCACCGGGCATCCGCAGAATCTGGCCTGGCGCGGGCAAGATGGGTGGTTCTTCTCATTGGCATCTTTGCCGTAGCACTGGCTATTGGCTTTCCCGATCGAATTTTTAACCGTGTTCTGTTCGCCTGGCAAGCACTCGCTGCTGCGTTTGGCCCCCTGCTGGTCATCACTCTGTGGCGCGGCCCTGTTCTGCCTGCCTGGCGCGTGGCAGCGCTTGCGACGGGGTTCCTGCTGACTGTCACGTTGAGCTGGACCTTTGAATCACCGGGTGATTGGGTAGAGCGACTGGTACCGCTGGCCATCGCCCTTGCCCTCGCCTGGATGGGGAGTAAGAAGATTCGGTAAACAATAGTTGCTTTTTGCGGTCATGGTGTTATACTTCACTACAACACTCTATAACCAAGACGGATATTGAACGCGGAAACCATCATGATGAGACTCACCGGAAAACGAAATTCAAGAATCTCAAACCGCCTTGCGGTATTTGCTGCCCTGCTGTTGCTGGTCACATCGCTTGCAAGCGTTGGCGATTCAACATTCATGTCCCATGACGCTGACTCCAGCCTGGCATCCGAATCGACCCATAAAAGCCCACCGGTGAAAATTAACTCCCGGGGTTTCAAAGTCAGCCTGTTCCTGTTTAGAAGCAATTAATCAATGTCCACCCACTGGAACGACAGCCAGCCCATCTACTGGCAACTGAAGGAGCGTACGGTTGCCATGATCCTGGATGGCACCCTGGCTGAAGGTGAACCCCTGCCCTCGGTCCGGACGGTGGCCTCCGAGTTTCATCTCAATCCCATTACTGTCTCAAAGTCCTACCAGGCGCTTGTCGATGAAGCCCTGGTAGAGAAAAGACGTGGCCTGGGCATGTTCGTGTGCGAAGGCGCAAGAAAAAGACTGGTGACTTCAGAGCGCGACAAGTTTCTCAATGATGAATGGCCGGCCATGCTGAGCCGGATAGAGCAATTGGGACTGAAAGTCGATGATTTGCTCAAAACCGCTAAAACCGAAGAGAACAACAGCTAATGACACCCATCATCTCAGCACGCGGATTGACCAAGCGTTACGGTCGCATGACGGCCGTTGATCACATCGACCTGGAAATTCCCCCGGGACGAATCGTGGGCCTGATAGGACCCAATGGCGCCGGTAAGACATCCGCCCTGAAAGCCATTCTGGGGCTGGCGACATTTGAAGGTGAATTGTCCGTTCTGGGGAAAAACCCTTCACGCGACCGCGCTTCGCTGATGGAAGACGTGTGCTTCATAGCCGACGTGGCGGTGTTGCCCCGTTGGGCGCGGGTCTGGCAACTGATCGATACGACTGAAAGGCTACATGCCGGATTTTCACGTAATACCTGCATGGAGTCCCTGTCTCAAACCAAGATCACCCTGGACCACAAGGTAAAACAATTGTCCAAGGGCATGGTCGCCCAGTTGCACCTCGCGCTGGTGATGGCCATCGATGCAAAGCTGCTGGTGCTGGATGAACCCACCCTTGGCCTGGACATCCTGTATCGCAAACAGTTTTATTCCAGCCTGCTGAACGACTATTTCGATGAACAGCGCACGATTCTGATCACCACTCACCAGGTCGAGGAGGTTGAGCATATCCTGACGGACCTGATTTTTATCCAGGATGGCAGGATTGCCCTGGAATCGACCATGGAAGAGGTTGAACGGCGTTACCTCGAGCTGATGGTTCGTCCAGAGTTCGCCGAACAGGCCAGAAGTCTTAAACCAATGTATGAACGAGAACTTTTTGGCCGGCATATTTTTCTCTACGACAGCGTCGAGCGGGAAAAGATTTCCGGGCTGGGAGAAATCCATACGCCCAGTGTCGCCGACCTGTTCGTGGCCACCATGAAAGGAGGCCAATCATGAACCGTCTCATCGCCCTGGTCCGCCGGGAATTCTGGGAAAACAAGGGCGCGCTGCGCACTACGCCGCTGGTGATTGGCGGAATTTATATTGCCTTCCTGCTGATGTCGATTTTTACCACGGCGCATTTTGACAACGAGATGTACACCTTCAGGGAAGCGATCCGGCTGCTGGCTTCACAGCCCGCGGAGTTCCGCGCCACTCATGGCTACGAGGTAGTGCTGGGCAGTTCCGTGTTCTTCACCGGGATTTTGGCTTTCGTGGTGTTTTTCTACCTGCTTGGTGCACTTTATGACGATCGAAAGGACCGCAGTATCCTGTTCTGGAAGTCGCTTCCGGCCAGCGATACGGTAACCATCGCATCCAAGCTCGTCACCGCCATGGTCCTGGCTCCGCTGATTTTCTGGATTGTGTTGGTCATTACACAGATCGTGATGGCCATTATTGCTTCGCTGATGGTCCTGTCCGTTGGAGAAAACCCGTGGACCCTGTTTATTTCAGTGGTTAATCCATTCAAGGCGTGGGTCATGATACTGGTCAGCTACCTGGCGGCGTCCATATGGTTCCTTCCGCTGCATGGCTGGCTGTTGCTGGTTTCGGCCTTCGCGCCGCGCATCCCCCTGCTGTTCGCGGTATTACCGCCGGTCATATTCGCCATTTTGCAGATATGGATTACGTTCCTGAAAACCTTCACGCTCAATACCAGTCTGTTCGGCCTGATCGGCGACTGGGTAGCCAACAGCCCGGCCATCCTGGCCATCGATATGCATGACGGTGAAGGTGGGTTATCGCTGGGCATCCCCTTGACCGGGGACTTTGATCACTCAGTCACCCTGGCAAACATCCTGGACCGCCTGTTTTCAGTACAGATGCTGTCGGGCCTGGTGGTATCGGCTGTGTTCCTCGCCGGCGCCCTGTGGCTCCGGCACCGGGCAACCGAAAGCTAGTTGAGAATGGCCCTGGCGTTCTTTTCCTGAACCGGACGGTTGGTCGCAGGCCCCACCCGCTGCTTAAAACGTTCCACCTGTTCGGCTGATGCCGTCAGCGGTTCACGCAGAACAATCCAGCTGACGCCCTCGGAACATGGCGGGGTTGTGAGCGAGCCAGCGTAGGAAAAGTAATTGCGCGTAGGCGGCAGAACGCCTGCTTCGAAAACGGTCAAGGGTGACTCGCTGGTTCCACCCACCTGTTCCGGCATGAACGACCAGATCCTGTTCAGCATTGGGTTTTCTTCGCCCTCTTCAACCATTACACCAACCACAAACAGGTGGCCTTCTTCATTCGAGTGAACCAGGTGTATTTCCATTGAGAAATGTTCACCATTGATGGTATGTTCACTGGGGCTGTGGAAATGTGCCTGCTTGAGCTCAGCTTTCACCTGCCTTTCCGGTACAGACAGGAAATTGCCGGGCGCTGCATTGAGCATGATGGTATGCCCGTTATTGGTTTCGCGAATGGGCGTGCCGTGGTAATCGAAGACCAGTTCCGGCAAGTTCACCTTAAAATCCGCCACGAGGTCCACAGGTGATTGATTCTGACCTCCCTGGCAGCGTGAAAAGTCGGCAGAAAGTTCGCTCCAGTGTTCCGGACCGGCATCACCTTCATAGCTCCAGTGAGCGTCGGACCCTGCAGCCTGTGCGTTGCTGGACGCAAACAGGACCAGTAACGACAGCGCGGCCACATTATTTCTCATATTTCTTCACTCCTGAAAAAATCAGATCCAATCTTACTCCGGGATACCGCCTTTTGTCAGGTTCAGCGGGTCCATCAAACGTTTCAGCTTCTTGTCGGAAAGGCCTGTCAATTCCTTAACGACTTCTCTTATCGGCCGTCCTTCCAGGTATGCTTTTTTGGCAGCCTTTGCACCCAGTTCATAACCGATCACCGGATTCAATGCAGTCACCAGGACCGGATTGCGTTCCAGGGCCGCCTCTATCACTTCTGTCCTGACCGTGAAACCGGCGATCGCCTTGTCGGCGAGCACATCACAGCCGGACGAAAGGATCTGCAGACTCTGCAGAAGGTTCAGACCAACCACGGGCAGCATCACGTTCAACTGGAATGACCCGGACTGGCCTGCCAGGGTGATCGTGGCGTCATTGCCAACAACCTGTGCACACACCATGCAGACCGCTTCGGGAATCACCGGGTTGATCTTACCCGGCATGATGGACGATCCGGGCTGCAGCGCCGGCAGTTCGATTTCCGCGATACCCGCCAACGGACCGGAATTCATCAGTCGCAGGTCATTGGCAATTTTCATCAAGCTGCAGGCAAGCGTTTTGAGCTGACCGGAAAGCTCCACGGATGCATCCTGTGAGCTGATTCCTTCGAAGGGCTTTGACAATGGCCTGAACTTCACACCTGAAAGCTGCTCGAGTATGGCAACCGCCCGTCCACCGAACTCCGGATGCGTATTGATCCCCGTGCCCACAGCAGAACCCCCCAGCGGGAGCTTTCGCACACGCTTCATTGCACTCTTTATCCGCTTGATGTTCGACCGGATTTGCTGGGACCAGCAACCCAGTTCCTGGCCGAAAGTCAGCGGCATCGCGTCCATCAGGTGGGTCCGGCCGGTTTTAACTACGCATTCCAATTCTTCAGCCTTTATATCAATCGTTTCAGCGAGGTGAAGCAGCGAAGGCACCAGGTTCTCGGAGGTCACCAGGGCAGCCGCAACCTGGATGCAGCTTGGAATGACGTCATTGGAACTCTGACCCATGTTGACATGGTCATTCGGATGAATGGGCTCGTTGCATTGCTGGCCCGCCAGCGTCGCAATCACTTCGTTTGCATTCATGTTTGTTGACGTGCCGGATCCGGTCTGAAACACATCTACCGGGAAGTGATCATCCACAGCCCCGGAAGCCACCAGCCTGGACGCATTGATGATTGCCGCGGCCCGAACCTCATCGAGCAGGCCCAATTCCAGGTTAGTCATCGCAGCCGCCAGCTTGACCAGGCCAATCGCCCTGATGAAAGTTCGAGGCATCGTCAAACCGCTAATGGGGAAGTTCTCAATGGCCCGCTGGGTTTGGGCGCCCCACAAGGCGTCAGCCGGAACCGCCAGCTCACCCATGCTGTCGCTTTCTGTCCGATACTCATCACTCATCGCCTGCTCCACCACTAGTTATCGGGAATTGAATGATTCGATTGTATCGAATTCTCTGATCTTGGAGTGAATCATAAAGAGTGAGAGAATGCGTGTTTGGCTCATCCGTTAATGCGAACGCCCATGAAACTCTCAAGCCTCACCGCCCTTTCATCCGTCGATGGCCGATATGCCGGCAAGACGGCCACCCTCAGACCGGTTTGCAGCGAGTTCGGCCTGATTCACCGCCGTCTAATCGTTGAAATACGCTGGTTCCAGGCACTGTCGGAACAAGCCGGCGTTCCGGAATTACCTACGTTGTCGGAGGGGGCTAATGCTTTTCTCGATCAACTGATTGCGGACTTCGATGAACCCGCCGCCCTGCGCGTCAAGGAAATCGAGGCAGTGACGAATCATGACGTCAAGGCCGTTGAATATTTTCTCAAGGAACGGTTTGCCCGGATTCCTGAATTGGCCAGTCACTCTGAATTCCTCCATTTTGCCTGCACATCGGAAGACATCAACAACCTGTCCTACGCACTGATGCTCAGGGATGCACATGACGGCGTCATGTCACGGATGTTCCGGCAGATCGATAACGAGCTGTCCCGAATGGCGAACCAGTTTGCCGACCAGCCGATGCTGTCGCGCACACATGGCCAGACCGCCTCCCCGACCACGCTTGGCAAGGAAATTGCCAATACCCTGCATCGTCTGAGGCGGCAGGTCGCGCACATGACGGAGCAGGACTACCTGGGAAAGATAAATGGTGCGGTCGGCAATTTTAATGCGCATATTTCGGCCTATCCCGAAGTTGACTGGCCGTCGCTGGCCAAGCAGTTCACCGAATCTCTCGGACTGCGATGGAACCCTTACACAACCCAGATCGAACCGCATGACTGGATGGCTGAAACGTTCCACTCGCTGATTCGTTATCACACCATCCTGATCGATTTGAGCCGTGATATCTGGTCTTACATTTCGATCGGATACTTCACGCAAAAAACCATTGAAGGCGAAGTGGGCTCATCGACCATGCCTCACAAGGTCAATCCCATCGACTTTGAAAACGCCGAGGGGAACCTGGGCGTCGCGAATGCCCTGCTGGACCATCTCGCCATGAAATTGCCCGTATCCCGGTGGCAGAGAGACCTCACAGACTCTACGGTATTGCGCTCTATCGGCACCGCCTACGGTCATTCAGTAGTGGCCATGTCTTCATTGCTCAAGGGACTGTCCAAACTGGAGGTCAACGCGGACAGGCTCGCGGAAGATCTCGATGCCAGTTGGGAAGTACTGGCCGAACCCATTCAGACCGTGATGCGAAGGTATGGGATAGAGAATCCATATGAGCAACTCAAGGCCTTAACCCGGGGAAAACAGATTACCGCCGACGACCTGGCCGACTTTCTGAACAACCTGGATCTGCCTGACGAAGCGCGGGCAGAGCTTCTTAAGCTGACACCGGGTACTTACTCCGGCAACGCGGAACAGATGGCCAGACGTATTGACGAGCATTCATAGTCTGACCGGCATGTTCACGCATTGTGGCCTGACAGCCCAGGAGTTTCTGACCGCTTACTGGCAAAAAAAGCCCCTGTTGATTCCGCAGGCTTTTCCCGGCTTTGAGCCGGACCTGGATGCGAACGATGTTGCGGGTCTGGCCTGTGAAGAACTGGCTGAATCGCGCCTGATCACGGGCAGCTACCCTGAACACGATTGGCAAGTCAGCTACGGGCCCTTCAGCGAAGAAGATTTTACCCGGCTGCCGGAGCAAAACTGGACCCTGCTGGTGCAGGATGCAGAAAAGCACTACCCGCCCCTGTCCAGTTTTATGCGGGCCTTTGACTTCATTCCCCGATGGCGCATCGATGACCTGATGATCAGCGTCGCCGGGAAGGGAGGATCAGTCGGACCGCATGTCGATCAGTACGACGTGTTCCTGCTGCAGGCCTCAGGCCGGCGAACCTGGCAGGTTTCGGAAAGCTATCAGCCAGAACTGTTGCCGGACTGTGACCTGAATGTACTGAAGTCGTTCGAACCAGAACATCAGTGGATGCTGGAAGCCGGCGATATGCTGTACCTTCCACCCGGCGCCGCACATCACGGCATAGCCACTGAACCGGGCATGACGTGGTCCGTCGGCATGCGCGCACCGAGCGCAGCCGACCTCTACCAGGCCTTTGGTGAGTGGGCATCAGAGCAACCCGGCGACGGCGGAAGATACCAGGACCCTGGCTTGCAGGTGGCCAAGCGCATCGGTGAGATTAACGCCGGCGCACTTGCCGGGTTACAGGATTTTTTTGATTCGAATGGCGCAGGAAATCCGGCATTCAGGGCCTTCCTGGGTGAGTTCCTGTCCAGCTATCGCCTGGCGCACCGTCCGGCACCGCCTGACACGATGTACGATCCGGCCCTGCTGACTGAATCCATCCACCCAAAAGCAGTTCTCCGACAAAATCCATGGACACGAATGCTTTGGCTGGAAATTGAGAACCGTACGATGTTATTCGCCGCCGGGGAGCGCTTCCAGTGCTCTGTTTCACTGGCGGAATCGATCTGCGATCCGGAACGCCTGGCGCGACTTGGGCCGGATCTCGGACCAACGGAATGCGGACTCATCTGCGAACTGCTGAACCGGGGACATCTTTTCCTCGAACAGTTATAATGAAAGATTACGCCGGAGTGTCTCGAGGTTCCGGCGTTTCGTACTTTTGATGCCCTTGTTCCGATCGGCCGACAACGGAAAAATACGTGAAGCGTAAGCTGCAGGATCTCTACAACTCGTCACACTTCTCCGGCGGCAATGCCGCTTTTATCGAGGCGTATTACGAAGACTGGCTGGATGACAAAACCAGTGTCCCAGGACACTGGGCGAGCCTGTTTGCCTCACTGCAAAGTGGCGCAGGTCCTGATACCGGTCGCCTCGACGTGCAGGAAAAGTTCCGCCAACTGGGCAGCCTGCCCGCCACGGTGGCTCCCAGCACGGAAGATTCGCAGTACAAGGAAGCCAGTGTCGTCAAGCTGATTACGGCTTACCGTATCCGTGGCCATGAAGTGGCGAACCTGAACCCGCTGGGCGATCCTCATCATGCCCCAGTCCTGGATCTTGACCCGCAGTTTCACGACCTTGACGCGGATGACCTGGACCGTTATTTCGACACGGCCGCCCTGTTTGCACCGGACCGGATGAAGCTCCGGGATATCATCTCATTATGCGATCGAATTTATTGCGGTAGCATCGGCATCGAATCAGTCCACATCACCGACACCACCAAGCGTCGCTGGCTACAGCAGCGACTGGAAACCGGCGGCGGCGTCTACAACGTCTCTGATGAAGAGCGGATGCGAATTCTGCACCTGCTGACCGCTGCGGAAGGATTGGAAAAATATCTGCACACGCGGTACGTAGGGCAGAAACGGTTTTCGCTGGAAGGCGGTGACAGCCTCATACCCCTGTTGCATGAAACGATGCTGCATGCCGGTGAGCAGGGCGTTGAAGAAGTTGTCATGGGTATGGCGCATCGCGGGCGGCTCAATGTGCTGGTCAATATTCTGGGCAAGTCACCGGCCATGCTGTTTGCGGAGTTCGAGGGTAACCTGAACGAACAGAACCCGCTCCATTCGGGCGACGTAAAATACCACCTGGGCTTTGCATCTGACATCCAGACTCCGGGGGGGCCGGTACACATGGCCATGGCATTCAATCCTTCGCACCTGGAGATCGTCGATCCCGTTGTCCTTGGCTCTGCCCGCGCCCGGCAGACTCGCCGCAAAGATACCAATCACGACAAAGTCATGCCCATACTGATTCATGGAGACGCTTCTTTTTCCGGCCAGGGTGTGATCATGGAACTCTTCCAGATGTCGGAAACCCGAGGGTTTGCCGTTGGCGGAACCCTGCACATCGTGGTCAACAACCAAATCGGTTTCACCACCAGCAATCCGGAAGACATGCGTTCCACGCTGTATTGCACAACCATCGCCAAAATGGTTCATGCACCCATCTTTCACGTCAACGGCGACGATCCCGAAGCGGTTCATCACGTGATGAAAATTGCCTGTGACTTTCGCACCCGGTTCAAACGCGACGTCGTGATCGACCTTGTCTGTTATCGCCGACACGGACACAACGAAGCGGACGAGCCCGCCGTCACCCAGCCTTTGATGTACAAAAAGATTCGCGGCATGAAAACGACACGGCAAAAATACGCTGACCAGCTGGTGGAAAGCGGGTTGATCGAACCACACACCGCGCAAAAAATGATGGATGACTACCGGGAGCACCTGGACCGCGGCGACCAGGTCGCTGACGTGGAAACGGAGCCACGGACCAACGAGTATGCCGCCAACTGGCATAATTTCGATCATGTGGATAAGCCCTGTGACGTAGACACGGCAGTTTCTCTGGATACTATCCGTAGCCTGGCGAACCAACTGAGCACCCTCCCCGACGGATTTGTGCTGCACAACCGGGTGAAGCGCATCATGGATGACCGGAAGAAGATGGCAGCCGGCGATCTTCCCCTCGATTGGGGGTTTGCTGAAACCATGGCTTACGCGACCCTGATTGATGAAGGGAAGCGTTTGAGGCTGGTCGGCCAGGACGCCGGTCGTGGCACGTTCTTCCATCGCCACGCGGTTTTACACAATCAGCAGGACGCCGCTACATACACACCGCTGCAGCAGATCAACCCGGACATCACGGTATCCGTAATCGATTCACTGCTTTCCGAGGAAGCTGTGCTGGGGTTTGAGTACGGCTATGCCACGGCTGCGCCGGAGACCCTGGTCATCTGGGAAGGCCAGTTCGGTGATTTCGCCAATGGCGCCCAGGTCGTCATCGATCAGTTCATCACGTCGGGTGAAGCCAAGTGGGGGCGACTCTGCGGACTCACCCTGCTGCTTCCGCACGGATACGAAGGCCAGGGACCGGAGCATTCGAGTGCGCGGCTGGAACGTTTTCTGCAACTGTGTGCGAACCACAACATCCAGGTCTGCGTCCCGTCCACCCCGGCCCAGATGTTTCATCTGCTGAGACGGCAGATGTTACAGCCGACCCGCAAGCCCCTGGTGGTCATGACGCCCAAGAGCCTGCTGCGCAGCAAGGCCGCTACCAGCGCATTGGAAGTCCTTTCAGAAGGACGGTTTCAACAGGTGATAGGCGACCGTGGACCTGGTGATGAAAACGAGATCAAACGGGTCGTTTTTTGTTCCGGCAAGGTCTATTACGAACTCGCCGAAAAACGTGATGCGGAAAACATCCGCTCGGTAGCGGTGATGCGTGCAGAACAGCTATACCCGTTTCCGGAAGATGATTTGCGGGGTTTTGTGAACGAGTTCCCGAACGCCACTGAAGTGGTATGGTGCCAGGAAGAACCCCAGAACCAAGGTGCCTGGTACCAGATCAGGCACCATTTACAGGCCTGCATTTCCGGGCAGCATACTTTGAAATACGTGGGTCGGCCTCACTCGGCCTCCCCGGCGGTAGGCTACTATACGCGGCACCTCCAGGAACAACAGCAACTGGTCGATGAAGCCATCATGCCAGGCTCTGAATGAACATTTTATGGAATCAAATACATGACCATTGAAGTAAAAGTACCGGTTTTACCCGAATCGGTTGAAGACGCCACCATCGCAGGCTGGCACAAACAACCCGGAGATACGATCCGGCGTGATGAAAACCTGGTGGACCTGGAAACTGACAAAGTCGTACTGGAAGTTCCGGCTCCGGCAGACGGCACCGTCAAAGAGATCAAGGCGGCAGAAGGCGACACCGTCAACAGTGACGACATTATCGCAATCATCGAAGAGGGAGTGGTCGAAGCCGCAGTGGAACAAGATCCGCAGCCTGCAGAAAAAGCGCCGGCTATGCCAGCCACACCCGCACCCGCTGAATCAGCGCCATCCGCCACGGATTCTCCAAAACTCAGCCCGTCTGCGCGGCGGGTCGCCGAAGAGGAAAACGTCGATCCCGGCAGCGTGGCAGGCACCGGCCGGGGTGGGAGAGTGACCAAGGGTGATGTTTTGAAATTCATCCAGGGGGGAGGTTCACGGCTGGAAGAACGGGTCAAGATGACCCGATTGCGCAGCCGCGTCGCTGAACGGATGAAAGAAGCGCAGAACACCGCTGCCATCCTGACTTCTTTCAACGAGGTCGACCTGAAGGCCGTGATGGACTTGCGCCGAAAGTACCAGGAACAATTTACCGCCCGGCACGGCATCAAGCTTGGACTGATGTCATTCTTCGTCAAAGCCTGTTGCGAAGCGCTGCGCAAACACCCCGTTGTTAATGCGTCCATCGATGGCGATGAAATCGTTTATCACAACTACCAGGATATCGGTATCGCGGTGTCCACGGAACGCGGCCTGATGGTGCCGGTCATTCGTAACGCAGAAAACATGGGTCTTGCGGACATTGAACAGAGTATCGCCCACTTCGCCCAGAAAGCCCGGGACGGTTCTATTTCGCTGGAAGACCTCCAGGGCGGAACGTTTTCAATCACCAACGGCGGCGTCTTTGGCTCGTTGGTCTCGACCCCATTGTTGAATCCGCCGCAAAGCGCCATCCTCGGCATGCACACCATCAAGGAACGGCCCGTGGTTGTGGATGGAGAAATCGTGGCGCGGCCGATGATGTTTCTCGCGATCAGTTACGACCACCGCCTGATTGACGGCAAAGACGCGGTTCAGTTCCTGGTCGCGGTCAAAGAAACCCTGGAAGATCCTGCCCGGCTATTGCTTGGGCTGTAAAGGAATTTACCCATGTCTGATAAATTCGATGTAATCGTAGTCGGTGGCGGACCCGGAGGTTATGTAGCCGCCATTCGCGCAGCCCAGCTGGGCCTGAAAACCGCTTGTATTGACAGCTTCACCGGAAAAGACGGTAAGGCCTCACCGGGCGGCACCTGTCTCAATGTAGGCTGCATTCCATCCAAAGCATTGCTGGATTCAAGTAAGCATTTTCACCACCTGCAACACGACTATGTTGATCACGGCATCAGTGTCGCGAATGCGGCTATTGATGTGCCCAAAATGATCGCCCGTAAAGACGGTGTGGTCAAAAAACTGACCGGTGGGGTCAGCCAGTTGCTCAAGGGCAACAAGGTTGCTTTCTATCATGGCAAGGGCCAGTTGGGCGCCAATCGCACGGTACAGGTCACACCGGTGGATGGCGATGACGTCATATCGTTGCAGGCGGATAACGTCATTCTCGCCAGTGGATCCGTACCGATTGAAATTCCCGGCATTCCTTTCGACGGTGAGTATATTGTCGATAACGTAGGCGCGCTGGATTTCGACCAGGTGCCGGAAACGCTGGGTGTTATAGGCGCCGGAGTCATCGGGCTGGAACTCGGTTCGGTCTGGAACCGGCTGGGAGCATCCGTGACCCTGCTGGAAGCATTGCCGGACTTTCTGGCTCTTGCGGACCGCGACATCTGCAAACAAGCCGCGCGCGAGTTCAAAAAGCAGGGACTGGATATTCGTCTTGGCACGCTGGTCAAAAGCGCCAGCGTCGAAAATGGCAAGGTCAATGTCACAGTGGAAGATTCCAAGGGTGAAAGCCAGCACCAGTTTGACCGTCTGCTGGTCAGCGTGGGCCGCAAACCCTATACAAAAGGGCTTCTGGGCGATGACAGCGGGGTCAGGCTGACCGACAGCGGCCAGATCGATGTGGACGAGCAGTCCCGGACATCAGCCGAAGGTGTGTGGGCCGTTGGCGATTGTGTGCGCGGCCCGATGCTGGCGCACAAAGCTTCAGAAGAAGGGGTGGCGGTAGCCGAGTTGATCGCCGGCAAACCGGCTCATATTCATTTTGATACGGTACCCTGGGTCGTCTACACAGATCCCGAAATTGCCTGGGTCGGAAAAACCGAGCAGGAACTCGAAGCTGCGGACATGAACTACATCACCGGCTCTTTTCCTTTTGCTGCCAATGGCCGTGCTCTCGCGGGCGGTCAGGGCACGGGCATGGTGAAAATGCTAGCGGATGCTGATACCGACGAGATCCTGGGTGTTCATATTTTCGGAGCGAATGCATCGGAAATGATTGCAGAATGCGTTGTGGCCATGGAGTTTCAGGGCTCCAGTGAGGATCTGGCCCGCATCGTTCACGCACACCCCACCCTGTCTGAAGCCATTCATGAAGCAGCGCTTCATCTTGATGGCCGCGCTATTCACCGAGGCAACTAGAGGACATAGATTATGAGTGCCATACCCTCCCAATTCAGCGCCTTTCGGATTCACGACGACGAAGACGGGTACCGTTCCGGACTGGATACGGTATCCATTGATGACCTCAGCGAAGGTGAAGTAACCATCCAGGTAGCCTGGTCGGGTATCAATTTCAAGGATGCCCTGGCCGCCACCGGAAAAGGCAAAATACTTCGACACTACCCCCTCGCTGGAGGGATTGACGTGGCGGGTGTGGTTGTTGAATCCAGCTGTGACCAGGTTGCAGTGGGTGACCGGGTCCTTGCCAACGGCAGCGGTTTGTCGGAGGTAAGGGACGGTGGATTTTCGGAATACCTGAGGCTCACCAGCGACATCGTCGTTCCTTTGCCGGACAATCTCAGTTTCCGCGAGGCGATGGGGCTTGGCACAGCAGGCTTCACTGCTGCAATGAGTCTTTATCGAATGGAAGCGAATGGACAGGAACCCGGTATGGGGCCCATCGTTGTCACCGGCGCCAGTGGCGGCGTGGGCAGCGTAGCCATCGACCTGTTGACCAAAGCAGGCTACGAAGTCCATGCGATTACCGGTAAAGTCGATGAATTCGATTGGCTGGAACACCTGGGCGCGACCCAGTGCATCTCGCGCCACGACCTGCATTGGGGCAAAAAACCGCTGGACCGCACGCGCTGGGCCGGATGCATAGACAGTGTGGGTGGTGACATGCTCGCTGGCATTGCGGCAGTGACTGAACTTTGGGGCAACATTGCCTGCTGCGGAATGGCCGGGGGCCACGGTCTGAACACCACCGTTTTCCCGCTCATTTTGAGAGGCGTCAGCCTGCTGGGGATCAGTTCTGCAAATTGCAGTATTGAAATGCGCAGAACACTCTGGAATCGTCTCGGACACGAATGGAAGCCTGACCACCTGGCTGACATCATCACCCGCGAAGTCACCCTCGAGACGATGGAACCGGTCTTCAACGATATGATGGAAAGCCGTTCCCTGGGCAGAACCGTGGTAAAAATCTCCGATTTCGAAGATTGATATTCCCAATTATCATGAATTTACGGCATAATGGGTGCATAGGGGATGAATCTTATGCACGATGCGGGAGCAGGCATGTCAAAAATTCTCATTGTCGATGACTCACCTACGCAGCTTTACAGCCTGCGACAAATCGTTGAGAGTGGTGGTCACCAGACTCTAACTGCAGAATCCGCGGAGAAAGCACTCGAACTCGCCGCTGACGAAAAGCCTGAAGTCATCCTGATGGATATTGTCATGCCGGGTATGAGCGGCTACCAGGCAAAGCGCAGACTAAGCAAAACAGATTCTACACGCCACATACCGGTCATTTTCGTTACAAGCAAGGACGGAGAAGCAGACCGCGTATGGGGCTTACGTCAGGGCGCCAGGGAATATGTCACCAAACCGGTCAATCCCACCATCCTGTTGACCGCAATTTCAGAAGCAATGGCAGCCTGATATGAGCATAAAGGTTGGCGACCGCATCCCCGAAGCCACGCTGACGACCATGCGTGAAAATGGCCCGGCCCCTCTTGGCACCGGAGACATCTTCGACGGCAAGAAGGTCGTGCTGTTCTCAGTCCCTGGCGCATTCACACCGACCTGTTCCGCCCGACATTTACCAGGATTCGTCGACCTTGCCGAACAGATGCAGGAAAAAGGCGTCGATACCATCGCCTGTGTCGCAGTGAACGATGTTTTCGTAATGAATGCCTGGGGCAAAAGCGCCCATGCAGATGACGTCCTGATGCTGGCCGATGGCAATGCAGATTTCGCGAAACTCCTTGGACTCGAGATGGATGCCTCAGCCTTTGGCATGGGCTTGCGCTCTCAACGTTTCGCATTAGTAGCAGAAAATTCCGTTGTAACCCAATTATTTGTGGAAGCACCGGGTGAATTCAAAGTCAGCAGTGCTGAACACGTTCTTTCCCAGCTATAAGACCACGCAAATGCAAGAATATCCGCACCGTTACGAGGTGAGCGCAGAGGCTCCGGCCACGGGCGAAATCACCGTCAGCAGTCCTGGTTTGCAAACACTGCCTTCACTGGCGCCGGCTGAATTCGGCGGGCCAGGCGATCTTTGGTCGCCAGAAACCTTCCTGGTTGCAGCAATAGCCGACTGTTTCATCCTTACTTTTCGCGCGGTTGCCAGGGGTTCCAGGTTTGACTGGAATTCCGTGCACTGCGAAGTAGCAGGAATCCTCGACCGCGTTGATAATGTGACCCGATTTACCGAATACCATGTCAAGGTCACGTTGCATGTCCCGGCCGGTTCGAACACGGATAAGGCTGAACGCCTGATAGCGAAATCCGATCATGTGTGCCTGGTGACAGCTTCACTCAATGGCAAAACACTGCTCGACACCCATATTATTATCGACTCATGAAATCGTCTGTTTGTGCCCTGTTATTCGGCGCCTTGCTGCCAACCGGAGTCTTGTCTGATCAATCCAGCGAGGAAATGGAACGGGCACAAAACGCCATCGCTCTTTTTGCCCAGTCACTTAAAACTGAATTGGTGGCAGCCATGCAATCAGGTGGCCCCGTCAATGCCATTGACGTGTGTCATAGCCGGGCAGACATGATTGCCGAAGAGATTTCCCGGGACAGAGGGATGCAATTGTCGCGGGTCAGCACCAGGAACAGGAATCCGGAAAATGCAGCGGAAGACTGGCAACTTGCCGTCCTGGAAACTTTTGGAGAACGGCAACAAGCCGGAGAGTCCGTAAAAACTCTCACCTGGAGCGAAACGGCGGAGACTTCAACGGGCCTGGAATTCCGATTCATGAAAGCCATACCGACGGGCGGCTTGTGCCTCAATTGCCACGGCACGGAGCTATCGCCGGAAGTTGCCTCGAAGCTCGCTGAGCTTTACCCTCAGGACAGGGCTGTCGGTTACAGGACGGGCGAAATTCGCGGCGCTTTCGTGGTCACGAGCCAGCCGGATTAATCACTGGGTGTTTCGCCCTCTTGTGCATCAGCGGCATCTTCGTCGGCATCTATGTCGGCATCTGCATCGGCCTCAATTCGTTCCAGCCCGACCAGCTTTTCATCTTTTCGCAAGCGAATCAGTGTGACACCCTGGGTGTTTCTCCCCAGGGTCGAAACTTCACCGACACTGGTGCGAACCAACGTTCCGCCGTCTGAAATCAGCATGATGTCATCATCGCTCTTGACCTGAATGGCTGATATCAAAGCCCCGTTACGGTCGGAAGTCTGGATACCGATCACACCCTGTCCACCCCTGCCCTGTCGAGGGTAGTCGCCCGGCAGGGTTCTTTTTCCAAAGCCGTTCTCGGTGACGGTGAGGATATCCCCCTCGCCCAGCACCAGCATGGAAACCACTTGCTGGCCCTTGGGTACGCGAATTCCGATCACGCCCCTGGCGACCCGCCCCATGGAGCGGACATCGCTTTCAGCGAACCGGATGCACTTGCCTGAACTGGTAAACAACATAATGTCCTGTACGCCATCCGTCAGGCTGACATTGACCAGTTCATCATCATCAGGGAGATCAATGGCCCAGATACCGTTGGCGCGCGGACGGGAATAATCAGACAACGGTGTCTTCTTGACAATGCCGTTTCGAGTCGCGAAAAATACGAACAGATCATCAGGGTATTCCCGAACAGGCAACACGGCATTGACGCGCTCACCCTTTTCCAGGGGTAGCAGGTTGACAATGGGCTTACCGCGGCTGGCATGACTGGCCTGCGGTAGTTGGTAGACCTTCATCCAATGAATCTTACCTCTGCTGGTAAAACACAGCAGCATGTCGTGCGTATTGGCGATGAACAGGCGATCTATGAAATCCTCGTCCTTGATCTTGGTGGCTGATTTACCGGTCCCACCACGCCGCTGCGCCCGGTAGCGATCCAGGGGCTGGGATTTTGCATAACCACCATGAGACAGCGTCACGACCACGTTTTCTTCCGTGATCAGATCCTCGAGGCTGAGATCCAGCCTGTCCTGCAGAATTTCGGTCCGGCGTTCATCACCGAACTGTTCCAGAACCGCTGTCAGTTCCTCGCGGATCACCTCCATCAACCGCGCCGGCTCAGACAGGATCAACAGCAGTTCCTTGACCCGGCCGAGAATGTCTTCGTATTCCTTCGTCAGTTTTTCCTGCTCCAGCCCGGTCAGTCGGTGCAGTCGCATATTGAGGATTTCCTGGGCCTGAACGGGCGATAACTGGTATCCCTTTTCCTGAAGCCCATATTCAAGCTCAAGGTTTTCCGGCCTTGAAGTTTCAGCGCCACCCTGTCCGAGCATGGCCCGAACCAGCCCTGGCTCCCAAAGACGCGTCAACAAGCGGCTTTTTGCCTCCGCTGGCGTGGGTGACGCCTTGATCATCTCGATCACTTCATCGAGATTGGCCAAAGCGACAGTCAGGCCCTCGAGCACATGGGCCCGGTCGCGGGCCTTGCGCAGCTCGAACAGCGTTCTGCGGGTCACCACTTCGCGCCTGTGACCGATGAAGGCGCTGAGAATTTCGTGCAGGTTCAACAGCCGGGGCTGCCCTTCCACCAGCGCAACCATGTTGATGCCAAAAACACTTTGCATCGAGGTTTGCTTGTAGAGGTTATTCAGAATGACTTCCGGCACGTCTCCACGACGCAATTCGATCACCACCCGCATGCCGTCCTTATCAGATTCATCACGCAACTCGGTGATGCCCTCGAGCTTCTTCTCTTTGACCAGTTCGGCGATCTTCTCGAGCAAACGGGCCTTGTTAACCTGGTAAGGAAGCTCGGTAACAATAATCGCCTGCTTCCCCGAAGCTTCATTGGTTTCAATATTTGATCGCGCGCGCACGTAAATACGGCCTCGCCCGGTGTGGTAAGCCTCGTGAATTCCCAGCGCACCGTTTATGATACCTGCCGTCGGAAAATCGGGACCTGGAAGGTATGCCATGAGCTCTGTGATCGATAATTCCGGATTGTCGATCAACGCAATCGTCGCATTGATGACCTCGTTGAGGTTATGCGGAGGAATGTTCGTCGCCATTCCAACTGCAATCCCCGCAGACCCGTTAACGAGGAGGTTTGGCAACCGCGTGGGCAATACCCGTGGCTCATGCTCACTTTCGTCGTAATTAGGTGAGAAATCGACGGTTTCTTTTTCCAGGTCAGACAGTAACTCGTGCGCGAGGCGTGACATGCGCACTTCGGTATAGCGCATGGCTGCCGGCGCATCACCATCGACGGAGCCAAAATTACCCTGGCCATCGACCAGCATGTACCGCATGGCGAACGGCTGGGCCATCCGAACGATGGTGTCATAAACTGCCGTATCACCGTGAGGATGATACTTACCAATCACGTCACCCACGACGCGAGCAGATTTTTTATAGGGCTTGTTCCAGTCATTACTGAGCACGCTCATCGCGAACAGAACACGGCGGTGAACCGGCTTGAGGCCATCCCGTACATCGGGAAGAGCCCGTCCCACGATCACGCTCATTGCGTAGTCCATGTAGGACTGCCGCATTTCGTCTTCAAGGTTTACCTGAAGCACTTCTTTGGCAAGTTCAGCCATATTAGATTTTTTCTCCGGAATAACTCATAACTACCTGATTTATTTTTGTTTTAAATTATCAGTACAAGGCGAGAAGCACGAGCCAGAAACCCTATGCATTAATCAAAGAATTATACCATAAATCCGTGGTTTATCTGCTTTTTGAACAACGAAATTACATCGATTGGATGAAAACACTGGCCCGCTCAGCTGAGCACCAGTATGATTTCTTTTTCAATCCCCAAAACTGTACAGAGAAACTCATAATGAAGAAGTATCAAGCTGTTCTGAACCGGCTCGTGAGCCTCACCATTCTGATCACCGCACTGATTCCGTCTACACTGCTGGCGCAGGGTAATCCGAGCGCTGTGATACGCACCAGTATGGGAGAAATCCGACTTGAACTTTATGCGGACAAAGCACCCGCCTCCGTGGAAAATTTTATCGGTTACGCGAAAAGCGGATACTACAACGGCACGATCTTTCACCGGGTCATCGGTAGTTTCATGATCCAGGGCGGAGGTTTCACGCCTGACATGGAAAAGAAGGCTTCTGGTGAGCCCATCCAGAACGAGGCATCCAATGGACTGAAAAACAAGCGTGGCACCATCGCCATGGCTCGGACCAATAACCCGCATTCCGCTACGTCACAGTTTTTCATAAACGTGAATGACAACACGGACCTGGATTACACAGGAGAAGGCAGTTCCCGCGAATGGGGCTATGCTGTGTTCGGTCGCGTCACCTCGGGGATGAGCGTGGTGGATAACATCCGTTTCGTGCCCACCGGAAAATACCAGCAATTCAGCGATGTACCCGCTGAGCCCGTTGTCATTGAATCCGTGGAAATTATCGACGGTTGATGAAACCCACGATTTTCATATCCGACCTGCACCTGGAAGACGCAGTTCCTTCCCGGTCGGAATGGTTCAACACCTTCCTGGCAGGACCTGCCACCCGGGCAGGTGAGCTCTACATCCTCGGGGATTTGTTTGAATTCTGGATCGGTGACGATGCGCTGACGCCCATCGCTCAGCACGTGGCAACGGCATTGAGCGCTTTGAACGCCGCAGGAGTGAAGTGCCGTTTCATGCACGGAAACCGGGATTTCCTGGTCGGCAAGCAATACGCCGACCTGGCCGGACTGGAATTACTGCCTGAGGAGCTTGTCATTGACCTGCAAGGCACGCCTACGCTTTTACTCCATGGAGACAGCCTGTGTACCGATGACGCCGCGTACCAGGCCCTGCGCCGTCAAGTGCGGGATCCCGCCTGGCAGATGGAGGTGCTGGCCCTATCCATCGAAGAGCGCCTGCAGATGGCAAAAGCGGCACGCGAAGCCAGCATGCAACATACCCAGTCATCAAGCATGGAAATCATGGACGTCAATCCCGACGCCGTTGGTGAAGCCTTCGACAGGCACGGAGTTTCCAGGATGATTCACGGCCATACACACCGGCCGGCAAAGCATGAAGTCCAACTGGGCACTCGCACCGCAGAACGCATCGTACTGGCCGACTGGTACGACCATGGCAGTTACCTGGTGGCTACACCTGACGGGGTTGAGTCCGTCAGTATCGAAGTTTAAGTACTCTGCCCTTTAGCGCTACAATCCCGCTGTCAGCGCCGCCATCTCTTCTTCTGTAAATCCGGCCCGGTACCTGGCTTCCAGGTTGAACGGGCCTCTGAGTGTTCCCGAGTAGTTTTTTTCCAGTAGCTGAAGAAAAGTCGGCAGGGGCGCCTTACCCTCCTGCTGGCAGCAGTATCTGAACCAATGGGTTCCGATGGCAACATGCCGGACTTCCTCGTCCAGGATGACTTCCAGAACGGCCACGGTCTCTTTGTCACCGGCCGAAGAAAGCCGCTGCATCATGCCGGGCGTCACATCCAGGCCACGGGCTTCGAGCACGCGTGGCACCAGGGCCATGCGCACCAGGCAGCTGTGCGCCGTCTTGACCGCCATTTCCCAAAGCCCATTGTGCGCAGGAAAATCACCGTAGCTGAATCCCATTTCCTGCAGACGCTGCTGGAGCATTTGAAAATGACGGGCCTCGTCAAGGGCAACTGAAATCCAGTCCCTGTAGAATTGCGCCGGCATCCCCCGGAAACGGTAGGCTGCATCCAGCGCAAGATTTATCGCATTGAATTCAATGTGCGCGATGGCATGGATCAGGGCGGCCCTGCCCTGGAGGCTACCGGGCCTCCGCCGTGGCACGAGTGACGGTTCGACGAGTTCCGGCCGGTCGGGCCGACCCGGAACCTCAACCGCTTCGACCGGAAAGTGTTCATCAAGCGCGATGGGGTTCCCGCTCAACAAACCCGGCAAGTGAACGACCTGCTCGCACTTGCTTGCAGTATCAGAGAGTCTGAGGCAGTGATGAACTGCCTCGTAAAAGCCGGTTTTCACGGGACACACCGCTGAAAGTTATTGTCAGCTCAGAGCCTTTCGATCAGCGCGTTGGCAAATCCGGACGTTGACACTTCAGTAGCGCCTTCCATCTGGCGCGCGAAATCATACGTCACAATTCCCGCAGCCACTGTCCGCGCAAATGCCTGGTTGATCATCGCAGATACTTCACGCCAGCCGATGTAGTCGAACATCATGCAGCCCGAAAACATCAGGGAACTGGGGTTCACTTTATCCAGGTTGGCATACTTGGGTGCTGTGCCATGGGTGGCTTCAAACACGGCCACGTGATCAGCCATGTTCGCACCCGGAGCGATTCCCATACCACCGACTTCGGCCGCCAGCGCATCGGACAGGTAATCACCATTCAGGTTCATGGTAGCCAGGACCTCGAACTCGGCCGGACGCAACTGCATCAGCTGGAACATGATATCGGCTATGCGGTCCTTGATGACAATCTTGCCTGCCGGCGCCTCGCCATCGTATTTTTCCCAAAGCTCGTCTTCGCTGATGGTTTGATCCGGAAATTCTTCCCGCGCCAGTTCGTAACCCCAGTTGCGGAAGGCGCCCTCGGTAAATTTCATGATGTTGCCTTTGTGCACCAGCGTGACGCTGTCCCGCTCGTTGTCGATCGCGAACTGGATGGCCTTGCGAACCAGGCGCTTGGAACCGAATGGCGAAATGGGTTTGATACCCAACCCTGCGTCTTCGAAAAATTCCGCACCCATTTCCTCCCTGAGGAATTTGGCGACTTTTTTATTTTCGGGCGTGCCTGACTGGTATTCGATACCACAATAAACATCTTCCGTGTTTTCGCGAAAAATCACTACATCAACGTCTTCAGGCCGCTTCATGGGCGACGGCACACCATCAAAATAGGTCACTGGCCTGACACAGGCATAGAGATCCAGTTCCTGGCGCAACGAAACGTTCAGGGAACGGAAACCACCCCCAATCGGAGTGGTCAACGGGCCCTTGATGGCAACGGTCAAATCCTTGATGGCGTCCAGGGTTTCTGAAGGAAAGTAATCACCGTCATAAATACCGGCCGCTTTTTCACCGAGATAAAGTTCGGCCCAGTGCACTTTGCGCTTGCCACTATAGGCTTTCTCAACCGCTGCATCCCACACACGCATGGCCGCAGTCGTGATATCCGGACCGATTCCGTCGCCTTCGATAAAGCCCAGGATAGGGTTGTCGGAAACAACCAGCCGGTTGTCGCTGATGGTTATTTTCTGGCCCGATTCAGGGAATTTGACGTGACGGTAGCTCATGATTCTTTTTCCTTGCGTGAGACGGTTAACTGTTAATCCCCTATTATACCGCGATATGGGTCAATTAGCGGACCAATTAGGGCAAGCAGGGCAATCGCCCCTCTGGCCATTTGATAACATGCAAGTTTACTACGGTACATAGGAATACTGATGTCATTCAACCCGATTCTTTTGCCTTTTCTCAGCATGGTTTTACTGACTTTCACAGTCTGGGCTTTCCTGTTTGCTGTGCGCCTTCCGGAAATAGCACGCAAAAAAATACCCCACCAGGATTTGCGTGACCGGGCCGAAGCCCACACATTACTGACCGCATCCGCCGCTGCGTCAAACAACCTCAAAAACCTGTTTGAAATGCCGGTCCTTTTCTACGTCGCCGGTATGCTGGCCATGTTGTTGCTGATCCAGGATACACTGCTGGTCCAGTTGGCCTGGGGGTTCGTGGTACTGCGCATCGTTCACAGCATTGTCCAATGTACCTATAACCGGGTTGTGCACCGGTTTGTCGCTTATTTTGTGAGCTGTCTTTTCCTGTTGCTCATGTGGGTGCGACTGGCATCATACATACTGATGAATTGAGGATCTGGCCATGAATCAAAACGAGACTGTTCAAGGTGGCTGCCTTTGTGGCGCCGTGTCTTTTGAAGCCCGGCTTCCGAGCAAATGGTGCGCACATTGCCACTGCAGCATGTGCCGGAAGGCCCATGGGGCCGGCTATGTCACCTGGGTTGGTTTCGAGAGTGATCACTTTACTCTGATCAAAGGTGACCACCACCTGAGGTGGTACGAATCCTCATCCGGAGCCCGGCGTGGATTCTGCAAGGACTGCGGCAGCACCATGCTGTTCGAAGCAAAACGCTGGCCGGGTGAAACCCACGTGGCCCTGGGTTGTATTGACGGCAGGATCGACCGCGAACCCCAGGCAAATTCCTTTTTCGACGCACACGTTGACTGGATGCCGATTGACGAAGCGCTGAAAGTGTTCACCGGCTAAATCGTTCCGATACTCCAGTCGATGGGGGCCTCACCCCTTTGCTCGAGCCATTGATTGGCTTTGGAGAAATGCCTGCAGCCAAGGAATCCACGATGTGCCGATAAGGGTGAGGGGTGCGGCGCAGTCAAAACCAGGTGCCTGGTCCGGTCGATCACCGCTCCCTTTTTGCTGGCATATCCACCCCAGAGCATGAAGACCAGTCCCTCGCGCCCTTCATTCAATGTACTGACCACACGGTCCGTGAACTGCTCCCAACCCTTGCCCTGGTGTGACCCGGCCTGGCCCCGTTCAACCGTCAACACCGCATTGAGCAATAAAACACCCTGCTCTGCCCAGTACTGAAGGTTCCCGCTGAGCGGCCTCACCAGGCCGAGATCCGCTTCGAGTTCTTTATAGATGTTGATCAATGAAGGTGGGATAGCGACTCCGTCCTGTACCGAAAAGCACAGGCCGTGAGCCTGGGACGGACCGTGATATGGATCCTGCCCGAGAATTACAACCTTGACCGCATCAAACGGAGTGGAGTCAAGAGCATTAAAAATCTGGTCCCCGGGTGGGTAAATCACCGCGCCATTCATTTTCCGTTGCAGCAAGAATTCGCGTAGGCGAATCATGTAGTCTTTGGAAAATTCGCCTGAAAGCCTGTTTTTCCACGAGGCTTCGAGACGAATTTCTCTTCCCTGGCCCATTTTCTTACCCCATGGCTTGAATCTGAGGAGTTCAACCCAAGGTAGCAGATCGTGAGCCGGTGCAAAACCCGGATCGAAAACAATGCATCAGGCAAATACGATATGACGATAAAAACAGACGTAGTCATCATTGGCGCCGGCCCTTGCGGCCTGTTCCAGGTTTTCGAGTTGGGCTTGCTCGACATCCATGCCCATGTTGTTGATTCTCTCAATCAGGTGGGCGGACAGTGCACCGAACTCTATCCGGACAAACCCATTTATGACATACCGGCCCTGCCGGTATGTGGCGCCCAGGAGCTGGCTGACCGGCTAATGGAACAGATCAAGCCGTTCAATGCCGATTTTCATCTTGGTCAGACGGTAAACAGGCTGGAGCAGGCTGAAGATGGCAGGTTCCTGCTGGAAACATCAGCAGGCACCCGGTTCGACACAGCAACCGTGATACTCGCGGCTGGACTCGGTGCGTTTCAACCCCGGCGGTTAAGAGCCAAGGGTGCCGAGCCTTGGGAAAACAGCACCATCAATTACCGGATCAGGGAACCTGAAAACCTGGCCGGCAAAAACATCGTTATTCTCGGCGGCGGAGATTCTGCGCTGGACTGGACTCTTGAACTGCATAACAAGGCCCGCAGTATCACTCTGGTCCATCGCCGTGACGAGTACCGGGCACTGCCTGCCTCGGTCAAAAAAATGAAAGCACTGGTCGATGGTGAAACGCTGAGCGAGTTCCAGGGTCATGTCCGCGGAGTGTTCGAAGATGACGGCGCATTTGGGGGGCTTGAAATTGCAGACCCGCAGGGGCAGCATCATCATGTCGAGGCGGATGAGGTCTTTGTTTTCTGGGGCCTTTCACCCAACCTCGGGCCCATCGCCGAGTGGGGCCTGGACCTGGACAAGCGCCACGTGCTGGTCGATACCGAAAAATTCCAAACCAATATTCCGGGCATTTTTGCCGTTGGCGATATTAATTCCTATCCGGGTAAGAAAAAACTGATCCTCAGTGGATTTCACGAAGCTGCCCTGGCAGCCTTTGCCGTGCAGAAGCATGTTTATCCTGAGCAGAAAGTCCGGCTGCAATACACCACGACCAGTCCCATCATGCACAAGCGTCTTGGTGTGGATGACTGAGCAGCGGTAATTGCACCCATAAGGTTGCAGACTTCAGAATCTGTCCTATTATTAACGTGTGACCCACGCACAGTCCCCCCCAATTTCCTGTGTCAAAGGCTTCGGCCCCAGTGGGTCACACTGAATTACATCGGACTGAGAATGTTAAGCCGAAAGACCGGCGTTAAATGACGCCGGTCTTTCTGTTTTGGAGGCCTGGTCAACTCCGCGGGCTGCCCTGTGGCAATACGTCCCAGCCAGTGACATCCAGTGCATCCCGGTAACCGTGCCACGTCGCATAACCCAGCAAGGGAATGATGACAATAAACCCCAGAAGGGCGGTGACGAAACCAAGCGCGGTAAAAAAGGCCACCAGCACGGCCCACAGGAACATGGTTTTCCTGTTTCTAAGCACTGCATTAATACTGGAAACCACGGCAGTGATAACATCGGTCTCCCGGTTGGCAATGAACGGCAGCGAGAACACGCTGGCCATGAAACAGATAGTCGCGAAAATAGAACCCACCGCAGTACCGACACCCAGGTAAAGAGCAAGATCCTCTAGTTTCACCTCGCCCGTACTGGGAAAAAAGATATGAACCATCGTGCCGGCCCGGGCCCACAAAAGAAAGATGACCACCAACACCAGCGTAAACACCAGCGAATTTGTGAAAGGCCGTCTTACCGCCCTGAGTGTTTGCAGCAAACCCGGCTCGTTGCCAAGACACAACTGACGACTCACAGAATACATACCAAATGCCAGCAAGGGTGCCACGAAAACAAATCCGGAAAGAACACTGAGTAACAGGAACGCACCGCCCGTTTTCCAGGCCAGCACGGTGATCAGAGTGGAAAGCCCCCAGCAAAACACACCCCAGGCAAGGCTCAGCCCGGGAGCTGCCCGAAAATCCTGCCATCCGGATTTAAGCCATCGGAATGGCGCGTGGATGTCCAGGTCACGGCAAGGCGCTACAAACGGTTTCGGTTCTTCGGCTGTCATTCTCACCCTATAGTGGCCCAGGCCCCACCGAAAAAGCAACCTGAGCCGTCGCATCGGGATGATTACTGAATGAAGACCTCTTCGACATAAAAGACCTCACACGAACCATTTCCCGTGTCGTCACGGCGCATGGACGTTCGCCAGTAAAAACCGGAATCGCTGTCAACATCAACCAGCGCGCCTTTCAATTGAACGATATGACCACGACGGATTTTCTTCAGCTTTCCACGCACCCAGTCATTGGCCGGAATCAGGTGCATATTGCTGCTGTTGGTGATGATTTGCTGGTCCGTCACGGGCGCAGGCAGCTCATACCGCGTGAAGTACCAGCGTGAACCCTGCGTGATTTCTATCCTGTCCAGCACGGCCTGGTCCGACATGACGCCCCACCCCAGTGCCAGATCAATCGGAGATAAATCCGATTCGCTACCCCACCAATAGTCCTCCCGGGACAGAACACGGGCCCGGACATCAAAGTTGGCGCGGCGGGACAAGCGGAAAGCCCCAATCCGGACAGGTTCAACACCGGGCAAGGCCTGCTGCCTGGGCGGATCCTGAATCAGCACGCCCGGCGGGTGAGTGATTTCCTGGCTGGACCAGTCTCGCCACGCCAGCAGCAGCAATAGAAACAGGCAGACATAGAGCGCTTTCTTCATGGTTAGGAAGGATATAATATCGCCCCACCGTTTGCCGCCCGGATTAAGCAGTATGTTGGGGTTCAACCAGTTGAGTTTGCGTCGGGGACGACTGCTGCTCTTTGAAAACGTCACGTACCAGGTCCATGCGGGTGACCGCCTGGGGCTGGTAGGCGCCAATGGCAGCGGTAAGTCTTCCCTGTTCGCAATGATCCTGGGGCAACTGGAGCCCGATGAAGGTCTGCTGAACATTAACCCGTCTGATCGCATTTCTCACGTTGCCCAGGAAAGCCCTTCCGGACCTGGCACAGCACTTGATTTTGTCGTAGACGGTGACCGCGAACTGCGTTCGGTGCAGGCCGCGATTGCCAACGTGGAGCAATCAGGAGATTCGGACGGAATAGACCTGTTGTACGAGAAACTGGACCATCTGGACGGTTTTACGGCCGATGCACGGGCGGCCCGGTTGTTGCATGGCCTCGGATTTGCCGAAGACAGTCATCGGACCGCTGTGCAGGAATTCTCGGGTGGCTGGCGGATGCGCCTAAACCTGGCGCGCGCCCTGATGTGCCCCTCTGAGATCCTGCTGCTGGATGAGCCGACCAACCACCTGGATCTGCCGGCCATTCTGTGGCTGGAACGCTGGCTCAGGCAGTACGAGGGTATCCTGATGGTTGCATCTCATGACCGCGATTTCCTTGATGGCGTTTGCAACCATGTGGCACATATTGAAAATCAGCAGATTCGCTTGTACACCGGAAACTACAGCCAGTTTGAAGAAAGACGCAGCGAACAGCTGGCGCAACAACAGGCTTTATTCAAGCGGCAACAAAAGGAAATCAGTCATATCCAGAGTTATGTCGACCGGTTTCGTTACAAGGCCTCCAAGGCCAGGCAGGCACAGAGTCGGCTGAAAATGCTGGAACGCATGACCCTGATTGCGCCGGCCCACGTGGATTCTCCTTTTCGGTTTCACTTCATTGCCCCGGATAAACAGCCACAACACCTCGTTAAACTGGAACAAGCGGTCGCCGGCTACGATGAACCGGTGCTCAGCCAGGTAGACCTGCTGATCTCCGCGGGAGACCGGATCGGATTACTGGGCGTCAACGGCGCCGGAAAATCCACCCTGGTAAAAGCCCTGTGTGATGGCAGCACCATGCTATCGGGCGAACGAACACTGAGCAAGGATACGAAAATCGGCTATTTCGCACAGCATCAGCTGGACCTGCTCGATCCTGAACAAAGCCCCTATGATCACTTGCGGGCAATCGCCAGGGAAGACCGCGAATCGAATCTGCGAAAATTTTTGGGCAGCTTCGGGTTCAGTGGAGAGCGCATATTCGATCCGGTGGCGCCTTTTTCCGGAGGCGAGAAAGCCAGACTGGTGCTGGCGCTGATGATCAGGCAGAAACCAAACCTCCTGCTACTGGACGAGCCCACCAATCATCTTGACCTGGAAATGCGACAGGCGCTGAGTCGCGCCCTGGTCGACTATAGCGGAGCGCTGGTGGTTATCTCCCATGACCGCCACCTTTTGCGCAGTGTCTGCGATGAGCTCTGGATCGTTAAGGACGGGGCGGCTGAGAGGTTTGAACTCAGCCTGGATGAGTACCCCGCGTGGCTCAAAGAACAGCAGGTCCGGGGCAGTTCCGCGACTCCGGACCCATCCATAAAATCACGTGTGGAACCGGTCAGTAAAAAAGTGCAACGACAGAAGGAAGCGCAACAACGATTGCTGCTTAAACCCATGCGGGACCGGGTACGGGACATCGAAAAGCAAATGGAAAGTCAACGCGGGGAGCTGGGGCGCATCGAACAACAAATGGCCGATGTCACCCTCTATTCCGACCCCCTGCGTAAAGACGAAATGAACAGTCTCACCCTGCAGCGGGCTGAACTGAAATCAATGCTTGAAACGCTCGAGTGGTCGTGGCTCGAAGCCAGTGAGGCGCTGGAAGAAGCCAGCGCTCACGGTTGATCAATCCAGGGGCTTGCGGAATCTCAGGGTCATCCGGTCACTTTCACCTATCGCCTGGAACTTCGCTTTGCAGGCCGTCATTTCATCTTCACCGTCTATTTCGCGGCAGGTGCTCAGACCTGGCGGCAGGTCCCATACGCCGCCCTCGTGGTCGTGCGTATCAGACGGATTTGCATTGACCTCGGAACGCGCCTCCAGGTACAAACCGGCTTTCCTCGCCAGGCCGACAACCGCATGCTCCGGAAGATACCCCATCCCGGCACTCTTGGCGGGATCCGCTGATTCATCGGCCCTATGCTGCACTACGCCCAGAATTCCACCCGGTTTCAGGACTCGGGCAAACTCGGCGAAAATTGCTTCAGCCTGCCCATCTCCCACCCAGCCATGGGTATTTCGAAAGGTCAAAACGAGATCGATGGATTCTGCCTCGCCAAGCGAAGCGGATTGTGGCGGTGAAAAGGGTACGATCGCCACCTGGTCATAAATTTCGGGGCGGTCTGAGAACTTTTTCAGCAGGGCGTCCTGCGAACGGTAACGATACTGGGGCTGATCCGGCACATCCACGTCGTAAGCGGCCACGATGTACTGGCCATGATGGCGGACCACTGGAGCCAGAACCTCGGTATACCAGCCACCTCCAGGCCAGATTTCCATGACGGTCATTCCGTCCTCAAGCCCAAGAAAGGTCAATGTGCCCACGGGATGGCGGTAACGATTCCGGCTGATATTCTCCTCGGAACGGTGATCACCAAACATGGCCCTTTCAATTCGGGCATCCAGCGGCAAGTCACCTGCGGCTACCGGCGCTGCCAGCAGTAGTGCGATCCATGTCGAAACCCATTTATTCATTTAATTCTCCCATTTCATGATTCTTTGTTGCTGACCGGGGCGTTGAAACCCTTTCTGAAAGCCATGCCAATACAAATTCCGGCGATGGCAGCCACGATGATCACAACATCATCCGGCCGCATGATGCCCTGGAGTGCGGCTAACAAACCCACCGCCATACCTCCCCTGACCCGGTTCAAATTCAGTGCTTTTCCATTGACATCACCTTTGGAGAATACACGTTTCAGCAACAACGTATTCAAAGCGAAAATCAGCAGAAAAAGAAGAGCCAGCCATTCGAACAACGTGTCGGGAGCAGCAACAGGCCCAAGCCCGATATCATGATCGACCATGTACACGACCGTGCCGCCAAAACTGACCAGGCCAAAAATCCACTGGTGCCTGAGAGGCTCCTTCAATGTTCCGTCCAGGATAAAAGCCAACGCGGCAACCAGGCCAAAATACGGACTGGCAGTGCTATACATGACAAACAGCGCCAGTATCAGGCAAATGACTGAATCCGAAAGCCGCGCCACCAGCCCCGTGCTTCGATTGACAATGCGCACAAGGCCGAGCGTGGCGAACACGACCAGCAAACCCGGCTCATCGACCGCCAGAGCGGCGAGAACTGCAACCGCCATGGAAATGAAGGCCGCCAGGTGGTCATCCGGATCCAGTTCACGGGCCAGTGCCCAGGACGCAAATACGACCAGCAGGAAGACCAGTGCCTGCTCAAATAGCTGGAAACCAGTCTGGCCAGCCATCCACGAAGAAACTGCCCCGGTGGCAGCGCCCAGCGGCATCAGCATCAGCACCGCCTTGTTGGAAGTAAAACCAGGCTCCAGCGGACGGCCGATGGAAGTATATTTATGAATCCTGTGATAAGCCACGCCTGCTCCCGGATTATTTTGCAGCTGACCGAAGCATCATACCAATGACCCGATGGGCAATGAAGGGCCGGCGAGGTTCAGCGGGGTGCATCAACGGTGGAGTCTTCCATTTTCGCGGAACTTTGCATCTGCTCGATCAGGCGCGAAACCTTTTGTGGAGAAGATGTACGGCCAGCAAAAAGTGCATACAGGGCGGGGACGATAAACAGTGTCAGCAGCGCGGAAATGGCCACTCCAAAAACGATAACGATACCGATGGGTTGCCTTGACTCCCAGCCGGCGCCGCTTCCCAGCAACAGCGGCAGGGCGCCGAAGGTGGTCGCTGCACTGGTCATCAGGATCGGCCGGAAACGGACCGCTGCAGCCTCGAGAACGGCTTCCCGGATATCCAGACCGCGATCTCTTAACTGGTTTGCAAACTCGACAATCAGCACGCCGTTCTTCGCGGAAAGGCCGATCAGGAGAATGGCGCCGATCTGGCTGAACACGTTAACCGACGAACCATAGATATGAAGCCCTATCAGTGCGCCGGTCATCGCCAGCGGCACGGTCACAAGGATGATCATGGGATTAACAAAACTCTCGAACTGGGCGGCGAGCACCAGGAAAACGATCAGCATCGCCATCGCAAAAGTGAAATAAAGCGAGCTACCCGATTCCCGATACTCTTTGCTTTCCCCATCCCAACTGATCCGGGCAGTCGGTGGTAATGTCGCGGCGGCAATCCTCGCCATGACTTCAATACCCTCACCCAGGCTGACCCCCTCGCCCAACCCTGCCTCGATGGTAATAGAACGCATCCGATCGTGCCGGTTCAGCCTTGCCGGGCCTGCTGACTCCGTAATTCTCACCAGGTTGCTCAACGGCACCAGGCCGCCGGTCAGGTCAGAGCGGACATAAAGGTTGGTCAGATCGTCCGGGCTCGCCCTGTCGGCTTCTTTCCCCATCAGGATCACGTTGTATTCCCGCCCCCGGTCAATGTAAGTGGTCACTTTCCGTGACCCCAGCATGGTTTCCAGCGTACGCCCAACAGATTGCAGGGAAACGCCCAGCGCGGCAGACCGGTCCCGGTCCACCGAGATACTCATCTGTGGCTTCCTCTCCTGGTAGTTACTGTCTGCATTGATCAGCTCCGGGGCATCTTCCAATGCGGCAAGCATCAGGTCCCGCCATTCCCGAAGCTGTTCGTAATCAGGCCCCCCAAGGACCATCTCCACCGGACTGCCGTCTGACCGAAGGCCCAGGCTCGCAGGATGAAAAACGAATGACCGGACCCCCGGCAATTCCTGCAACCGCGCCCGGATCCTGTTACCAATGTCCTTGTCGCTCTCGTCACGAAGAGACCAGTTCTCAAGTAACACGATGGACCGGGCTGAATTGACTTCTGCTCCACCCCAGGTTCCCGGTAAGCGCGTAAGGAATCGCCGGACGGACGTGGAATCACCCACCTCCTCCTGCAGGATGGCCTCCATTCGTCGCGCGTAACCATCCATGTATTCGAGACTGGCGCCTTCCGGGGCCCTAAGCAGGATAAAAAACACCCCTCTATCCTCGGCGGGTGCATATTCGGTTGGCAAGGTATGCATCATCCAACCGGCTCCGGCACTCAAACCGAACAGCAAGACCATCGCAACCCAGGGTACAGCGACGAATTTTTCCAGCACTCGGCGATAGGCTGCCGCAAATCGCCGGAAGGCGTTGTCCACCATTCGGGTCAGACCCGATCCCAGGCTGCGGCGATGCAGCATCTTGGAACACAGCATGGGCGTCAGTGTCAGTGCCACCAGGCTGGAGAACAGAACAGCCGCAGCGAGTGTGATTCCAAATTCCCTGAATAATAGACCCACATCGCCATCGATGAACGAGAGTGGAACAAAAACCGCGACCAGCACCAGCGTGGTTGCAATAACAGCGAAGCCGATTTCACTGGAGCCTTCCAAAGCCGCAAGCAGGGGCCGCTGACCGTCTTCGATACGCCGGTATATGTTCTCCAGCACTACGATGGCGTCATCCACCACCAGGCCGATGGCCAGCACCAGCCCAAGCAGGGTCAGGATATTGATCGTGTAACCCAGTGCCGACATGACGATAAAAGTGGACACCACGGACACCGGTACGACGAGGGCCGGGATCAGCGTTACTTTCAACGAGCCAAGGAACAGGTAAATCACCACCAGCACGAGTGCAATGGCTATGAACAGCGCCTTGTAAACTTCTTCCATCGAGGCTTCAATGAACTCTGCCCGGTCGTAGTTGACCATCAACTCCATTCCTTCGGGCAGTTCAGAGGCCAATGCGTCGATTTCTTTACGTACCTCACGCGAAACAGCCACGCTGTTGGCCTTGGACAGCTGCTCAATCGCCAGTGAGACTGCTTCCATACCGTTCGCCCGGGCGATGCTGCGCTCGTTCTCGGCACCGATTCGCACATCGGCCACTTCACCCAACTTGACGATCTGGCCATCGGGACCCCGCCCAACTACCAGCTTGCGGAAGTCACTCTCGGCGGTAAAGCCGGTCGCAGTGCGCAGGGTGAATTCACGGAATGTCGACTCAAGCCGCCCGGCCGGCAGTTCGACGTTCTCTGACCGGAGCGCCGCTTCCACATCGGCAACAGTGAGCCCGCGTGCCGCAAGCGACTCCCGGGAAAGCCATATTCTCATCGCGTAGCGACGGGCACCTGAAATTTGCACCCGGGCCACACCAGGAACGGTTGAAAACCGGTCAATAAGGTACCGGTCCGCGTAGTCCGTTATCTCCAGGCCTGAATGGCGATCCGACTTGAGATTAAGGTACATCACCGCCTGTCGCGTGGCGTCCACCTTGGCGATTTCCGGAGGGTCCGCCTCCGTCGGAAGCTGGTCGACGACGCGTGAAACCCGGTCCCTGATGTCGTTCGCTGCGGCGTCGATATCCCGGGTCAGCGTGAACTCGATCCGAATATCGGAGCGTTCATCGCGACTGCTGGAGGTCAGTTTCTTGATCCCTTCAATTCCGGAAATCACATCTTCAATAACCTGGGTCACCTTGGTTTCCACGACTTCAGCTGAAGCACCGCGGTAACTCGTTTCGATGGAAACGACTGGTACTTCGATATCAGGGTATTGACGAACCGGCATACCGCTCAGCGCGGCCAGCCCCAGGATCACGAGCAAGGCGGAGAGGACGGTTGCAAATACGGGCCGCCTGACGGATTGGTCGGATATGATCATTGGGCTTCGACGATGCGCACGGTCTGGCCCGGCCTGACTTTCTGGGTTCCCTCCACGATGACCCGTTCACCATCAGCCAGACCCTCGAGGATTTCCACTTCACCCGGACGGCGTCGCCCGGTCATCACTTCCCGACGTTCGACCACGTCGTCTGCGCCTACAACAAAAACGAATTGCTTACTGCGCTCAGGTACGATCGATTGCTCCGGCACCAGCAATGACGTGATGTCTTCCTTCAACAAAGAGACGGTGAGAAACATGCCGGGGCGTAACCGCCCATCATCATTGGGGAGCAACGCACGAACAATAATCGTCCGGCTGATTGGGTCGACCCGCGTATCGATTGAAATGACACGCCCGTGGAACACCAGGTCTGGCCAGGCCGCGCTGATGGCATTGACCGTCAAACCCAGCGACAGCCGGGACATGAACACTTCAGGCACATCAAAATCAAGCTTGATTTGCGACGTGTCGTCCAGCGTGGTGATCACCGTTAACGGGCTGACGATGCTGCCCAGGCTGACTCGCCTCAATCCCAGCTGGCCCGCAAAGGGGGCGCGTATGACCGTATGGTTCAGCCGGGACTGGGCGGCATTGACAGCTGCCTGGTCGGCATCACGCCTGGCTTCCAATTGCTCCAGTTCGGATTCGGACACAACCCGGGTTTTGTAGAGCTCTACAGATCTTCGATACTGGCTTTCAGAATCCACCAATGCTGCTTTCGCGGCTGCCAGGTCAGCCAGCGGCTCGGAATTTTCCAGGCGCAACAGGATATCGCCCTTTTGAACAGTCTGTCCCTCTTCGAAAAGTATCTCGGTAATGGCCGCGGTAATTTCCGGACGGATATCCACCGCTTCGTTGGCCCTGGCATTTCCCAATGCCTCGGCTGACAGCGGAAATGGCTGGATACGAGCCTCACTGGTGACGACACCGGGCGCCTCGCGTTGTGCTATTGCCATCGCTGGAAACAGTGACAAAAGTAAAATCGTGAGGACAATGAATCGAGAGAACATGGTGCCTATGATACCCCCAAAGAAAAGGGCCGGGATACCGGCCCTTTGTGGTTCAGACATGTAAAAGACGATCAGTAGCGCCAGGCGTATTCAACACCCCAGGTACGTGGTTCGTTGACGATACCCGTCAGGTTGTTGAAATCGATCGTATAGATGTTTCTTTCCCTGTCGCTGATGTTCCGTCCGAACACCGAGAGGTCATGATTTCCTTCGCCAAAACGGTAACCGATGCGAAGCCCAATTTCAGACAGTGACTTGCCACGGTATTCCGTCGCTTCGTACAGTACGAAATTGATCTTGCTGCGGTAAACCCAGTCACCCTGGAAATAAATCGCGCCTGATTCCAACTGTTTCGACCAGTCCACGATCAGGTTGGATGTAATTTTGGGCGCCTGCGGCAGCGGATTTCCATCGATAAGGAATGAACCTTCCACCGCGCCCGGAGGATTTGTCACCGTGCAGGGCGCGCCACAGCCAGCTACGGCCAGACCGTCGTCATCGATCTCGGTGTCGGTGTAACCCATGCTGTAACTGATCATCAAATCGGGCGTTACCTGGGCCTGTAAGTCCAGTTCAAAACCCTTGCCTCTGACCTTGTCCGCATTGATCACCTGGTTGAAATTAGCCTCTCCGCCGACCGCCGTCAGTTGCGCATCATCTACCTTGTAGGTGAACAGGTTGAAGTTCACTCTTGCCTTGCCTCCGGCCATGGTCATCTTCACGCCGCCTTCGTAGGAAATCGAGGTTTCGGATTTAGCCACCGACACCGTGTCACCGAACAGCAAACGCCCCTGGATCGAAGGCGCCCGGAAACCGGTTGCAATACGTGCATACCAGTTGACGTCATCGTTCTGGAAGTAATTTGCCGAGACATCCCAGGTGACCTTGTCGTCATCGGGATCAGCATAGATCGGGCCTAGTGGCGGAACGCCCAGGAAAGACAGCGGCGACAGGTAACGCTCTGCCCAGTAGTCTTTTTCGTCATGCGAATAGCGGATACCGGCGCCAAGCCGCCATTTGTCGGATACATCCCAGGTTCCGGAGCCGAAAAATGCGTACGCCTCGGTTTTCTGCTGCTGTTCGACAAGGCCATTCACATCGCCGCCAAACAGCGTGGCGTAATTGATCGTATCGATGGTGAATTTCTCGTTGAAGTAGAAGAAGCCGCCAATCCAGTTGAACCCGCCGTCGTTGTTTGACGACAACCTGATTTCCTGGGTCCACTGCCTGTGGTCGGGCATGCCGTCAGCGGTTTCCGCATCAAAGGGAATGAAGCCAGGTCCGCATTCGTCGATGACGAAGCAGCCGCCGTAACCGCCGTCGATATCGCCACGGCTGAACATGTCGACGTTCTCATAGGCGGTAATAGATGTCAGCGTCAGGTCCGAGATATCCCACTCCAGCTTGGCAAAGCCGCCAATCTGGTCCAGTTCCTGGGTGTTTTCACCGTCGAAAAACACGGTATCACGGTCGTAATAGTCATCATTCAGACCATTGCTGCCGGGCTCGATGATATTGGCGCGGAACAGGATCGCGCTGCCGTCCAGGTTACGGTAATGAACGTTGAACAAGGCACGGAACTTGCCCCCATTGTCATAAGCCACTTGCAGGCGCGCCGCCCATTCATCAAATCCTGAATAAGCGTCTTTTTCACCAGTGTAGCCGTTGTCTACCCAGTCGTCCTGATGCATGTACAACACAGACATGCGGGTCGACCAGCCGTTGCCGAACCCGGTACCGAAGGCACCTTCGATCCGCGCCGCGTTGAAGGTGCCATAAGATGCCCTGAAATAACCGTCAGGCACATCCACGGGTTTGACGGAATCGAGTTTCACGATGCCCGCCGGCGTATTGCGTCCGAACAGCGAACCCTGCGGGCCCCGCAGGACTTCGATTCTTTCCACGTCGAACACGGGAAAGCCTTTTAGCATCGGGTTTTCCTGGACCACGTCGTCGACGACATACGAAACAGGCTGTGATGCATTGAGGTCGAAGTCTGTGTTGCCGTAACCGCGAATATAGAAACGCGGAAAGACCCGGCCAAATGAGGACTCGATCGTCAGGTTGGCCACTCGTCCGCTCATGAAGCGGATGTCTGGCACGCCCGCCGACAACTGCTCAATCTGTGACTGGCTCAGCGCGGTGATGGAGATAGGAATATCCTGGATATTCTCTGCGCGTTTGGTCGCCGTAACGATGACCTCTTCGAGGATTCCCCCATCCGCATTGTCCGCTGCATCCTGGGCCATCGCGCTGGTTGCGACTGCAGATGCAAGCAAAGCTAGCGGAATACCAACGAGGATGCCCGCCCGGATGGAACGTGCTGTGTGCAATTTTTTCATTGTGTTTCGCCGTTTTTGGATTAGAAAGTTTTGAAGCCCGTTGCAGGCATCTACCGGTAAAAAACTAATGGCGTTTTATATCATATCCCGGGCATCTTGCGCTATCCTGCGCGCATGTCTTTTTCCTTCGATACCATGAAACTCGATACTGATCTGCTGGGAAACTTGCAATCCCTGGGGTATGAATCCATGACACCGATTCAGCAGAAAAGCCTGCCGCCCGTGTTGCAAGGTAAAGATGTCATAGCACAGGCAAAAACCGGGTCAGGCAAAACTGCCGCTTTCGGGCTGGGACTGCTGCAGAAGCTGGATGTCCACAAGTACCGGGTTCAATCATTGGTGCTCTGCCCTACCCGGGAGCTTGCCGACCAGGTGGCCAGGGAAATTCGCAGGCTGGCCCGCGCCCGGCACAACGTCAAGATATTGACCTTGTGTGGCGGTATGCCGTTTGGGCCCCAGGTCGGCTCTCTCGAGCACGGAGCACATATTGTCGTGGGCACACCGGGCCGGATCGAAGAACACCTGAGAAAGCGAACCCTCAAGGTCGGCGAATTGACAACCCTGGTACTCGATGAAGCTGACCGCATGCTCGATATGGGTTTCCAGGCATCTCTTGATGCGATCGTGTCAACGCTGCCACAGAAACGTCAGACCCTGCTGTTCAGCGCAACCTACCCGGAGCAGATCCAGGCGCTCGCCACGCGCGTCACGAAACAGCCGGTCATGGTGAAAATCGAACAGGCCCATGACGCCCGTACCATCCGGCAGTATTTCTATGATTTCGGCCTCAACAAGCAGCGAATGACTGCATTGCGCCTGCTGTTGTTGAAGCTGCGGCCCGGATCGGCACTGGTCTTCTGCAACACCCGACGTGAAACCGAAGAAGTGGCCGACGAACTGCGCAGCCATGGGTTGAGTGCGCTGGCCCTGCATGGCGACCTCGAACAGCGATTGCGTGACCAGGTTCTGGTCCGCTTTTCGAACAAGAGCGTTTCCGTGCTGGTCGCCACGGATGTCGCGGCCCGCGGACTCGACATCGATACACTGGATGCAGTGATCAATTTTCAAGTGGCCCGTGATCCGGAAGTTCATGTTCACCGCATCGGGCGAACCGGCCGGGCGGGTCACCGGGGCATCGCCTGCACCTTGTTCAGCGAAAAGGAAAAATACAAGATTGACAGGCTTGCAGACTACCTGGGGCAACGCATCGAGCCGGACCCGCTGCCACCTTTTAGCTTACTGGAAAAGCCAGCGTACAAACCGCCGATGGCCACTTTACAGATTGATGGCGGCAAAAGGCAGAAAGTAAGGCCCGGCGATATTCTCGGCGCCCTGACCGGCGAGAACGGCATCGCCGGTAAACAGGTGGGAAAGATCGACCTCTATGATCAATGCGCCTACGTGGCCGTTACGCGCGACGCGGCCCGTCATGCCCTGAGAAAATTGAGAGATGGCAAAATCAAGGGGCGATCGTTCAGAGCCAGGAGAATTGGCTGATGACGCTGAACGCCTATTCTCCGGCGGAAGAGCGCATCAATATTGGATCACACGCCCTGGGGCTGGTGCTCAGTATCGTGGCGCTGCTGCTTCTGGTACTGGAAACCCTGCCCTACAAAAACCCGCTATACACGCTGAGTTTCGCCGTTTTCGGCATCAGCCTGATCAGCCTCTACCTGGCCTCGACCCTTTACCACAGCGCGAAATCTCAGAGGGCACGATCCCGGCTTCGCATCGTTGATCATGCAACCATTTATATCCTGATCGCAGGCACCTACACACCGTTTACCTTGATCACACTCAGTGGCACGACCGGCTGGACCGTTTTCGCCGTGTCCTGGAGCCTGGCGGTAACCGGTGTCATTCTGAAACTGTTTTTCACCGGGCGCTTTGAACGGCTATCAACCCTGATGTACGTCTTCATGGGATGGATCGTAATTTTCGTCGTAAAACCGATGATCGCCAACCTGCCGCCCGAGGGCCTGGCCTGGCTCGTTGCCGGCGGTCTGTCCTACACCTTTGGTGCGGTGATTTACAGCATCAGGACTATCGCGTTCAACCACGCTATTTTTCACCTGTTCGTGCTGGGTGGCAGTTTTTGCCATTTCATGTCCGTTTATTTCTATGTTCTCCCGAAATGAAATCATATTCCGGATTCGAAATTTTTCGCGAGGCGCTGCGGCGACAAAAAGGATGGCCACGGGCCTGGCGAGAGGCAAAGCCTAAAAAACACTATGACGTGGTGATCATCGGCGCCGGCGGCCACGGACTGGCCACCGCCTATTACCTTGCCACTTCCCATGGAATGAAAAACATTGCCGTGCTGGAGAAAGGCTGGCTGGGTGGTGGTAACTCCGGCCGCAATACACAGGTTTGCCGTTCCAATTACTTCTATCCCGAAAGCGCGGTGTTTTACGAGCATTCACTGCGATTGTATGAAAACCTCGGACATGACCTGAATTTCAACATCATGCTCAGTCAAAGAGGCAACCTGGAACTCAGCCACAGCGTGGAAGAACTGGAGATGAATCGGCGGTGGGCTACAGCCATGAAACTCAATGGTATCGACTCAGCCATGCTGGACCGGGAAGACATCCGGAAAAAGGTCCCGATCCTTGATCTGGATTGCCGCTTCCCGGTCATGGGCGGCTTTATCCAGGAGCGAGCGGGCATCGCCCGGCACGACGCAGTGGTTTGGGCGTTCGCACGAGCCGCCTCTGCCGCTGGAGTGGACATCATCCAGGATTGTGAGGTGCTGGACTTTGAGGCGGATGAATCGCGGATTCGCGCCGTCAAAACAAACCGTGGCGTTGTGGGGTCGGAATGCTTCGCACTTTGTGTTGCAGGCCACTCCGGCCAACTGGCGGAAAAGGCCGGCTTGTGCCTTCCGATCGAAAGCATTGCGCTGCAGGCCATGGTCACCGAGCCCCTCAAGCCGGTACTGCACACGGTTCTGGGTTCACTGGTCATCCACGCTTATATCAGCCAGTCCGACCGCGGTGAAATCGTGATCGGCGGCGGTGCCGATCCGTTCAATTCCTATGCGCAGCGAGGCGCCCTGTCAACACTAAAGGATAACGCTTCAGCCGTCACGGAACTGATCCCAAGTTTTCGCCGGCTGCGGGTGATGCGTCAATGGGCGGGGATCTGTGACATGTCTCCCGACTCCAGCCCGGTTGTCGGTAAAACACCTGTCGAAAACCTCTACATATCAACAGGGTGGGGAACAGGCGGCTTCAAAGCCATCCCGGCTGGAGGAGACACGCTGGCATACACCATTGCCAGCGGTAAGACTCACGAGCTACTGAAACCCTTCTCACTGGAACGATTTGCCGACGGTAATCTGATTGATGAAGCAGCAGCTGCGGGCGTAGCGCATTGAAACACAGTAGGATATTGAAAGGACTGACTCTGGAGCATGTATGCAGATACTGGGGATAGACATCGGCGGTAGCGGGATCAAGGGCGCACTGGTGGACCTGGAAAGCGGCGCCCTCATGAGCGAACGACTGCGTATTGAAACACCGGCTTCATTCCGTATTGACGAAGTCAGCGACACCATTGCCCGCCTGGTCAGGGAATTCAAATACACGGGACCCATCGGTGCCGGCTTTCCAGCAGCCGTGGCCAACGGTGAAGTGCTGACGCCGCCAACGGCGCACCACGTCAAGGGTTGGGTAGACCAGTCAGTCAATGACCGCTTTTCCGAAGCCACCGGTTGTGCGGTGAGCGTACTCAACGATGCCGACGCGGCCGGACTTGCTGAAATCCGTTTCGGCGCGGGAAAAGGAATTAAAGGCGTGGTCATCACTGTCACGCTGGGTACCGGCGTCGGAGCCGGCCTGTTCATGGACGGAAAACTGGTGCCTAACCTGGAGATCGGCAAGCTCTTCCTCGCCGATCATGAAGAAGTCGTCGAACAGTACATGGCAGGGCGTATCAAGA
>Ga0316194_10000070_pt1 | contig 49257 bp, 40 predicted proteins | sample CroRivsedime1_MG_FD_204936 | JGI IMG/M metagenome (GOLD analysis project Ga0316194, IMG submission 204936) | Coastal sediment microbial communities from Maine, United States - Cross River sediment 1 | ecosystem: Environmental > Aquatic > Marine > Coastal > Sediment | place: USA: Maine...
CCACCATGATTAGGCGGTTGATCTTCTTGCCGGTGTGCGGTGTGATGGACTGGCTGCGATCGACCTCTGATTCCTTTTTTAGCCCCTCGGGTGTCATTTCGAAGGCCCAGGAAAAGACTATTACCGGAATTAAGCCGATAGCCAGCACGATGACCACGATTCGGGCAGGCGTGTCATCAAAGCCAAACAGCGGAAAGATGGTCTCAGCCACCTGGATCAGCAACCATGACACCACCACGTAGGCCGCGCCCACGCGGAATACATTGCGACGTTTTAGTTCAAGGAATAAAGACAAGGGTTGGCTTCTTTGTGGCCGTTATTACTACTAATCGTAGTCGCAAAAAAGGAAAATGCCAAATGAAACATCACATGGGATTTGCAATGATTTACCATCTGGTGCATCCCTGATACAGGGTATGTGGGAAATGTGCCAGCTACGATCATCGGATTAGTTTGCCCGACAAATCGTTAATCTTTCTTAATCTAATCGTTCTGATGGACTGGGTTTTGTCACGACCGATTGTCTTGGTACTGCAACAACGTCCATCTCAAGAGTGCTGATGACCTCCTGCTCGGTCTTTGACGACTTTTTCTTGAAAAAGCCTTTGACACGGCCATCACTGTGGGTCAATGCAAGCCGCATTGAGATATGCATTTTTGGCATATGGTAAATAAAGGGTGATTCCTTCCATTTGTCGTTTGTATCAAACTCATCACGAAGATTTTCAGCGGCCGAAAGGAAGGCCTTGTTGAGGTCGACAAACAAAGTTTCTATATTGAAAATCGTTTCAGGTTTTTCCGCCACTGCAATTCCTCAATTAATGGGTAAACGTAAGAGTTCCGAACAGAGTTCCTGCGGCACACCATCTTTATCACGGGCAATATGACGCGGTGGATGTGGCGCAGTTGGTTCGACAACCTTTTTCCATTCTTGCTTGCGCTCTGTTGTAGCCCACACATAGTACTCGTCTACTGCGCCGCGCAAAAATGTTTCGAATGATTTTCGTACACCAACGACTTTGACTTTATCTTCTTGCGTCCTTACAGCGAAATTGATCCGGCCCACGGGGTTGGTTATAGCCTCGATCTCCCGAACGGTTTTGTATCCTGCCCTGCAAAAATAAAGTGTAACCGGGTGATTGGGGACCGGTCTGCCTTGATCGTCGACCAGCCAGACACGCAGCCGAGCATCCGGTAGCAGCTCGCCCAGCGGATCGAGGTTGGCCAACTCCAGCTTGGCGCCAATGAGCACTTCGACGGGCTTTGTCGCGACTGTGAACTGGAGTGATGAGCGCCTCTCGCCCGGGGCGTCAAAATCCAGCAAAACGCGTTCAGCATTGGATTTTTGGTCGCCAGGCTCAATGTGAACGCCAACGCTAAGATTAAAACCGACCTCATCGATGACATAGACGGGCCGCTCACCCTGTGCGAACTCGCTGTCCGATTTACCCGCTTGTTGGGCACTCCTGACGGAGCGCGCAAGGCTCTTTTGGCAGGCAACCAGAAATGCCTCTAGAGTTGTTACAGTGCCGTCTTCCGTGGTACGGCTCTTATCATTGCCTTTGTTGGCCATCCCAAGATCCTCGCAATCGGGTTTCGTCAATTAAACCATTCAGCTATGCAGCCTTGGGTTTTGCGGCGAGTGTTAATTTTATGTGGCTGGAAGCCTCCTCCTTGTATCCGTAGGTCTTGGAATACGACGCATTGACACTAAAGGCCGAGAGTTTCAACCCTCCATCCACACTGGCTGTGGTTTCCTTGCTTATTGAAATGGCGACCTTCAATTCGATCTCGGCCTCATTTATCGTATATACCAAATCGGCATTTGGGGCCTTGGAAAGCGCCATATTCGCTTCCGCTACCGCAACTCCCAAACCTTGAATCAGGTCAGGTAGGGGGGCGGCAAGTAATTCTTCACTGGCATGAGTTGTGGACATAGTGTGAACACCTCCGGTTTGTGTTTGGACGAGTCTCCAAATACCGCTAAAGCGAAACCGAATCCCGGTTGCAGCGCGGTGTAGAATCGACAATATGTGTGAGCGAGTCGAAGTTTGCATGGATTTATTACTTAGCCAATCTAATCGGATGGCTGTCCTGCGCTTCTCGATAAACGCTACGGCAGTAAAAGAACTATAGGGCAAAAAATCAAAAGTATCAATTCGATGAAACCGTGTGCGGATGTGCTGTAATCGCAAATTGAACCGCTAAAGTCCGAACTTAATGTAAAGTCTGGATAGTTAAAGTTTGCACGTCCATAGCTTTCCAAGTTTGGAGGAGTGGGTGGCCCTCTCACCTTTGCAGACCTACCGAATCACGGAATTATCAATGCGTTGAGTGAAAATCCGATTTTACATCAATAAGGATTCCGAACTTATTGCTCACTTTGAACTAGAATGGGTGTTCATGCTTGGTAGGAAATAAGCCCTAATACTTGATTACGGCCTGGTAGTGTCCTATACGTTAAACACAGGTAATTCGATAAAAGCGGAAGGAAGAATCATGCAAAGCAGACGCATAGTTATGTGCCTTGACGGTACATGGAACAGCACGTACGCGAAATCCATCAGGGAAGATGGTACATATGTTTCGAAGCCGAGCAATGTACTCAAGCTTGCCAGGGCAGTGCATCCAGTCGCGAAAGACGGAACTACACAGATAGTATATTACGACGCTGGAATTGGAGGTGATGTTGACAGTGAAGGTGGTTGGAAGCTGTTCACCAAAATACATAAAACTAAAGAAGGTATGTGGGGGCTTGGATTTAACGCAAACGTCGAGCAGGCCGTTACTTTCCTTGCAAACAACTATGATCCGGGGACAAAGGATAATATCTACTTTTACGGCTTCAGTAGAGGGGCAGCAACCGCGAGAGCGATAGTAAAATTTATCGATTGGATGGGTGGACTGCCTTCAAAACGGGATGCCTTTTACATCCCTGAATTCTTTGAAGCCTATCGTAAAAGTAAAGGGGGAAAAACCTGTCAGCAGGTAAAGGAAGCACGGGGACTATTTATCAAAAAAGGGGGAACAGAGAGACCCCGATTTGAGTCGTTCAATCCTGTCACGATTAAGATGTTGGGTGTATGGGATACTGTGTATTCACTTGGAGGGCAAGTGATCAGTGTTGCTAATGGTGGGTTTCATGTCGATGGAGTTCCTCCCGCCATAGTTGAAAACGCCTATCATGCCCTCGCTGTCGATGAAGCGCGAGGAGCATTTGCACCAGCGATTTGGCAGAACAAGCATGACCACCAAACGATGGTTCAAATGTGGTTTTCAGGCGTGCACTCCAACATTGGTGGAGGTTACCCTAGGGATGGATTGGCCAATATCCCCTTGCGGTGGATGATCAAACACTCCGAACATCATGGCCTCGAATTTGATCTGAACTACTTGAATTACTATCGCCCCTTCGAAAGCGACCGACTCTACAATTCAAAATCACTCGGCTACAAGATACTTGACGAGGTACTATCCAAAGAATCCGGTAGAAATTTTTTGCGCCTACCCGCCACAGTTTGTCAGGAGTTTCATCCGTCTATCCTGGCGCGAATGACAAGCACCCTTGCCGATCTGGACCTAACAGGGAAGGACAAGAGCAGAACATATCAAACGGGCCTTTATCGCCCCAAAGCCATCAAAAAAATGCTCCGGGAGTTGCCTGAAAACCAACTCGCTTACTGTCAATCATGGAGTCAGACCCCTTGGTTCCATGATGGAAGTGGCGATTTAAGCGACAAACAAAAAAACCGGTTGGTCAAACTTGTCAAGGAATTGAGCGCGTGACAGAGCCAGGTCACGCCTTTCTTGGAAGATAGGTGGATTTTAGGCGCTTATATTTTGTTATCCCTGACCGAATCTACCAGTGGGCTTGTTCGTAAAAAAAAATAATTTCACTCATAGTTCTGACCCGCTGTTCCTGATCTGGTAGCGGTATGGCTTTTTCGCCCAGTCATTGGAATTGGTGAGAAACAGAGAGGGTATAGAGCAGAATCTAATCTTCACCATTCGAATAGCGTGATCAGTTCCTGATCGGCTACCAGGCCGCACTGAAATAAAACCCGTAAAGCCGGGTGGCATCATTCGACCGGCCATGAGATAGCCTAAGCCAGGTTGTCCGGCAAGGGCAAACCGGCAGAAGCAGCGATCGAGGAATCGTGCCTTGAGCGCAGCGCAGCATCAGCCAGCGCAAAACCCCAGTTGATCAGCTTGGCCTGTTCTGCGCTGTTAAACTTGTTCAGGCGTGTGCGCATGCCGGCGATCTCCCTGGTCGTCTTGCCATCGGTCATCAAGGACGTACCCAGGCCTTTTTTAACCATCGGGAATTCACTGATTTTGGTGCCAATGCCCCAGTAAGCGCCCGATTTTTCTTCCTTGACAAATTGCCGGATCAACTGCCTTGTCCGCAAGGCCCTGACCTGCGCGGACATGATATCCAGCGTACGTTTGGTCCTGGCCAACTGGCTGAACCTGGTCGTCTTCATTTTCCTGTCCACACCGAACGGCGCGCCGGCATCACTGACAAATATCCTGTCACACCTCTGGCTCAAACGTTCCAGGCCAAGGTTATCATATATCCCACCGTCCCCGAGCCACATGACCTTTTTGAGATATTCATCGTCGTGCAAGTCTGAAATACGACCCTTGACCCAGGCATCCGGGTCGCATTCCACCTTCACCGGACACAAAGGTGGCGGAAATGCACTGGAAGCTGCAACAGCCTGCGCGATCAGTATTTCAGGATTTTTAATTTTTCCGAGGTGATATTCACCCAGGTATTCGCGCGTAAAACGGACACTGGCACCGGTCTGCAAGCTGGTTGCATAGATCGTAAAGCGCGGTGACGCGGGCAAATCCTGCAAGGTTTTATCGCCAAACAGGTGCTTGCGGTAGTTGTTGATCAACAGGATGCTGGGATGCCTGACCGGGTTGATGATACCACCAAGAATGATCCCGACATCAATGGTCCGCCCACAAAACTCCCTGACCGGTTTGATGATGACTTCATCCAGGTTGGTCGCCACACCTGAACTGTCGAATTGCAACTGGTTCCAGTTGACGCCTAGCCAGGCCGAAATAATGGAGCCGCCCGAAACGCTGGTAAACTCATCGATCTCGGACAGTAAACCGGCCTCATTAAGCCGCAGCAATGAACCCAGGTGAAACAGGGTAGCGCGAAATCCGCCCCCGGATAATGCCAATCCCAACATTTTATTTCTCCAGTTACTGAAAAGGTGCCCCTAAGATCAGAATTCAACGGAAAGACCTTTTGGATAATATGCTTTGTAATTACGTTCTTTCTGGTCCTTGTCATCACACCAGGTTTCGGAAGTCCGCGTCAGGTAGTTGAAGTGCAGGGCGGGCTTTGCACGGTGTTGGTGCTTGGACAGCAGCAATTCAATCGCACGCGAGTGCGGGTGGCCAAAAATCGCGCCACTCGTCGACACCAGGTAATTCTTGCATTTTATCTTTTTCAGAAGCGCTTCCGAAATATTGGCAATACTGCCGTGGTGGGGGATTTTGAAACCGGTCAGGCTGAGCCTGGAATCATCATCACCAAGCAATTGGCTGATGGACTTCTCCAGTACCGATGCCCAGGCATCACCTGCCAGCAGCAATTTTACTTTTGGCCGCTCTGCAGGGTATTCGAGCAATACGGCGATACTGCTGCCGTTGGCCTTGCTGGTGTCACCGCCAAATTCCGCGTCTTCATCTTCTGCACCTCCGAGAACATCATCCAGAGTGGCAGTGCGCGAGGTGATCAGGGGCAACTCGGAACGCACTTCCGTATCATCGTCCTCGGCACCCAACACATCTCCGAGCGGACGCAAGCGCCTGTTGGCTTCCAATTTGCGGCGTAGTGCCGGCTCGTCGCCGGATGTAACATGGGCTTTTTCCAGTTCCTCTTCCCAGCGGTATTTGAGTTCGCGTAAGCGGCTATGGTCAGGTGACAGCAATGTCAGGCGGCAATTCCCGTCCAATGGCACAACGGGCAGTTTATCCGCGCCGGGTACGGTCGTGACAACGCCATCGTCAAAGCCGACATTCCATACTTTTTCCCCCGTCCGTGCTTCATAGTCCGCTATCAGAATGCCAAGGTATTCGCCCTGTAGCGCGCCGAGCGGTTCACCGGCAGCATCGGGTACCTTATTCAGCTGATCCCGGCCGTTGAACCAGATGCGTTTGAAGCTGCAACCCAGTGACTCTGAATCCTGGAGCAAACGCACAATACCTTCAATGTGATCGGCATCGACATGTGTGACTATCAACAATTCAAAATTTCGATCGTCTTTGGGCAGGTGCAGGATACGCTCCCGTAATGTCGGATAGGTGTGGGACGGTCCACCATCGATCAGGATGCGATGAACATCCGCACCAGTACCGTACTCAATCCAAAGACAATCGCCATGTGCTGCCGGCAGCATTTCTATTCGAAACATATTCTCGATTCCTTTTAACTGATTGAGTCGTTTCTCGGTGTCAAACGCCACTCTGCGTCACCGAGTGCCACAAGACTCAGTGCGATCAGGTAACCCTTTCCCAGCATACGTCGCCGCACACGCCGCATGATGGTGCCAAAATCGGTGACATCATCATCGACCGATACCAACTCCGCCACCAGTTCCCTGGCTAATGGTGCGGCGTATCGACCAAGTATTTTGGCCAGCGTACCCACCACGATCGAGGTGCTCAGTTCCTGGAAGGTGCGTGCCAGTTGCACATAACCCGTCTCGGACTCAGTTGCGGTTCGACAACCCAGCAAAATGACAATTGGACCTGGATCCAGTGCGTTTGGATTCACATACGAATCGTCCATTTCACCCCGTGAAAGAAGCCGCTCATCAAACGCCAGGTCTTTAGCCCCGATCTCCAAGTAATCCAGCTTATCTTCAATGTGATGATGTGGTAAAACCAGTAGCAAGGGGGGCTGATTTTCCTTCACCATTTTCCTCCAGTCGGACCAACTCTGTGCCACTCCCGGATTCACGAAATGTTCTGCAAGTGCTTCTGCTGTTTTGATACGTTCATCCTCGGGGACCCGGTTGCTACTGGCAAACAGGGCCCGGTTGATTACGGATAAATTTCGCCGATCTGTGCGTGGAACGGATTGACTTCCATCAATTGCACGTGATCGTGCCGGTGGATCCTTGCGTTCGATGATTTTCTTTATTGACCAGAAACCAAATGGGCAGATGGTTTTCGGTTTATGCCGGTCTTCGGGCTTGAGTTCTTTCGCGGGTTTGCATTTTGGGCAATCTTCGGCGTCAGAGTTCAGCGCCTTGATTCCATCCATGCAAATCGTGGCGTCCCTGGCAGGGTGGCCTCGATCATAGACAAATTCGATGGGAACATTTCCTGACCGTTCAGTGTTCACCAACTGTATACGCTCACCCGGATCATCGAAGTGCTGTCGATTGAGCTTGTTGTACAACACGGCTCCGTGTGCCGCCATTTGCCGCATGATGCGTATGACATCTTCGTCTTTCCCGTCCAGTCCGTTTCCACCGTTGTGGGTAGTGCTGGAGACGGTCTTGTTCGCCAATTCCGCTTCAGTGATGAACAATTCCTTATTTAAAAAGTTGATGGCTTCGTTGGCATCGCTCAGGTCAAAGCTATCCGGGTCTCCACGCCCGAACATTCGCAGTGTTGACGGGGCAGTGCCATCGGCTGCATCGAGTTTGCTTCTGTCCTCACCGAAAATGAAGGTTGAGTCCACTTCCTGACGGTCCTCTATTGCAATCGTTTCACGGTGTTGTATTTCAACCTGCAGCAGCAGTTCATGGTGGTCCTGCTCCTGCTCATCGGCGGATAGTACATCAGTTTCGAGCCTGATCATTTCAAACACACTGCCACGATAGCGAAACGAAAGCTCGGCACTGATATAACGGGCATTGTCCGGAACCTGCAAGCGCAGATCACAATCGCCGGATCTGGCGGTTCTGTTGGCAGGCAGGATGATCTTGCCGCTGTCTGATTCCGAGCGCCACAATATCTGCACTGTCAATGGCAGTCCTTCTTTGGGGATTGGCACATCTTGTATGGATTTATCACTTGTTGGAATTCCCGTTTCGGGAAGTCCGATCCAGCAGCGGACTGTATTTTCAGCCCCGCGTACGAATGTTTTCCTTTTTTTTCCTTCGAATAAGATGTGTGCGTTAACACGGCGCTCATCGGTTTCAGTCGCCGGTGGAGACGATTCCTCCTCTATTTGAGCATCGGCTAGCGTGAATTCAAGTGGATCGTCTCCACCGGCGGCATCCTCAGACTCACTGGCTGGGGCGGGAGGCTTTGCAGCTGATTCCTCCATCCTCGGGACGGCTGGTGCGCCAGAGCCTCGGCCAAGCATATCCTTACGCGGTTTTGGCGGGGCTTCGGGTGGATTGATACCCCAGGTTGCTCTTTTTTTTGGTTTGTTGACGGCAGCGGGGACGCTTTGTACTTCATCGACCAGGTCCATCAGGGCCTTGTCGGGGCTGAACACCGGAACCCGGTCGCCTGGAATCTGAATGGTCTGGCCGGTGCGCGGGTCGCGGCCGCTACGGGCAGCACGGGTTTTTACAGCAAATTTACCAAATCCGCTCAGGTCGAAGGATTCACCGCGTTCAAGTGCCTTGCTGATTAGTGTTAGAAGCTTGTCCAGTATCCTGGTGGCCTCTGCGATGGAAACATTCATTTTCTGTGCGATGCTGGCGACTAAGTCATCTTTGTCCATATTGATCCCTGATGCCTGGCTTCCTGAGTAAATTATAGACGTCTCGCGACAAAAATATATCTGATTGGATAATACGGCTTGCAATCTCTGATTTGGGAAAATAACAGAGGCATCACGGGCGATAGCTATCATTCGATGAGGTGCCCGGATCTTTTTCAGCAGTCATTGACACTCTTTGAGTCACCTCTGGCACTTGACTCTGACCCCATTTATCCTTGATTCTGATCTCACTAATCTGAGTGTCGACTGAATAATTTCGTCCTTCAGAAACAGGCTCGTGTTGGGCAACATTATTGCAACTTGCTGCAATCTCTCCCGACAATCATGAGCTGGCACTCACTCTGCCTTGGAGAATCGTAATGACAAAAGTAACTCTTACTCAGGCTCTGAATACCGAATACAGGGATCTCTACTCAACGATGGAGATCGAACCAGACCGTTTTTCGGACGTCGATAGCATCGTGGATCAGATCATCACGAACAAACCGCTCTATCAGAAAGTGAGCCGGAAGGTCAAAGCTCCCTGGTACTTTGTTGCAGCCATTCACAACATGGAATCCAGTCTCAGGCTCTCCCGTCACCTGCACAACGGCGATCCGTTATCGGCGAGGACGGTTCATGTGCCGGCAGGCCGACCGGCTGAAGGCAGCCCACCCTTTACCTGGGAAGCCAGCGCTGCGGATGCACTGGCATTAAGAAGAATCGACAAAGTGGCTGATTGGGGCCTGGAACGTGTTCTTTATGAGCTCGAAGGGTATAACGGCTGGGGATACCGTAAGTTTCACCCACAGGTCAAGAGTCCTTACCTCTGGTCGTTTTCCAACCACTATTCACGGGGCAAGTACATCGCCGATGGAACCTGGTCGGATACCGCGGCCTCGAAACAATGCGGCGCTGCCGTCATCATCAAGCGTCTGGAACAAAGGGCGGAAATCGCGGCACTGACCGGTCGGATTTCTGCGAACGTCATACCGCTGCGATATGCCCAGCGAGTAATCAGTCGAGGAGAGGATTTGCAGCGTTTTTTGAATACCTTCCCTGGTATATCCTTGAGGGTCGACGGTTGGCCCGGAGACAAGTCCTCAGATGCAGCGAAAAAGGTGTTCGGATTCTATTTGCATGGTGATCCCAGATCGAATGATGCTTAGATACCTGGGCGTATTACTGCTGCTCCTTTGCCTGCAGGCCTGCTCGGACCAGGAAGCGCCGCACCGTCAGATCCACTCCTCCTTTTCTGAGGCGACTGGTCTGACTGTCACGGACAATTCCGGCTTGTCTCAGCAATTGATCGCTGAGTCGCTTGGTGTTCGGGTGGTGGTCTCCAATGACGGACAATGGTTGCTCGTCGAGGACATGCAGTTATCCAGCCTGGTCGTCGTTCGTGCATTTCACTACGAGGGTGATCGTTACCGCGAAGTTGGCCTTTTTGAAGTGCGCCGTCGTTGGGAGGTGCTGGCTGAAGAGGCGGGAGTCGACTTCGAAGACCTGATACGCCCAAGGGTGGGGATCGAGGGCTTTGGTCCAGGCCAGAAGTCCGTCCGGCTACATTTTCGGGCAGATACCGGACTCCGGGCATATCCAGAGATTGATTCTATCGTGGAAATTCCCCTGGTCATGTTTCTGGCAATATGACCTTAATGTTGCCTATACTCAAAAACCTCTAAATCATCGGGGATGGGAATGAGAAAATGTTTTAAGAACTTGTGGATTGTTGGGTTGATGTTTCTTATGTCATGCTCCGAACCCCCCGATGTTCAACGAGAGACCGGAAAACGAGCACTTATCATCGTCGACATGCAGTACGACTTCCTGCCTGGCGGTGCACTCGAAACCAAGGGAGGGGATGAGATACTTGAGCCGATCAACAGGTTGCAGAGTGAGTTCGACCTTATTGTGGCGACACAGGACTGGCATCCGAGAGATCACGGTAGTTTCGCCAGCAGTCACCCCGGTAGAAGTATGGGAGAGGTAGTAGATCTGAACGGACTTGATCAGGTTCTGTGGCCGGACCACGCAATCCAGGAATCTCATGGTGCGGAGTTGGTGGCGGAACTTGATCAGAGCAGAATTGCGCGCGTTTTCCAGAAAGGTAAGGACCCGGAGGTGGACAGCTACAGTGGATTTTTTGACAACGGGCACCGCGGAGATACCGGGCTCGATGCCTATCTCAAGGAAAATGGGGTCACACAGGTGTATGTGGTTGGCCTGGCACTGGACTACTGCGTAAAATTCACCGCACTGGACGCCAGGCGTGCTGGGTATGATACAACTCTGATCGTCGATGCCAGTCGTGCAGTAAATCTGCAGCCTGAGGACGGTGTAAATGCTGTTGAAATGATGACAACCGCAGGCGTTAATATAATAAATTCGAGTAGTCTACTGGAGTCAGTGGAACGATAGTTTAGCTGGAAAGCTAGTTCGCTATCAAAGTTGCTTAGTAGGTGCTCGACGGTATTTGCGCACTACCACTGATCCTTGTTGAGCAGGCGCAGGGAAACGTGAGAGTCGCCGTTTGCAGTGAACTCGACTTTCACGCCAGCGGCTTCCAAGTAACCCTCATTGTAGTCTTCCACGTTGTTCCAGCAACTCCAAAATTCCTCAATGCCTCGTGTGTCCTTACAATGAAGCGCCCGGTCAAGCGTTAGGTATGAAAATTGATAAACTACACCGGGTTTCTTGTCCTGATCAGAGGGTTTTATGTGAACAGGACCAACGGTATGAATGCGCTCGTCGAATGGCTTGATCCCTGGTGCCAAGATGTGTTCGTCTTTCAAGTCCGTGGGTCGCCATATTTTCTCTGTAAAGGTTGAGACTACGAGAATATCCCCTTCAAATACGTGTTCAACCTCATTATTATCGATTTTTTTCGCTTTACGAAGCGTTTCGAGTGTGAAAATAATCATTGGCCCGTAGCCTACAATCACAACCACTGTATTCTTGCTACTGGCCGTTTTGCCTAATATTTCATCCACTACTAACTTAATCTTATCTTCTTCTTCCGGGTTGAATTTGACCTCGACCGAAGATGAACTAAATGTGGTAGTGTTTGAACGAAGGCGTTCAAAAAGAATCTCTTGTGCTTTATCGCCGTAAGCGTCATTGACGAAGAATACGTGAACTTCAGCTGCGTGCAGCGATTCGGCAACCGTTGCGAGCATCCCAGATTCGTCCTCCGAGCGAATGTAATGACGGAAAACGCCTTTTTCGCGCTCCACAATACCTGGGGCACTAGCCACCGTCGCCACCAGGACAGGACGGTCATTCGAGGGCAGCGTATCGGCCCAATCGGTAAAATCCTTCTTGATGTCGGTCACCGCGCCACTCATCGTAATGATGAACGTGCGTATTCCTCTATCATACCAATCTTTGATTTGATTAATTATCGCATCCCTGTCATCTGGGATACTTAGTGGGTAATTGAAGTGGTAGACGTGCCGGTTGGAGTCAGAGACCTTATTTTTTTCAAACGCGTGCTGGAACCCCTCCCATTGCCTTTTGGCGTTGTCTTTAACTGCTCCTGTGTCCATCTTAGGTAGTAGCACTGCCACGGGCGATTTCGCCTGCCTGTCCGGCAGGTAAAAAACAATTGCAAGGAGCACGACAATAACAGCGAGTATCCCACCCAAAAGTAAACGATAACGTTTGAGTCCTTGGCGGGCTACAGCTTCGATCGCTTCAAGCGCGAGGATATCTTGTTCGTCTGGCATCAGTATAAACTTAGCATGTTGGGAGCAGTTTTGCACAACCACGGCTCTCCGTAGATCAGAGTCGCCATTGTTTCTTATGAGAACCGCAGCGAAAGTGGCTCCCTCTAACACTTGAGCGGAAAAGAAGCCTGTGAATTGGCAAAATATCTGGTCAGCCATAGATTTCCAAATAGAATGAGCTAGACTTAGGGGCGAGTGTTCACATAATTCGAAGCATGGCTCAACGGGGAGAAAGTAATGACTATCCGGGTATTTATTTCCCATTCAGAAAGAGATGTGGAGCTTGTTGAGCCGTTGAAACTCTGGCTGGAGTTAGGCTTGGACTTAAAAAAATCTGAAATTCGATGCACATCTGTCGATAACATAGACCCAGGGGGGGTTGCGGTTGAGGCACTCAGGGAAGACCTTAAATCTGCCGAGGCGGTAATCGGACTGCTCACAATGAATAGCATTAGGTCCAATTGGGTTCAGCTTGAGATGGGTGCCGGTTGGCTGCAGGATATCTTGCAACCCATCCGCGGGCCTGGTGTTGAAATGAAAGACGTGCCCTCGCCACTGTCGCAGTTCACCATGGTCAGTTATTGCGAGAAAAATGCTATGCAAAAACTCCTTGAAGGATTGTCAGGCATCCTTGGAACTTCAGTAAACAACGCTGCAGATGATGAATATGAAAGTATGGTTCAAATTGCTCAGGAAAAGCTGGCTTTAGACATGGCACGTTGGTTTTCGCTTCCACCTGCTTTGTCTGCGTGGCGCATTAATTCTGGTCAACACACTTTGGGATTCAGGTTATTGTGCTCCGAATTGGGGTTACAGCCTGATGAATTGTTCGCCTGTGCGACGTCGAAGGGCATCCTGACCCGGGAGCCTGATCACCTGCCCGAAAGCGCGAGAGACCTATGGAAAGTTTCCAAAAGTGCTGTCAACTTTATGTTAAAACGCCCTACGAAACACTTTGAGGACTTTCTTGACATTCCACAAGGTATTCTGAGCGAACAGTTGATGGTGGACATGAAGAAAGCACTGGACTCCAGGTGGAATCATACGAAGAAGGTACGAATTTGGTTCGAAGAGGCCATAGATTGGATTTCCAGTCATCCGCCAAGTAAACGCCATGCCCATGGCTCGTCGGGGAGTCACTGAAATAATCTTAGTCTATGGGATGCTGGTCGAATCGGTTCGGTATCTGGACCGGTTATTCAGGGGGTTGATTTAAAGCGTATCGCGATTAAGTGCCAGCCACTGCAATGCAATCATGGTTTTGGCATCCATGACCCGGCCCCGATCGAGTTCTTCCAGGGCCTGATCGACCGGTATCGTCAACACGAGAACATTTTCTCCCTCGGAAAGCTTGCCACCGCCGTTCGAACATCTGTCGGCTTGATCAACAGCAGAGTAATAGAGATGAATTCTCTCGGAACTTCCCCCTGGGCTCATGTAAAACGTACCAATATGCCGCAGTGACGAAACGCGATAGCCGACTTCTTCCCAGATCTCCCGCTTCATACTATCCGATGGCTTCTCGCCGGCGTCGACCATTCCAGCCACGATCTCGGTCAACCAGCCCGGCCCTTTCTCATGTGTTGGATATCGGAACTGCTCAGCCATTAGCAGAACATCGTTTTGCACATCGTGAATCAGTGCCGCTACGCTGTCACCGCGATCAAGATTGAGGCGTACCAATTCATCGCTCATCGTGCCGTTATACAACTCGTACTTAAGAGTTGCAGCGACAACCCGGAATATAGCCTGCCTGAATACTTCCTCTTTCTGTATGATTTCGATACGTTTCGTCATAAATACATTAAGCACAGCCACCATTTTTGCTGTTTGTCAGTCTCAGCCAACATTAAACGCATTAGCCGGAAGTTTGTGTTGCTGTACGGATCATTGTCGGTGCCGCCGGGAAATAGTGCAAGGGAAGTGTTCATGACACACACTAGCCGTTAGGGTTTCAAAAATTCACGACTGAGCAGATTATTGCCTATACTTATATCAAACTACTCTTCACTAAAGTTTCAGGATGAGACAAAGTAAAGATAGCGGCTTACTTCGAAGTACTATTATGGGAATGAGGTTTTGAAGCTGCAGGTTTGGACGGGTGCGGCGAATTGTCATTTGGCGGTTGTGCTGAAGCGCAACTTTTGTGTTACCCAGTTTTAGGCGGCGATCGTCAAACTCTAAATTGTGGGTGGAATATTATGAAAATTCGAACTGTCACTGTCGAACTGCTAAGGGCAGGGCCGCGTCATAACCAGCTTGTTTCCCCGCTCACCCAGTATCTGGGAATCTGCGGCAATTCTCACGCGGGGCGGGTCACCCTGCCTTATGAGCACGGTGATCTCGAGTTGCGGCTTCAGGAGTTGCGGTATAGTGTTTTTGACCGGGATGATCAAGCCCGCTCAGTGAGGGTTCTCGAGCAAACTGGCAGGGATGTGGCGAAGATTCTTGCGGCAGTGCCCGGCCTTTCCGGAAATATGAGTTGTGAGGAGGAACAAACCGGGACGCTAACCAACCTGCGAATCGTAATTTCCGCTTCTGAGCTTGCAATGATCCCGTTTGAAGCATCCAAAATTCCTTCCGATGAGGGATCGATTGCTTCATGGTTGGCGCTCCAGGCGCGTTCGCCGATATGCATCACCCGGCATATCCGTTCGGTGTCGGCGGAAGGTATTGTCTGGCCCGACAGACCGCGTATTCTCTTCATTGCAGGACCTGACACTGACCGTCCTTTAGAGGAGCATAAGCGAGTATTGCTGAAGGCAATCGGACCCTGGTGCAAAGATGCGACAGCCATTCCGGAACAGCTTGTAATACTGAAGGATCCAAGTCTTTCCACCGTCGCAAATGAACTCCATGCTGCGGCGCGAGCAGGGAAATACTTCACACATGTGCACATCCTTGCGCACGGTGCCCGTACCGATGAAGACGACCGGTACTCACCGGTGGGCCTCTATCTCAATGACATCGAAGGCGAGGGTGTGATTGGTGGTGGCCGGCTAGCATCGACATTAGCCGTGACGACAGAACACGGGGTCAGCCGGCCGGTCGTGGTGACATTGGCCAGTTGTGACAGCGGCCAGGTTTCCGATGTGAGGACGACTGACGCCAGTGTAGCTCATCATCTCCATGATCAGGGCATTCCACTGGTGGTGGCGTCGCAATTCCCACTCAGTGTAGAGGGTTCGGTGCTTTTCACTGAGATGTTTTATCACGGGCAGCTACGGGGTAAGCACCCGCTGGTCTCGCTTTACAAGGTGCGATTGGAACTGCATAGTCGAATGGAACCGGATACTCACGACTGGGCCAGCCTCGTTGTTTACGAAGCATTTCCATCAAATCTGATTAGCCAACTGGAAGAATTGCGGTACAGACAGGCGAGACGCGCTCTATACCTAGTATTGGATCGTCTTGAGGAGTTGGCGGTTAAGGTTCGGGATGGCCATTTACCTCCAGATGAACCGGACATTGAAACCCGTTTTGAAAATGCGATCAAGGACGTCGAGGCAGCGTCCAATGACTTGCCAAATATGGGATCCTATGCCCTTGATTGCGCCGGCCTTCGGGCCTCTGCTGAAAAGCGTATAGCACTGGCGGATTTCAGAGTGGTAAAAGCACCGGATGTGCCGGAAGATTGGCGGGAGAAGCGGCTCGGTAAAAGCCTGCGTCGCATGCAAAGGGCCAGAGACAAATATTGGACCGCGGCCAAATGGTTCATACAACCATCGGTGGACACAGTCCAGAGGAAAGGTAATCTTCACTGGGTGCTCGGTCAGGTGCTGTCGTTGGACGGAATGCTTGGGCGCCGACTCGACCCTGCCTTGCGAATGTCTGCGTCCTTTGCCGCCAAGGTTGATCTCGACAGCCCTGATGAAAGCAAACGTGCATGGGCCCATGTAAGCCTGTGCGAACTCGCGTTGCTAAGACTTTCTGATCCGGACCTGCCCCAGGATCAGAGAAAGCATGACGTAGAGGAATCGCTTGCACACGCATACCGTTTTCTCGAACTGCTTGGTCGAGGGTCCGAACAAGTTTTCAAAACATCGCGACAGTTTCAACGTTATGTTGATTGGTGGGGAGACTCCGATCCGCAGCCGGAGCTTGATGGGCTTCGTGTGCCGGAGCGACCACACTTGCATCAGGATTTCGGATTGGTGCCAACTGCCAAGAAGGTTGTCCAACTATTGGGTGGCCCGAATAGACCAGGTCCTCAAACAAGCCCCAAGCCCGAGGACAAAAGTTCGGCCAAAACGCAGTCTGCCCAGGTTGCTTCCGAGCCTGACAAGAAGCCCACCCTTTCGAGTACGTCTTCGAAAGGAGGAAACCATAAATCGGTTTTCTCGATTGAGATGCTGCCTGCCGATAACGGTGACTGCCTCTGGATCGAGTATGGAGACCCTGGCCGCCCGCGGCGGGTCCTGATCGACTGCGGCGCAAAGTCTGCGGCTACGGCACTTGGTACCAGAATCCGTGAGCTCGGAACCTCGGAAGAGGCAAAGTTTGAATTGTTCGTACTGACTCATATTGATTCGGACCACATAACGGGAGCAATTCCCTTGTTTTCCGATGCGGACGTGAGCAAGCAATTCAAGGATATATGGTTTAACGGGTGGCGCCAGGTGAGCCAGTTTTTGAGTATCAGGCAGGGCGAGGAGTTCTCTGAGCTGCTGGAGAATCCTGAATTAAAACTACCTTGGAATCGAGCGGTGACCGCCGTAGGTGCCAAGTATCCTGCGCCTGTTGTTCTTTCCTCGGACGGGGCTCCATGGACTTATGAGCTGCCTGATGGTCTTAACCTGACACTGCTCTCCCCGGGAGCTAGTCAGCTCAAAACCCTGGGACGCAGTTGGCAGAAGGCGCTGCTCGAACTCGAACCGGGTAAAGCGTTACTCGGCCGTAGAGGAGCGCCAACTCCGGTAACGGATTTCACTGAATTTGATCTCGCCAGTCTTGCGGGGGAAAAACCGAAAAAGGACACCAGCGTGCCCAATGGAAGCAGCATCGCATTGCTCCTTGAGTTCCAGGGCCGTTCGATGTTACTGACGGGGGACGCCCATGCAGAAGTGCTTGCCAGGTCGATTAAGTCATTGCAGAAGGCAAGAGGGAAGGTGGGTGAGAAATTAAAGCTGGATGCCCTTAAATTGTCGCACCACGGCAGCGGTAACGCGACAACAGTCGAACTGCTTGAATTGCTGGACTGCCCCCGTTACCTCGTTTCAAGCAGCGGTAACATCTTCTACCATCCCGACCGCGAGGCCATTGCGCGTGTAATTCTTCATGGCGGTCAGAACCCAACCCTTTATTTCAATTACCGCAGTTCGTTAAACGGGCTTTGGGATGAATCGATCCTCAAGAAGCGCTATCACTACAAGACGAAATATCCATCGAAGAAGTCGGAGGGTTTGAGAGTTTTGCTATAGTTTTCTTCGTGTCCGTGAAGATCATCTGTACCGATCCATAATTTCATTTGGAGGTTTTTTTCCATGAAAGGGTCAGAGATGTTTATCAGCGAATCATATGCTCACCTGCCGTTCAGGCTTAACCTCTCGTTGACCAGATTGGACGCTTCGACCGACCAGCGTTTCTTCATTTTTTCCACATCTGCCGCTTCACAGCGGTACAGTCCGAAATGTTTTATCTGTGCGTGGGCGCCCAACTGGATCTGGGCGAAGTTGGTGTCGTAGAAGTGACCACTGGCGGTGTTCAGTTCGCGGTCATCGAACTTGATGAAACCTCCTCCACCGAACTTCTGGCCATGCATATCATCTTGCTCACCTTCCCACCGGTAGTGGATTTCCGGTTCCCGGCCGAGAACAACACCGGTAACGATGGTTTCCCAGTCTGCCATCGGTTTTCCCGATTTATCGTAGGTCCAACCGTGCATATGAGGAGTGTTCGTCACTTCATTCACCGTCACCGTGACGTAACTCAGTGCCGACACGTCGTCCTCACCCTCGCGCATGCGTTCCCACCAGTGGCCGGCGAAGTGTTGACTAAATCGCCAAAGGGCATCCTGCTCCTGCCTCACCCTGCTGGATGGCGCGTAACGCTCATCCTTGGCAAGCATCTGCTGAGCGACCCTGGCTGCCTGCGAGTCAAGGTTGTAGCGATCCGACGCCTGCTTATTGAGGTCAAATTTCACCTGCGTGACGCCCGAGAGATCGGAGGCGATGTGCGTGCGTGAATCGCGGGCGACGAAGAAGAAACAACGCTCGCGCCCGAGGCGCCCCATGAATAAACCCAGTTCAAAAATAACGTTGTCGCGGGGTAAATTGACATCTTTCTCCCGTATGTTGCCGGGGTCGTCACCGGTAAGGATAACGACGGCGAAGTCGGCACGGTCCAGTTCACTTTCCAGCGACTCGATGCAAGCGATACTGAAATTGAATGTCTCTTCGTTCCAGACTTTAACTTTGATCTGGGGCGATTCCAGCGCCGCGGCAACAGTTTTTGCCACCCCGATCTGTTCCGAGGACGATGCGACGAATACTCGTAATGGATCGTTCATATCAGTCTCCTGTAATACCGTCTTTCAAGATACCCCGTGCTGATCTCAGAATTTACAATCCTGGAAGTTTTGAAAATCCAGATTAAGGAGGTCCGATGCGCCAGTCACGGAGATTACGTCCTCTCGATTTCCAAGGTGTTTGCAATATCGATTGATCGCATCCCTGGCTTTTTCCAGGCTGTCGTCTTTTGCGTTTTGATAGTCCGCAAGTGACCCCATGACCCGTGTGGCCAGCAATCGTGAGGTCAATGGCAGGTCACGGGTATTCAGATCGTCATTCACTTGCTTTTTCTCCTCGGACCGCGACATCGCACGATACCATAGGGCATCACTGCGAAGCCGCACTGGAATCCCTTGCCGGTCAATCACACGGTCCATGAGGTCCTCGGTGCCATTCCAGTCCTGACGCAGTGCGCGCACGATCGCGGCGGTGAAATCAACAGCAACACTTCGGTCCGTCAAATTGGGCAATCGGATCGTGCCGCGTACCGGTCCGGTTTCAGTATCGATCTGAACCCTGGCCCGGCTGGGGGTGCTCTGCTCAAGTGCCTTAAATTGCTGGCCGATCGGATATTTTTTGCCATCGTCACCTGTCAGTATCAATGCATCGGGCCTGCGGTACTGCTGAACCATTGCTTTGCTTAAAACGAAGGGCTGAAAACTGTAAAGGTGTGTCGGTCTCTCAGCAACAACCTCTTTGCCTTTGATCCAGACTCTCCAGCTTATCGCGTCGCGATTATCATCCGCCAGCGTCAGGTAGGACAAGACCACGGCTTCATCTCCCACTGCATAAGCTTTGCCCCAAAACACCATGTCACATCCATGACCCCGGTCGGCACTGACCGGACAGTCCTTTGCCGCCTGTTGCGCTGCCCTGTGTGTCGGTTCGTTCAGCGGTTTTTCTCCCCATATTATTACGCCGGCGCCTCTTCGGCCGGCAACCTTGCGGAGTGTCTGCCAGATTTGCAGGTTGAGTACGGTCGCCGTATTTCTGCCCAACTCACCAGGACCGTCGAACACCGGAATAAATACACAAACAGCGTGGGCGTCGCAAACTCCGGATTCGGCGGCATCATTTCTGGCGGCTTCTTTCGCTTGCGCAGGTCCACCCAATGCCAGAAAAAGTAATATCATGAGCAGCCGGTTCACGGTGTAGTCCTTGCCTGTTGAACCGCTGCCTGGTAAGTTCTCAGGAAGATTTTAACTGTTTCGTCATGTTCAGGAAGCAACGCCAGGCGCTCTTCAATAAAATCAAGAAGTCTGGATTCATCACGGTCACAGGCATGACCTTGCCTGGACATTTCGAGCAGCGCCATTAGGAGTGCAACCGTGTACTGGTTTCCATAGCTGGTGATCGCGTTAGCATTCTGCCGGTCGGTAAAAACGGGAACCACATGATCGGGGATATCGCCCTTGTAGGATCCAAGAAAGACAACCGAACTCACCGTGTCATCGGTTGCTCTTTGAAACGCCAACATTTGTGATGCCCCGTTGTCGTTCATATAACTCTGTGCTCTATCTTCTTTATCGCGGTAATGCATTATCCGCTGGTCCGCTGTGTCATTGTGATCACTTACTGCGCTCGCTGTCAGTGATGGTATGTGGTCCATTTCAAATGACAAATCACTGCCGGACATAAAATTTTCCGACGCTTCTTCGAAATCAGTTTCCAGTTTGGCCTTCAGCACCGTGATGAAATCGACAAATATCTTGTCATTGTCCACGCTACGCAAAGTCAGAACATCCATTGCAGGCCGCCAGTCCTGGTTGCAATCATCTGCAATGCAAGTTCCGGGAATCAAAATCAGAATTGTGATTAAAAGGTGTTTTAGCATGAGGGTTCATCCACTATTTCACAGTGTAAAGCGGGCAGATCACGGCCTGACCAGAGGTAGGGTAGTTTTGCGGCTACCCGAACGGAGACCCGTGCCGGGCCACGTGAAAGGCGGAGAGGAGATCCAACCTCTTCACCGTTTATCAACTCGATTCTTTGTGGGCTTAGACGCAGGATTGCAGCGTTTTCGCCCTTCGTTTCCAAAAGCCCGGTGGCGAATCCAAGCTTGCGAATCATCGCCGAGTCGGCGGTCGGGTTCCAATTAGCATGATTATTCGACAAGACAGACACCTCGTATGACAGTTGCTTAAGCCGACTCGCTCCGCCATCTTTCTGCGGGCAAATGAGCACAACCTGCCTGGAGCAAGATGCGCTCAATTTCTGCAGTTGTTCAACAGTGGTTGACTGGAGTCGGTATAAGAACAGGACCAGGGTCAAAGCGGCCAGTGCGGTTACGGCGTACGCAACCCAGTGTGCCCGCCCGGAAAAGAATCGTCTTAGAATTGAAACATGGGCCGCGCGTATGGCGATCAGCAATTCGTTCAGCAGGCCGTTATAGGCTGCACCTTCACGTAACTCGATGGCAGTCCGGCTGGAGAGATCACTGATACTTTCCGGTAGCTGGTTTTTGCTCGGCATCTCCGCTTTACCGACCAGCACGGATGTTACCGGATTGCCACTGGCTAATCCGTGTTCGACCTCGATGCGAACCTTGTCTTCTTCACCATTAATGCGGCGGGAGCCGTCAGGGTTGGTGCATGTCAACCAGTCCTCGCCGATGACGACCAGCATCATGTCGCAATTTTCTATTTCTTGTTTGACATATACGTCGAAATCCTGGCCTTTGCGCTTGTCTTCAACATCCAGGAATACCGAGTTCTTGCCAAACTCTTCGCGCAGCCGATCAGCCAGTCGGCCGGTTTCAGCCGCGCTGTCAGCTCGACGATAGGAAAGAAAAATTCGCGTCATACATACAAATTAGGTTAAGGGTTCGATTTTTGCAAGACATAGCTGGCCTGTAAATAGGCTTTCAAGTGCTTGATGCAAACAATGAAGAACAGTATCGCTGGCTTGCCTTTGACGTAGACGGGACAATAACCGTTCCATGATAGTTGACCGGGTACTACGTGCTACGATTTCTGGAATAAAGACAGGCTGTCCGCATTCTCGACCCGGTCATGGCTGTTCGTGTTCTTCGGTGTTCCGTTTTTTTATCCGCCCGGTCTATTACGAATCCTCTTACTAACTTTCTTGACTACTTTTTTCGAAGCCGCTTTCTTCGTTGTTGCTTTCTTCGTTGTTGCTTTCTTCGTTGTTGCTTTCTTCGTCGTTGCCTTCTTCGTTGTTACTTTCTTCGAAACATTTTCTCTGGTCCTGCGCGTGATCGGATCGATTGGTTTCAAAGTATCGACAATGACCCTGTCTTTACTGCGATCGACTTTATCGATTTTTGCGATCACGATGTCACGTGTTTCTACGGCACCAGTCTTGAGTAAAACGGGTAATTTATCCTTGTGTATCTGGGTATCCTGTTCGTCCAACACGGCAATAGTCAATTTTCCGGGTTTTACACCCTCTCCAATGTCTACCACAATAGAATAGTTACCTTTACTGTCAGTTTTGACTGGCCGGCCAACCACATTATTTCTTGCGTCCTGTAACTGAACCTTGTAACGGGCAATGCCCCTTATGTTATCCGCTCTGACTTTTCCACGAAGGATATAACTACCCTTAATAGGGTCGGTATCTATGCTGGTTTTATCTATTGCTACGCTAATATAGTTTTCCACCTCCTGTTCTCTGGCTATCCTTTCAGCGTGCCTAAGAACTCTTGGGTTCGATTCACCAAGAGTTCTTGCCAGGTGCTTCAATTGGCGTTTTTGATGATTCTTACGCGCTCCGCGTAATTTCTTTAATCTCTGCAGTGATTCTGCATACAGATGGTCTGCATCATCTACTTGATCAGAAAAATGTTTGCTGTATTCAGCAAGATGAATTTTCCTTTCTTTCTGGATAGCCATCATTACTCTCCTGGAATCATTGATCTGAATTTGGCGCAAATGGATTCATTCCCGCCTCCCGTTAGTGCGCCAAATATCTCGATATTATCTTTCACAACCTCCAAGCCGGGTAATCCACGTGAAATAATACAATGTGTCGCCTGGTTGTTAGTGGTCGTATTCAACATGCCAATTGCCAATACAGAAAACAATGCGCCTGATAAACTTTCTTTAAAACGGTTATCGGTGACCCGTAAGGACGGTGCGATAAATGCATTTGGGAAGATAATGAAATCTCCTAGCAGGGAATAATCACATTGATTGTTATTAAAACTGATGTCGTCCATGCTCAGGATTCTAATTGCAGAATTTATCTTGTTAGCTATCGTATCGATTTCATCTAAGACCACCTGGTTATTTGCAAACATTACGTTTCCATTGGCCAGATACCGGCCTAACTTAAAATCATCCAAGCTTGAGTTAAAAAATGTAAAGCTCGCAGGATTGGCAATCTTTATAGCTGAATTTAACGAGGATATACCTGATCGCTGGTTCGCGATTTGTGCAAACCCGCCTAGTTGTAAATAAAGTTCATTTGACAAACCCAGGTTTAATATTGCTACTGTACTTACTTTTGCAGAATCTGAACCCTTGATTACTCCGCGGCTGGTCAATTGGTTATCAGTGACAAAAACCGGACCCAGGGCATTAATTGTTAAGGCACGTCCAACAGGATGGACAACAATATTGTTATGTATCTTCGCCGCAGGAACACCATTTTGACGTGGCAAATTGCTAAGTTCAGTTGATTTGCTCAACGGGCTGCTTAGCGATACAGATACAGTGGGAGCGATTGCATATACAAGATGTATGGCGCTGCGTGGACCTGCCTTGTACCTGGCATCGCCGGTCAGTTTCCCGCCATTTCCCACGATTCTGTTATCGCAAATCTCCACGCCTTCGCCGTGCAGAACATAAACCCCGCATACAGGTTCGAGAGGACTGGACCCATTGTTTACAATATCATTGTCGTGAATCCGTAAATTTAAAACATCTGCAAGGGCTATACCACCGTATCCCATATCGTCTTCAAGTGCTGCACTGATCCCGGGCAAGACACTATTTAAACAGCCCTCAATCCTATTGTGGGTGATGGTCAGGTTTTCGATGCTGATAAATTCATCAGTTTCCTCCAGGTCAAAAAAACCAACCACACCGATACCATTGCGTCCCATACCTTCGATATGGTTATCGAAAATTTCGATATCGCAAAGGTCGCCAGCAGAAGCAACAGCTGCCAGGTCCGGGGTATCATCGCTGGCATCAATTTCCAGGATATCCTCTATTCTCAGACCTGGCCTGACCTCCATATTATTAAACTCGGGGTTAATCATTTCACGATCGATTACACGGGGGATTCTCATTGACATGGGCTCCCACCGATCACGATGGTCTTCGGATACCATTGAGAGGACCAGTGTTTTTATAATGGGAACTTCATCCTCGGTCGCTAAACTCAAACTGCCCAGACTGATTCCATCGCCTATGCCATGTTTTATAAAGTTATTGTGAACTTTAACTCGTTCGGACATTCCTCCTAACTGAATTCCACCTCGTCCAACACTGCCGCCCACGAAACGCCCTAAAGATCGGGAGCTATCTTTTTCAATAAGTACAGCTACAGCGTTATTTGCTATTAAAACGTCCACTCCCACCACAAAAATACCTGGCCATGGGCTTTGTTCGTTGCGCATTTGTATGAGGTTGTTTTGTATTTTAATCCGGGTTCCGTTTTCGCAACGGATGGCACTTCCGAATCCAGAATGAATGTTGAGTTTTTCAAGTCTTATATTGTCAACCTTAAATCGAGAGCCAGAATTATGGGTTGCCGGTTCAATATCATCCAATTCCCGATCGGTTTGATTAATGTATATACCCTCACCTTGCTGATTGGCAAATATGGTCAGCATTTCGATGCGGATGTTTTCGGAGTTCTCGATTCGGAAGACAGGTTCGTTGCTAAAGTCACTTCCCTCTCTCGAGGAAATTGAAGTGCGACTCTCGCAACCAGAAATGATGATACTGGTCTTGCCGCGTATTGAAACATGCTCGGTGTAGCGACCTGGCAATACACAAATTTTGCCACCGCCCTGGGGCAACTGGTTTACTGCTTCCTGAATCGAGTCAAATTGACCATAACTGGATTCACCATCCCCCACAGTCACGGTGCAGCAGCAGGAATAACCAAACTCGGGCGGCCAATGAATGCGGCAATCATCTTGATCATCCGGAAAATTGAGGATAGCCAGGCGGGCATAATGATGATGAATTCCCCTGGGCGGTGCCCGGTCAAGCAGTTCAATTTCGGCGGTCGCACTGCGTGCATGAAACACCCAGTAATCACCGGCCTTGAAATCACCACTCAGAGCAGGCGACTCATCAATTGCAAAGCTAATCTGAATCCCGTCTTCAAGATAGAACGCTTCATTTGTAATGATGGTCAGGCCAGTATTCAGATCGGCATCGTTTTTTTGATCCCAACGCCGGATACGCGTGTGGCGATCAGACGCTGGTGCATCATTTGAATCGGTGGGAAAGTCGGCTGCTGGCAAGGCTGACTCCAGCTCAATAATATTCTGCGCATAGTCAATACCGGTAACCAGCCGCATTTCACCGGCAAGCCCTGAAAATTCGCGTACATCATCCGTGATTTCAACCCAGTCACCAATGTTGAAACTACGAACTGTATCCCACTGTGCCTGTGCGACCGTGAGGCTGAGGCCAGAGATTTGATATACAGCCGTTTCTATTGAAGCGTTATGACGTGACCATTTGAAGGTGGCTTCATTAAAACCACCGCCCCCGTGAACTTCAACCCGGTAGAGTCTGTTTTCCAACGCGCGGTAACCACCTTCTGTTGGCACCAGGCACACGTTTTCTTCATTTTGGGCGTCTACAAGATCGGTTGATAGCCTTGCTGCACTTGGTGCGACCAATTTGTCCCAGGTAGCGACCTGGTCAGCACATTCCAGTTCTTCACCGTTCGCTGTTTCAACCGGTAAAACTTTAACCTGCCAAACGGTTTGCCAGCGCGCCGTCGTATCTATACCCACGGCGGGTTCAACCAACCCGGGTTGCTTAATGTAAGTTACTTCGCGTTGCCATACATCAAGATAGGCGATGCCGGTTCCAGAGCCGGGTAACGGTGCAATGTCAGCGACGTTCGGAAAGTATGGTTGCTGATGGTAAGACACCGGTTCTGAACCACGCTCCTCAGCAAGTACCCCGTAGAACTCCGACGGATCCGTTCCATGATTTTCGGCCAGTAAGCCATCAACATACATACGTCCGGGGAAAATACTGAGTTCACCGGCATTCAACTCAAGTTTGAAACCATCGGGTGTTTCCAGAGGCACGACGGCTCGACCAATCGTGTCAACCGTTTGTGCACGCTGTCGTCGTAAATTGATAGCAAGCTGTTCGTTCCAGTCGGCATCAAGCTGAACCCGTCCCTGCTGCATCAAAACACCGCTGTAGTTCCGCATTGGCTTGAATGTTTTTCTGCTGTAATCACCACTCATGATGTTTCTCCGATAATGCTGTCACCAAAATGACAACCTTGATAATAGGTGTCAGGTCTCATAGAAAACCCCTGCTTCCAGTCCAAAGCGCAGATATTCTTTCAGTCTGAGTTTTATATTTGTTTCACGCTGCGGTTGAAACAAATCGTGGAACGCCCCCATTTCTGACTCATCGTCTGCTCCGCCTAAAATTTCTTTGGCACATGACAAAGCCAGTTGCATATAGGCGGGTTGTCCATATCGGGCATCCTTAAATACGGGACTGATACTGTTTACAATTCGAGCGCTGATCTGCGATTTTTGAGATGAAGTAAGACCTGTAGTCTGCCTGGCTTGCGCCTTTTCTATGGCCTGGTTGATCGCAAGCTCGGGTTGGCAGCGAAAGCGTCGCGGCAAGCGCGCGCTTAATGGCACGAAGCTAAAACGAACACAACCATGTTGTTTACGCTCTGCCATTAATGGACTTAGCCAGGAATCAGTCGATGCCAGCCTGGCATCGAAAATACAGTTGGATGCAAGCTGCATCATCCGCGTGTGCACCTTGCCGATGACTGTACTGTTTATAATCGTTAGTATGCCACCTGCACTGACTGAATCCAGTGCTGCATAAGCCACAGCACTTCCGGCATTTGCATCCACGACAGAATTTACAATTCTCACATCTGCACCTTCAACCACGCGTAGCGCACCAATAATGCAGTCCTCAATTATGATATCAACCGCGCTTGACTCAACGAATATACCGGGTATATCCGGACTGACTGGTGCACCACCCTGGTCAAGATTTATGCCCGGTACCAGCGTGCAGTGACGCAGATGTAATTTGCGTAAGCCGTTGTTGCTTGCAGGAATAACAATTGATCCACCGGCTATCAGTAAACCATCCAGGGTGACCACGCCACCCTCGTCATTTTCTGACGTTGGCTCAAGCCCGCTGATTTCCAGATCACTATCAAGTTGTATTAAGGGAAAATGCTCGTTAGCAGCACGTAATTCAATTCTTTGTCCGGCGTTTACGGTGATGGAAAGTGTCTCCTGATAACGACCGCTATCGCCTATTTCCACGATGCCTTCGCCTGCAAGATTATCAAGGGCTGTTTGAATGCTTTGTGAACCACTCACAGGTTCAACCGTTGTAAGCGCCGGGTCGAAAGCACTCGCGCGTTCATACTCTCCCCCACTCATGTTCGCGCTAAATCCGTAGTGAAACGTTGCCCACAATTTTATGTCGTCGGCAACCATGTGCGGAGGTATGGCGAGGCGTCCGGTTTCAGGATCCAGAACAATCATTTTCTTGAAGACACCCGGATCCACTGGTTCACCCTCTGGTGGGTCACTTACTTGGTCCAGTGGTTCGTTGATCCAGTCTCCGTTTTTGTCAGAGAGACAGCAAATGCGTATGACGTTTTCGGAGATTAAATCCAGTCCGTCTTCAGCACCATTGAGATCTTCGTAGATCGCAACGCTTTTTCCTTCACCATAATAAGCCAGCAATTCCGCGTCCATAACACGCCGGTTGATTGCCTGTGGGACATTCAGCGGTTCCGCCAACCGGGTAATGTTGCGCTCCGCAACTGGTCTGTTAAACAGTGGTATATCATGTTGTAAAGGCGCTAAAAAGTACCGTCCTGGTGATACGGGAATTAGTGGAAACTGCGTGAGTGAATAGCTTTGCAGACGCCATAAATAGATACCGATATTCTTGATGTTGTGTTTGCCCAGATCGGTGTCAATATGGCGAACATCCACCGTATGCGCCGTGCTATCAAATGCGGTGTTAATTGACTGCAATTTCTGCCAGTCAAGTAAATCAGGCGCATAGTGGTTATTCGAGCGTGTGTGATTTAAATATTGAGTCGTTGCGAGAATCTGGAAAAACTCGACGACACGTGCAGGCCAACCGGTGGTGTCACGCGCCAGTTGCTCGAGCATGGTAGCCGTGCCCTTACGACGTCGGTAGGCAATCGTATTTGCAACTTCAGCGCGTTGCGACAACTCCCTGGTGACTTTCGTGTGTAAAGGTTTGTAAGCAATTAAATCGCCTATATAGGGAACCATCCATTCCGCACAGGTTTCGATAAACTGATCATCGTAAAGCTGATCGATGTTTTCCTGCAAGATTGCGATTTGTTCAGCAAATACAGTCAGGTAAGATTTGAGGGCCTCGTTATTTTCACCATCGCGCAGACGATAAATCGTGGGTAGTAAATCATATAATTGTTGGCTGCTGATGCTCATGATTTCACCCTTACACGATCTAGTGGCGCCGGGTCCAGTGTGAGCAGTTCTGCCCCTGCGATTTGATCTCCTGGTGTAGAAATCCTGGGCATCAACACACGCGGCGGTGGATCAACCGGTCCTGCATCGCTACGGTATAAATGATTGACATCTACTGCAATTACACCCTCAACTTTTTGCAGGGTACTAATCACTGCACTGAGGTGCACCGCTTGATTAAAAGCACGCGCATCGAAAGAGAATTTTTCACGCAATGCGAGTCTTGCGGCCTCGATCACAGAGTCAGCTATATGATCTGCATGGATGTATAGCTCTGCGTCCAGTTTGAAATATGCAGGTCGATAACTGAGCAATGAAAATTGAGTATAGGGATCACCGGAGTTTTTCAAGGAACTCAACAGGTTCTTGTAAGTTGTGGTGGAGGGCTCAATGAGCGCTCCATCCGGTCCCGCAAGCGTGATATAGATACGCGGCACTCCCTGATGAGATACAGCCACTGCTCTTGCCTTGCGAATACCGGCAAAGCTACGGCTATAATCCTCATAATCCTGTAGTGAAACCGCGCGGTCCATGGTTAACAGACCCAATGGTGCGTTTACGCGTGCATCATCCAGTTTTTCCGGGTCATCAGCGCCGGTAGACGCCAACGGGTTGATTGCATCCTTTACACCCAGAGGACGGGTTAACAATAAATTTAATTGCCTGGATTTGATTAGCCCGCCAAGACCCAATCCCTTCCGATAGTTTGCGATGATATTGTTGTTTCCGCTCGGTAAGCGTGCGCCTTCAATTCCATCACCGAAATTAACAAGTGTCTGGTCGTCGTCATTGAGCTTGGTAGTGTAAATTTTTTCATCCGGACCCTTGCCAAGGAAGGTCTCCACTTCATGCCACAATACGTTGTTAACCCTGAGTTGAAGAGTAGAAGCCACGCCATTTGTTGTTTCAGCGCTGACATAGGTTAAGGGTGTTTGTTTCAGGCTAAAGTTTTGTGAAGAAAGACCTGCGTCACCACTTCCCAATATTTCGGAAACAGATTCGCCATGACTAACCAACGCGACATTGGCATTAATGGTGACAGTATCGCGTGTGTACTCGTGCACCAGTTCGGAGGTGAAAATAAGCCGGGTAAATCCATGCTCCAACCGCACCTCATCAATTTGCAGCACTTCGCTGCTTATTATGCCTTTTTGATCGCAACGTTCTCCGCTTACCGATACGTATTGTTGGCTACGCAAATACAGGTCGGCCCGATCCAACAGGATATGATTGCCCGCAATTTTTTCGTCTATAGGTACCTGGGTTAAATCAAGTTTTTCACTTTGTACCAATACCTCGGCCTTTCGAATGATCGACATCGGGTCCTGCGAAGATATTGGCCCGATTGATGCAGCCCACCATGATTCTCCGTCTTGCAATGATATTTGGGTCGACTTTGAGCTTATTCCATATGCTGTCCGGCTTAATGACTTGATGGCGTCTACTTCGTAGACAGATTGAGACTTCGTAAAAACAGTACCTCTACCTGAAATTCTGAATACATTGGCTGGATCAATTTCTTCATCGACATATTCAAGTGACGTAATATCACCGCCTGCGGTCCGGTCCAAAATTGCTTTTTCCGCATTAAGAATAATGTATGAGCCAGGTAAAATTTCCGTGTAGGCATTATCAAGATACATTACAGACGTGGTTTCATCGTGGTCCCATTCCACCCACTCAGAAATGTCTTTTTGGGTGTATGGATACTCTGTTTTATAGGTCACTCTTCTCGTTGCATTGTATCCAAACAGGTTTGCACGTTTATTGAAGCCGTAAACCCCATTACCCGCACCTATACTTTCAAGAATATCGGTGTGCGTGTTGATACGCAGCGCAATTTCATCGATGTCCCAGTGCCTGGTATCAGCAATTGCGATGATATCTTCCATGGCCCAGGACCTGGAAAGAAAGATATCTATAACCTCGTCATCGATATTTTCCTTTCCATCAAAATCAGCGAATACTCCTTCTGAATCAAGTGGTTCAGCCGAATACGTATCTGGTGATACCCCGTCTCCGGTTAACTTTATTTGTGTGGTTTTAGTTACGTCATCTGCAATCAGAGCTGTGACTTTCCGAATGTATTTGAAATCCGTTTCATCAATGAGCAACAAGTCATCACCCGGCTTAACGAAAGTGCTGATACCGTTAATAACTACGCTTTGCATGGAAGAGTTGATAAGTTGCGGTTGGTTAATGCGTGGCCGTATCGCGTTCCAATCAACGCGCGTGGTGATCTCGTTTTCGGTTTCATAAAGCTGAGCAGTTTCATCGGGGCCCGGGGTGCTTTGAATTTTCGAACCGGCTCCAATGGTGGTCTCAAGCACAGGATTATTTTGGCCAGCCAGCGCTTTATCCATGGTGAACGCAACATGGGTACTGGCTGCTACACCCGGGTGTAAGCGATAACCAATTAAACGGGCGTGTTCCAACACCGACAGGCGTTCTTTTGCAGTTCGCAGCAATCCCTCGTTGGCGTAATACTCCTGATAAAAACACAAAACCTCTGATACCGTCGCCCAGGCATCGATGAGTGCGATGCTAAAGTCGCTATCGTCACGTGTACTCAGACCTTGCAACTCTGGCAGTTCAGATGACGACAGGCGTGCCAGCATGCTGTCTTTGAAACGATGATAGTCACCGACACGATAGGAAATTGTGGGTAAACCGGGTCGGTTTTCAATACGTTGAGGCGTGCTCGCGGTTTGCCCCTCGCAACATCCACACTCGCTCAATGTATTTTGTCTTGTGGACGTGCTCACTTTCCGCCTCCCATTGTTAACTTAAAGATACCGCGTTCGCGGAAATTGGGGTCGTTATTCAGCTGCGCGATCTCCAGTCTGTCCAAGGTCAATTGACCCGCTTCCAGCGCGTCATTATTGTCCTGGTGTAATCGTTGAAATTGCGTAATTTGCACAGACTCAACACCTGGTATCGACTGAGCCGCTTCATACAGTGGACTCAGATAAACGGTTTGTCCAAAGGTAAAATTATCCGGGTGAAATACGCCCTGACTTCCATCGGCCAGTTCATGGCTGCTAAATTTGGTCAGCAATGCCTGTTCAACGTGACTGCGGAAATACTCAGAATTAACACACACAAACATGCTTATTTCGAGTGGGACAAAACGCGGTGAATCCACATTAAGATCATGACCGGCCATGCGGTACTTCTCGACGCTGGCCCTTATTTCATTGCGAAACCCGGGATCTATCGCCAGACCCTGATCACGATCGGCGGCAATAAACACGGTATGCCAACTACCGGTCCAACGGAACGTAGCCTGGGCTTTTTGAATACCCGCTTGACGCTCGGTTACTTCGGCGTAATCCGCCTCGGTCACAGCGCGTTCCTGGGTACGAAATGCAAACGGAGCTTTTCGACGTACCGTTTGCATGCTTTCTTTTTCGGTGCCGCCTTGCGCGGGCAAAATATTACGCACTTTCGTGATATTTTTGGCAAGTGTCACGATGTGACGAATCGCATCCGTTCCAATATTCCCGGCGACCCCGTTGCCAATTCGATAACTGGCGAAGAATTTGCTGCCAGGCTCTGGTAGTCGACCATGGACATCGTTGCCAAAACGTAAGCTCACTCTTCCATCGTTATCGGTTTCGGTGACAAAGTTATTCTCTAACTGACCACTATTTATCAAGTCACGAACGGGCTGCCAAAGTCTCTTGTCCAATCCCAGTTCACTTTCCAACTCAATGACAGGGTTCGCATCCACCACTTCCCAATTCATTGCGCTTGTTGCGGAGGTGGTCGCCTGTTCGTAGTCTGCTACGTGAGTCAAAGTTGATTGACCGAGTGCCGGATGGTAGCGAATCGGTATCGCTTCAGGGTTTGTGTGATCGCAGCGATCCCGGTTTTCGTCCGATCGGTAGTACAGTAACGGTTCCGGTACTAAATGCTCCAATGCTTCGTTAAAGCTCTGACCGTGATCACACAGGATTATATTGCCTTGAGCAATACTTACATCAGTAAGCAAAATTTCACCGTGGTTTTTATCGCTTCGGGATGAGATACACAATGCGAATGGCAATGCATCTTCTTCATGCCAAGAGATATTCGTTATGTTCTTACTTTCAACAGGATCGAACGTCAATTCGACTGTTTTAATTTTTACAGCGTGACGGTGATCAATATTTGCATCTTCTTTTGCACCACTGAGCGGACCTTTGACCTCTTCAAATACGAGTACATCATTGGGGTAAAGATCTGGGTAGTGTCCAGCCAGTGTTGCCTGTTTGGAGCCTTTGGGCAAACAACACGAAGTGTCCGACCAAGTGTAAAAAAGCATTTCATTATGGGCGGTAAATAAATGAATTATTTTCTCGACATCCGCATCTGTCTGGTTTTCTTTTTCCTCGAATAATTTTATCGGTTCAAAAACGATGGGATTAAATTTCAGTGCCCTTTGATGTGCGTCACTGCCGGGTACCAAAACTGTTCCGGTTTTTTCTATCGAAGTTAAAAATTGTGTCACCACTGACTTGCCATCGAGCATGAAATCATGTGACAGCAATACATCATCGGCATTGACCTGCACCTGCACCCAGGTTCGTGCATTGCAACCATCATGCATAAAATAATCCACCAGACGTGCGTGGCGTTTAACTGACACGCGGTGTCGTGCCAGGTCGAAATAACCTTCGGTTTGCACCGCATCTTGCTGATAGCTCAGATGGTCACCTACATAGGCCAGCATCTCAACCATGGTCATTCCCAGGTCAGCTGCATTGCGACGCTTCCAATCCGGCGAGGTCAATGCCATCCGTTCTAACATAAGACGTCGGAAACTCGCATAATCCTTGGCAAGATAATTAATCGGAGGTTTGCTTTTTATCTCAGGTGGGCATGCTTGCAAGGGGGCACAATCAAAATCACCCGGACACTCCACTTTGAAAGAAAAATCTACACTGGCAGATTGTGGATCAATACCGTTTGGAACATTCGAGTTACCAGGACCTACGACCAGACATAGGGTATAGATAGAAAAATCGCCAGCAATATCGACATCGATTTGCAGTATTTCCGGTTCTGGACCAGCCACTGCAGTATCAACCCGAATACCACGTATGCGTTCCCCACCATGAATAACAATATTATCTTTGCTGATAACACCGTCGACCGGTTTCAAAAATCGCAGCATTAATGTCCGTTGGCGTTGCTCGTTGGGTAATGCCGGATCATCCTGCACCTCAATATAGTCGATACCATTGAGGGTGCTTTTAATCACCTCGTTCCGTCTATTTTTATCGCAACAAAAATACAGCATCATAATTATCGACTAAATTGGTCAACCCTCTCTTGTTGTGTACGTCTGATAAGATAACTAACGCTTACATTTAAGCGTTCTTCAATACTCTCAACTTCAACTCCCGTGACCTGTATCAGGTCACCAAGCCACTCTTGCAGGGACGACTGAACCAGAAATTGAGTTGTTCCGGCCAACTCGGTGCTGTTTGGTGCAAACACCAGTTGTAACAGGCCACTACCAAATGCAGGGCGGTTTACGCGCTCTCCCGGGCTGGTAAAGATCACCTGCTCGATCAGGTCACGAATATGCGACTCGTAGTCGGTCGTAGCGGTTCGACCTTGACCGGAGAAATGATAAGGATAGTCAATATCAATCATGTTGCCATCACTCTGGGTTGTACTACCGTCGGTACCATGGGTGTACCGGTTGGTGTACACACTGATTGGCTATCCATAAGTACCAGGGGTAAAGCCCCGGCCAGGACCCGGATCGAGCCTGTCACCCATTGCCCGGTGACACACGGGCCATTCCCCGCGGTGGGCGGTGGTAATGTACAGCCTGCAATAATGTAAGGGGTGGGTTGTGTCACGACCGGCTGACCACTGACCAACACCCTGGGAAACGGTGCCGTCGGCGTTGCCTGTCCTGCGTGGGTACACATAACAGTTGCGCCTGAATGAAGGATTGGGGCTGGCATATTATTCAATTCCTCATGTGATGGTTAATGCGCCGAGGTTAATATCCACTGTCGGTCCGGTCAGGGTAATGCTTGCGCCTTTTCCGTTGGTGATGGTGATGCCAATGTCATTGACCGCAATGGTTGCGCCCGTCGCACTTTGCAGGGTAATACCACCGACGCCCATCGGTCCTAAAGCATCGGATATCACCAATCCATTATTCAGCGGTGTTTGAAGGGTCACGGCAGGTATCGGGGCTGGGGCGGTTTGAGCGAGCATTGGAAGCTCGGCAGAACTTCCCCAAAAAGTACCTACCCAAATCGGGTAATCCGGGTCACCCTGCTCAAATTCAATCCAAACACCCGCGCCTATCAGAGGAACCGCAAACATACCGGTATTTATACCGCCGAAGGGCAGACACGGCATCGCCCAACTGCTTGGTACCACTCCGGAAACATCTGGTACCAGCGCTTGTATGCGCCCCATTTGCATAGGATCCACGTTATTCACGACGGTACCCCGATATTTCCCAAAATATTGTTTGGAACTTGTCATGCTGACACCCTTGGAACGGTTGATATCAAACCATTGCGACTTAAATTAAAACTCTGTTTAAATTCACCACGCTTGATGGTGCTGGTGACTTTTTCAACGTAATACAATCCATTGAAGGCATGACCTACGCCTCGCAGACCCACTAATTTCCGCGGTTTCAATACACGTCCATAACGCATGACATCAAGCGAGCCCGTTGCAGTAACCGCGTTTGCGCTTTCTGCTGCTTTAGCCAGGCCCAACATAATGGCCTGGGCCACGGTATGCTTTGCTGCCTTGTCGTAGGGTTCAATATTTTTCGGGATTGGCGGCACCACTCCAAGCGGTGGGCTTAGTGGATTAACACCCGGCAAAGGAATAGGAATAGGAACTTTTGTTGTTTGTTCCTGGATAGTTAGCACTGGAATGGTCGTCATTTCAGAATTAAAACTGAAACTGATTTCATCAACATTCGTATGCGCATCCATGTCCACGTTCAATGCGGGTTGTGGTTGACCCACTTTTATCTCCGGCCCCCAATACATAAAACTTATCCCGGGTGTCGGACCCGGTTCGTGATAGAACACGTAGCCTACTTCCTGTGCCAGCCTTTTTATGTAGGCCAGGTCCTTTCCATCCTGGCGCGGTATTCGGTCCAGCGGGTTTGGTACATCCAATAAGACGCTGGGAATAACCTTGGGAATAATGCCAAGGAAAGCGTACTTGGCGATCATTAAAGCAACCCGCGCAAATGGTGGCATTGCCGGATAAGGAATACCGCTCAAATCCAGGTAGTCCAATACCTTGGTAAGGTCTTCACCGGTAACGGACAAACTACGCATATTCGGGTTACTTCCGGGGCTCACATCATGTTTTGTCATGACACCATCGATAAGTACATCGGTCTGACCATTTAAAGTCACAGCGATAATTACTCTTATCAGCGGTATTGATGCACTGCCTGAAACCAGGAATAGCGTGTGTAACGGGGAATTCTTACTCAATTCAAAATTCAAGGTAAAAACACTTGGCCCCTCAGTGCTCGTAATGACCGAAACACTGGTCAAAGCCTCCAACACATCCTTTCCCACCGGTACCGGATTTACCGGCCCGATCATCAGGCTGAGGTTGACACCTTTAAGCATCATTTTCTCCTGGCACACCTTCGGGCAAGGTGATCCGGACTGCAGCACCCACGGTTGCAAAAAGATCATCAGGTTTATCAACGCGATTGGCATCGCATAGCTTCCAAAATTGTTCTGGATCGCCCAAATATTTATACGCAATATTGTCCAGCCGGTCTCCCCGCTCGACAAAATGCAATTGCAATAGGGAAAAGTTCTCTGGCGGCGGTACAAAACGTCGCGTTGTATGAATGATGGTTTCCCCATCGGCAGTAATGCTGCTGGTCAACTGCTTACCGTGATAGCGGCTGGTGGGTTCAAAGGTGGTGCTGTCCAAGCCGGCAGCCGATAGTAATGTTTGGATGTCCTGGCTCATAAAAGATCTCCGATGCCAAGCGATTGCAGACTAAATTTTGTATGGCGTTTTTTTAGTTGCTCCTTGTTTTGCAGATAGGTCATGAATAATTGACTGCCGGTATGTGCAAAACCGAGATCATCGACACTCAACACACGCAAACCCAGGCTCACTTTGGCGCGGATCGGATTCAACGCGGGGTCGTAGGCTTCTTCAGTGATACTCAATTCGGTAACACGAACCGGTAACACGCGATGCTTACTCCATACGAATAAAGTTAACGGGGTTTCCATTGGCAGGATTTCCAGGGTGCCGGCGGCAGCCATCGTTTCATTTTTCAGAATTGCTTCGCTGGTTGGGTAAATCAGTGATTCCAAAATTGCCAATTCACGGTGCAAGCCCACGGTGGTGGCTTCACTATCCGCCTGTTCCAACAGATCCGTCGCGTCAAGTTCCGCATCCAGTCTATAACTTTCCACTGGTGGGCCTTTTAAACGCAAAGCCTGGGAACGATCCCCCCCTTCGCCTTGATCTACGTGTTGAATTTGAAAACTGCGGGTCATGGTCTCCGGGTTGTATTGCAACGAAATGACGTCTTGCACCTGGGCAGAGTCGGAATCGAGTAATACGATGCCGCCTTTGACAAGCCTGGGAGAATTGGGGTATGTCGTCATTCGATATCTCCATAAATATTTGATCTCATAGAGCAATCGACAGTCACCGAACTTTTGGTTCTGGCTAGTTTTAGAGCAGTCTGACTTTCGCTTATACTCATGTTTTTATTCACTTTTGATCATCTGGTTAATACCTCAGAGTGACGTCACCGAGCATGTCTGAAACGGTTACTTATAGATCACCTGCACGTAGTTCAGCAATAAACGGATCGTATGCTGTAGTCACCCCTCCACCGGCAAGCAGGGTGTAGTAATCCTGGGCGATCTGGGCTTGCTGTTCACGATTGTAGTCACGAAAATGTTTACCCGTAGCCCGGTCGCTGGTCAGGCCCGCCGCGCCTCCATAACCATATCCAATGGTTGCTTGCGCATGGATCGCCTGGCCCAGGTACAGACTGCCAACACGCTCGTACTGGTAAACATGGGTTAATTCGTGAACCACGATGGCAAGGTTGGAGCGCCCGTGATCACCTTCGCTGGGCAGGTTAATGGTGTGGAAAGTGGCAAATGCTCTGCCTTCGTTTAAACTGAAGATGATGCTCAGCAAGCCACCGCTTGCAATACGAACTTCGTCCCATCGAATGGCATCCGGTCCCAGCACGGATTGGGCGGCAGCCCTCTCTTCAGTAGTCAACGGTGTAGCATGTGAAACCGTTCGTATAATAAATTCAGTGAGTTCTGGCCCACCTAAAACATCGAAAACTCGGGAGACCAGTGTGAGTATCCAGGCGCCTCCGGCCTTGGCCTTTTCCCATAAAAAACTCGCAAAACCGTTGATTCCACCAGATACCAGGGCCTGGATGGCTTCAGGGACGAAACTCACCACACCTGCTAAACCATCAAATATTGCCTGTCCGAGCCGAACGAGCCGGGCAGGGAGGTCCCGTATTAGGTTGACGACCCAGGAAGCCGCATCATGCAGTCGTGCACCCACCCACTCTGCGGCATCAGAAATAGCTCCCCCAATCGCGCTCCCCACCGACTTGATGCCTTCCCATAAGTCCCCAAAAAAACTCCTTTGTACGCGGTCAGAACCACGTTCCGATACAAGTTGGGAGCGCTCACCGTTTTGCTGTTGACCGGCCTTTCCCTGTTGCACAACATGGGTCAGTTCATGGGCAATTAAACGACGTCCGCTATTCTTTGCCGGCGCATATTCTCCCGCAGCAAAGACAATATGATGTCCGGATGTATATGCACGTGCGTTCACATCGCGTGCGGATTGCTCAGCGGAAGCACCGGAATGGATTCGCACCCGGGAAAAATCGTGGGAGAAACGTTGTTCCATGTCCTGTCTCAATACAGGCTCCATTGGCTGACCGGAGCTGGCCAGAATGCTCCCTAGGCTGTCAGGTACAGAATCTTCCTGCCGGGTCGATTGCCCGGAAAAACGTTGAATACGGGGTGGTGCGGTGCCTATATCTGAATGTGCCGATTTCGCCATCACCTGATCAGCAACACGATCAGCTTCTTGTTCATAAACATCATTCGCAGCACCAAGGCGCAACTTTGTCTGCACACCAAGGAAGTTGGTTTTCTGACACTTTGTGCAATGTTCACTTAACCTGGTTTTTGAACCACAGCTACATTTTCGTTGAATCAGTAAACCCTGATGATTTTCAGCAGGAGTTGCCTTGCTTTGACTCGTTCGTTGAATTGTTGAAATCATAAGTTGTCTGCCACTCCAGGGAATGCATAGTCTGTTTTTAAAACAGACTTCCAACTTGAAAGCTTAAAAAAGTTCATCGACAACTCGTCACTCCACTTTTCTTACCTTTATCTGTCTTGATAAACTTATCTTGACTAAAACCAACTTGATCGGTTGTTTCGCAACTCTGCTTTGTCATGCTGCCAATATAGGCATCAATTTTTTTCATTTGAGCTACAGTTATCACACCAACAATCCCTTTGGAGATGTCAACGGGGAATGGGGTCTCTTTTACATACTGAATATAGTCTGTACCGTGGCTTCCCTCATGCACTCTCAAACTGGTTGTTTTTTCCTTTTTGTCCCTTTCAGTGGTACCTCGTCCGTAAGCTGATACTGCGTCAGGGCTATTGGCGTAACTGGTTTGGATAGTTACTTCAAATGTAGTCGGGTTTATACTCACGTTCCCACCACCTTCGGTATTAGTTAAGCTGGAAACTATGCCCTTACTGTTTGCAGCCCACTTATAACTACTCCCGAAATTAGTTACAGGTCTGGTGCTATTCCCGGAACTACCAAAGCTGTCTGCAACCACCTTGACTTTCACTTTATTGATAGTCATTGAGTAAGATTCAATCTGATCAGTTATAGGGTCCTTGGCAACCGTGGCCCCATCAGACATTGGCGTTGAGATTTCTTTCCTTACTTCAAGCCATTCTATTATTTTGCTTACACTTAACTTTGGATTAAGCTTTTTGTTGTTCTTTATTTTTGAAATAAGAGCATTAACCTCAGCTGCAGTAAGACCCGTTAAGCGGTTACGTAATCTAATATTTGCCAAATCCCTGTCATCCAACTCTCCTTTACTTAATCTTGCCAGCGTTCTTTCCCATTCTTTCAGTTCGTAAGTCAGCTTGTCATATGCTTCCTGTTCCGGAGTTGGAAAGAAACCCAAAGGCCTCCCAAATGGATCTTTCGGCATGTCTCTTCGTATTATGTTTTCACCCTGTTGAACCACATGGGTCAACTCATGGGCAAGTAATCGCTTCCCGGAGTTGGTTCCTGGTGAGAATTGACCAGCAGCAAAAACTATATTATTGCCAACTGTATATGCATTTGCATTTATGTCACGGGCAGATTGTTCGGCCTTTGAGCCCGTATGTATGCGCACTTGAGAGAAGTCATGACCAAAACGTTGTCCCATGTCTTTTCTTAGTGCCGGTTTAAGCGGGGCACCTGCTGCCGCAAGGACACCCTCAATATTGGAAGGTGCAGTATTGTCTGGCTGTCCAGTCGCTTGTCCAGCAAGTCGCTGGATACGCAAAGGCGCATTACCAATGTGTAAAGGTGTCGTCATTGCCATTACCTGATCCGAAACACGGTCTGCTTCTTGCTCACAAGCACTATCTGCTGCACCAATTCTTAATTTTGCTTGCACGCCGATCAATTTCTCTTTTTCGCAGTTATCACACCGGTGATTCAAGCTGGCTACGCTTCCACAGTTACACTTACGTTGTATGACTAACCCGGAATAGCCGTTGGAAGAATTGCCATTGTTCTGAATATGTTTTTGTACAACTTGTCTCATCGCTTCATCCCCCGATAAACAGAACCTGCAATCTTGTTTCCAAGGCTCCTTTCTTTAATTGAATCAGTTAACGCTATTGGTCCTGCCGATATTTGTTTAATAGAATCAGACTGACTAAGAGAACTATGCAAACCCTGCTCTGAGATCAATCGATGTAATTCCTTTTGAATACCAAGTCTGAGTTGGCCACGATCGAGCTGCCTGACTCCGTTTAGGACAATTTTGTCGATATGTAAATTAATGGTTTTAGGCTTCATCCCAACTCCTTAATTCACTTTCCTTAATCGATTTGTCTAACTTGCCGAACTCCCTGCGTGCGGCTTTTGCCATGTGACTCATTTTTACTGATTCATTATTATCTGCGGCCAGGAAAGCTGCATTGAGTGCAATATTCCGAATATTTCCACCGGCTATATCAAGACTGGCGAGCCTGGAGATATCAATATTTTCCAGTGGCGTCTGTTCGGGAAACATTCGCTGCCAGATTTGTTCTCGGGTATTTGAATCTGGGAAAGGAAACTGTATGGCGAATCGGATTCTTCGCATAAAAGCGGTATCTATTTCCTTTTTTAAATTGGTTGTCAATATCGCGATGCCAGAATAGCTTTCCATTCGTTGCAACAGGTAGCTGGTCTCCATATTGGCATTTCGGTCGTAGCTGCTCTTTACTTCAGTGCGCTTTGCGAACAATGAATCGGCTTCGTCAAAGAGTAAAATCGCTCCACTGTCTTCGGCCGCATCAAAAACCCGCGCCAGGTTTTTTTCCGTTTCGCCAATATACTTATTGACCACCTGGCTCAGATCAATTCGATATAAATCCAGCTGCAACTCATTTGCCACTACGCTGGCTGCCATTGTTTTCCCGGTACCGCTTGGACCGTAAAACAAGACACTAATACCTTGACCAAAGGTTGATTTATTTGAAAAACCCCAGGTTTCGTACACCTGAAAACGTTGACGTGAATGTGAAACAATATCCCGAAGTATCTGCTTTTGGGTTTCCGGCAGGATCAGGTCATCCCAACCCATGGAACTGTTGATACGTTGCGCCAGACTGTCCAGTTTTTTTCGCGATTGCAATCGGCAGGCCCGCCACAGATCTTCACTTAATTCGACCTCAGTCGTTTTTGTGCTTATCTCAAGCTGCTGACTAAGATTTGTAATTTTTTGTGCGCTTAAATTAAATTGACTGACAACCCGTTCCAGTCCTCCGTTGATATATTTCGCTTTTTCACCGAGCTTGCTGCCCCATAAATCCTTTTGTTCCGATGCATCCATCGTTGCAACATCCATTCGTATCGACAGCTTGTATGAAATATCGAGTGGCTGCTTCGTGATGATGATTGTCGGCGTATTGATGGATTTAATGAAATTGCTTAGCTTTTCCTGTTGTTCGGTGACTACATTTATCAAAATTGCAGCACGATCAACCATTGCCTCACGCTGCCATAATCTTGCCAGCGCATTTCGCTCGCTAGAATCATTGGGAATGTCTTCAACATCGAGCTGATACAGCACTAAATCCATTGCCTGACAAGCGCTCGCGGCGATCGATTGCATATCTGAACTGCGTGATCCACACAGTTGGAAAACAGGTAGTTCTGCCGTCGGCGTCAGTTTGGACCATCCATCGATAACACCTTGAATCCCCGTCGTTAACGAAGGCGTTTGTACTGCCAGGCAGGGCACAGTTTTTAGTAATCCCTGCAGTCGGCTATCCAGGTACGATATTCCCGTCAGATAGTGCAATATACGTTCATCAATACGTAAGCGGCTGTTGACCAGGCTGGCTCCAGCCTCGACCTCTACAAGGCGCCAGTGACGTAAAGGTGCGACAGGCGTTATGGAACTCCAGTGGCTATCTTTAAACAATGCCAGCGCCAATCCAAAACACGGTTTTGAATAACTAGAGCAAGTGAACGAGTCCAAAGCATGGGCAAACTTCCCATCCAGTTCGTAGCCCGCACAGAGCATTAATATGAATTCTTCAAACGGTGATAATCCAAATACATCACTGACAATCATTAACGCCGGCGGTCTGCTCATAGACCCGGCGATAGCATTGCTTTGCGAGTGATCGATGACCGGACCCCTGTCATCAGATACCTGAAAGACCACGGCAATCTCGCTAAGCCTGAGGCCCAGGAATTGCTGGTTCTGATCGAGCCACTGTTGTCCTGTGGACTGCGTCATGCCGGCACCACCACCTGTTGCGTTGCAAAAAATTCCGGTGGCGTGGCGGAGCGGTCAATTAACAGACTATCGACACCATCAACCCGTACCCGAGCCCAGTAATTTCCAGCAGGAAGTCCGGGGAAATTAAAGTGAACTTTATCTACGGTTTTGGTCATGGGTGGCAAAATGATTTTTTCCGCGACTGCTTGTGTCTGACCAATGATCATTATAATTTCTTGAATATCAGTAACTTCTGGATTGATTGTGATTTCTGCGTTAATCGTATCATCAGGGTTTCTTGTCGCATTAAAGCCGCTAAAGCGGGGCGCTATCGTCAAGCTGAGCTGGTTGGACTCAATCGGATCTCCTGCAGCGTTTTCCATGATCAGACTTAGACTGTAAACACCAGTTCTCCATACGGTTGCATCGCCAGGTAACTTAAATGTCACCAACTCGTTATTTGCACCCGCCAACAATGGAAAGTCATCAACCTGATCCGTGTTGAGCATCTGCAATTTTGCTCGTACATTTGGTCCATTCAAATTGAATCCGGAAACAGTTATCGTTTCATTTAAGTGTGCCGCGATTTGCTGTTTTGGATATGTTATGGACATCAAGGTTGGGGTCGGCGGGACCAAGTTTGGCCTCACCGTAATCCCTCGGGTCAGAACAGGTAATGCCGACAGCGACGTCTCTTCAGCTTCAATCAGGACAACCGTCGCCAGGTATGCTGCGCTGGGCCGGTAATTTGACTGTAACGACGACCATAACTTTGACATGTCTTCGTTGGATAAATATTCAGGTGTGATTTTTACTTGTTCGAGCTGTTCGGCAAGATCAGCGTTGCCCAAAGCATTTTTCAATGGATCAGCTCCCCCCGTGGGCAATAAGGCGCGTACAGATTCTCGATCAAAAAACGGCTTCTCATGCAGTGTCTGCATAGCTGACCCCAGCAAGACCTCTGAAAATAAATCATCGCTTCCATGTGCGCTGATGAGGTAATGCAAATCCAGAGCCAGGGGTTGATTGGTCAATCTTTCCGAACGAGTGTTTCGCGATGGCAAGCTTTCATTTCGCCAACCAAGATTAGGCGTAACCTGATATAGGAAGACATTTAAGTGTGCGTCATCTTCGGCCTTGTCAGGCGGCATTACACTTACGTCCACGTCGACAGCAAGTGCCGTACTGACCTCGTGATCACTTAAGCCTTCGGTCAGCAAAGCCTGTAAAACCGCACTCACCCCGGCGATAGCGTAAGCAGAACTCATCGTTCACCCCGCACGCGTTTTTGATGATATTCCTCCAGGGCATTGGAACTGGAACGTCTGGGATGGGTTGATGGTTTTTTCTCAACTGTTTCCTCGTGCGTGGCCCTGATATCTATTTGACCGATGCTGACGTTAATCGTGGTTTGATTTTCACCATCAACATGCCGTGTAAATTTCTGGGTTGATTGCACACTCCGTTTACCATTACTTAATGGGAGCACTTGATGCCTGTGATATGTCTGTTCAGAAGCGGCCTCATTCCCAGGCGACCAATCGGCATCTTCCATAGTCTGAGACGAAGTTTGCCTGTCAACCTCTGAAACCAGCGGTAATTGTGGTGAACCACGGTTTTCGGGTAATTGCGGTTGAATTGATGAACCCGCTTCAGTCGCTAAAAGTGACGCGACTGTTAAAGGTGTCACTTCATCCTGAGCGGTATTTGCTTTATTGACCGGATCGCTGGCCGGGGTCGAAGATGGAGTCAGGGGCTCATTAATTTTTTGCCTTGCATCATCAGCCTTGTGTCCCATACGGGGGGTCAATACAGAAGTATCCAGGTCGTCACGCATGACCGTATCGTGTTGCTTGAAATGAGTGCCGCGTTCAGGCTGCTGATGTGTCAGTATCGGCTCTTGATCCACATCAGTAACTGCGACTTCTTGCTCATTTCCATGCAGGGGAAATACGGGTGATGGTGCAGGTGTAATGCCCGGCGAACTTTGCTTGATATGTTGTTGAGCGAGTCTGAAAAATAATCCGTTCATTGTATTATTCTTTCCAGATAAAACTGGCGGCGTCGTTCGCTCATTGCCAAAATATCAGCTTCCGCCCATCCATAGGTGCTCGCCAATATGTGTACAGTTTCCAGCAATTGTCGCGCGTAGACATCGTATTCGTGCCATAAAAATGAGCTTATCTCCAATGGTGATTGCCACCTGTGTGCGCATTGGGGGCATCGCAAATCAAACATGATTTCCATCCGTGGATCCAGTTCGGAAATCGCCATTTCCAGTTGATCCAATTCATTTTCATCAAGCTCATTCAAGTCAATAGTGACTTCATCCCGATGCAGATCCTGCACACAGCGCGAGAACAACAAATGCCGCCCATCCTTGATGTCATTCAGGGATTCCAATGCAATCAGGTCGTGGCCATTGGGTAAACGTACCTGTGCACTTATGCTTCCTGTTGAAATCGAATTGATTTCAGAAACATTGTGGATAGAGGAAAAACCAAGCTCATCGACTCCAAATTCCAAATCCAAAGCCTCGCCGCACGCGGTACATTTAACATACGCCTGGAGTGTTGACCCAAACAATTGCCGGCGCAACTCAAGCAGATTCATATTGCGCTCACCAAGCACCAATTCTGTTAATGCCTGCTCAGACAATCCGGGTGCAAGCAAACCCAGTAATGCCTGGGTTCTAGCCTCGGCGGTGATTGAGACTCCTAATTCCCATACTTCCAGGATTCGCTGTGCAGACAGACCTATCACAGTGCATCACCTAGGTGGGTTCTGAATGACTTGGCTCAGCAGGTTCGACAACCGCATAGTCGCGCTCCCAACCCTCGTTCTCCAGTTTCAGGGTCTGAATGGCCACCGCATTACCGCCAGCATCCAATTCCGGTAAAGCCTGAAACTCGGATACCCAACAGCGGAAGACTTTATAAGCAAGGACCAACTGACCTGCTTCATTGTAGAAATCTATAATAATGTCTTTACGAAAATCCTTTAAAGACACTTCAGCACCAAGGCCGGAACCGAAATTCCAGACTTTGTTTGCCCATTTCTCAAATTCGGGGTCATGGGTAACTCCCCGCTCGAGCGTGATGGCTTCGAACTTGGTCTGCGCCGGTGATTTTCGAATCGTACTTGGATCGCCACCTTCGCGGTGTTCGACCACATCTGTTGTACGTTTTAAAGCACCGACCTTGCTGACGCCAGCAACATAGCGACCATCCCATTTAACTCGGAATTTAAAATTTTTATACGGATCAAACCGTTGCGGATTAACTGAAAATTGTGCCATTTTGAACTCCTTTACGCGTCAACTTGTCCAGCAAGTTGTTGGATTTTAATGATGACGAATTCGGCTGGTTTTAAGGGCGCAAAACCAACAATAATGTTGACGACGCCGGAATTGATATCGTTCTGCGTGGTGGTTTCAGAATCACATTTGACCAGGTAGGCATCTTTTGGCGATGTTCCCTGAAAGGCACCCTGACGAAACAAATTGTGCATAAAAGAGCCAAAATTCAATCTGATCTGCGCCCACAATGGCTCGTCATTGGGTTCAAATACAATCCATTTACTGCCACGGAATAGACTCTCTTCCAAATACAAAGCGAGCCTCCGCACAGGTAAATACTTCCATTGGTCTGCCAATATGTCGGACCCGCGCATGGTTCTTGCACCCCATGCCACACGCCCCACACCCTTGAATGCTCTTAAGCAATTGATACCCCTTGGATTAAGCTCACCATTTTCAGCGTCCGTTAGCTGTACGGATAAATCGAGAGAGCCTTTCAGACTCGCTTCTATGCCTGCGGGTGCTTTCCAGACCCCTCGTTGAGAATCAGTACGTGCTATCAGCCCGGCAATGACTCCGGATGGCGCAAACGTTCCAAGACGACCCTCCTGCAAAGCATCCGGAGATTTTATTCGTGGAAAATAAAGTGCGGCATTTTCATCAAGACTAATGCCCAGCGCGTCAGGGTCTGGATCATCTTTGTCGTTCCAGTTACTGGGTGGATCTACCAGGAATATGGCTCGTCTGTTTTTTGCATAGGCGAGTGCGGCTGCACGCACCTGATCATTGACATCTCCATTAAGGATCTCACCACTTGTAGCAGAATCATAAGGAGGTATACACAGCAGATTGATTATGTCGGCATCATCAAGGGCATGCAGTCCGGTTTTCGGTACTACACCGCTACCCATGATCTCTGAGTCACCGATATTGCCACCATCTGTTGCCGTGATAGCCGCTATCGCATTTGATAATGCAGGAATGTCCGGGTTATCTTCAAACTCCGTTGCACCAGCATCCGGAGCCGGTGTTTCAGCTGGCCTGGTGGTGAAAGACTGAACCCGGACCAGATTTGATTCTTCCTTTAAAATCTTTGTGATAAACCGCGCATCCTGTTCTACCGAAGATAAATTTCGATGCGTTTCAATCAAACCCGTAGAAGTATCTTTGACTTTAAGATTGAACAGGACATTTGTCAGGTCTTCCTTGGTGGCATAGTCGACACGAGCCAGTAAATTCGAACCCCAACTACCGGGTGATGCGGCCTCCAGCAATATTGCCTGAGCAGAACCAGCGTCCTCAAGCTCAATGGTGGCCAGGGTAGTGTCTCCATTTTCGTTAAATGTGCGAACGATGACCGCGTCCTTTCCCCCGTTGAGGAAATAGTGGTAGACCGCATAACCCATGCTGCTTTCTTCCCACAGACTTCCCATTACGCGTTCAAAATCTGTAAAACTGTGAATGGTCACAGCCTCATTTATCGGTCCCCTACGGGCACGACCAACAAATGCGGTAACAGAAGTAGACACCCCGGTAATAGTGCGTACACCACTGGGTAGTTCTTCAATATAAACGCCTGGATACGTAGGTGTTATAGGCATGGCAATGCTCCTTAATAAATATCGGAATCTGAGATTTCATCCCATTAATCCGAAAAACTTGAATTGTCATTCCGGGCGGATCGACATCGCCCGAATTTCTAAAATGTCACACATCAATACCATTCGTACTTTCCTACGATGTAGTTTGTAAAGTCTCATGTGGTGACGTTGCGTCCGACAAGAATCTGTATGTTCACGTCTTCCGCGAGATCGTTGGTAAAAACAAGGGTTTCGGGATCACTGGAATCATCCAGCGCGGCGAGCGACCCAAGACCAATAAAGTTTTGTGGGGTATCTACCAAAATTTTAGAACCGGCACCGTTTACTTTGTAACTTATTTGGTCACTGTACTGGCTTGATTTAATCAGTAGGAAATGCACCGATGTAGTGCCGGATGGTAAAAGCTGAATGGTTTCAGATGTCCCACCGGAAGCCACCATCACGTTTAATTTATCATAAGCGTCAATATTCAAAGTATTTGAAAATGAGATGGTCGGTCCATTCTTTACCTTTGCGCTTACCGTAATATTGATGACTTCCGACATAATGCGTACCTCCGTGTCCCTTGATTAATAAGGATAAATCAGAAAATATACTTCAGGGTTTTCTATCTTTCTCTCCTCTTGGATAGACGGACAATATGACAAACCAACTAATGCAAAAACCTCGCTTGGAGTGAAGCGCAATAGTCCCTTTGCACGATACGATGAGTACCTGAAATTAATCGGTTGAGTTGTTTGAAAATGAAAAATTTACCGGTTAACGGTTTGCTGTGGCAGGTACGCCCAGGTGATGTTTCTTGAAAACCTGTAAAACATCCAGGATCAATCAAAAAAAGATCTGTTCCAGACCAATTAATCCACTCATGCGTTTCTAAGCTTTCAGTTGCTGTGTTGTTCACTTCGGCAAAAGCAACTGCCAAGGTGTGTCGTTTCAGGTTTCTCCAATCCATTGCGAATACCGTTTTGTAAAAAAAATTCTATCCTGATTTTTTCAATTTGTGATGTGAATCGTGCAGTGGTTCTGAATAAATAATTAATTAGCCCAGTTGCGACAAAATTACTGTCCTACCTTTAACTATAGTCCAAAAAATACATGTTTTTTTAAGGATATGAAGAATTAGGTTCAAATTCTTGAAAAAAACAAAAATCTGACCTTAGGCAAGACGAATTTTCTTTAAAATATACCCTGTGCGAAATTACCGGTTACCTCGCATCGTCTGGCCATCCTCGGGTTCATCGTACATTTTACCGGCGACGCCCGGTTTACCCTCACCTGGCCCAATCATTCCGAGGCCGCTCTTCTGATCCGCACCTTCGATGCAGTCACCGGGGGTGGCAAACTAGCGATACGTTCACCATTGCCTACATAGGTATTACCAGTGGAGAGATTCCCGTTAAGCGCCAGCTCGTATACCCCACCGCTTCCTGACAAATGCCCAAGGTACAGGTTGCCAGTAACCGTATGCTCACCACCCACCTGCTCAAATGCCTCCCATCCATCTGCACCGATCTGCACGTTAGTTGCTGTCAATTTGTCCTGGGCCTGGTAAATGTGGCTAGCTACTCCGTCAGTGGCATTGGAATTGACATAGAGGTACTTAATCAATGGGTTATAACCGGGGTTGACATAGGTGACCGTTTTCACGTTGTACAGAATGGTATCGACAATCCAGACATTCTCGCCTGAATCGGGAT
>Ga0316194_10000071_pt1 | contig 49198 bp, 40 predicted proteins | sample CroRivsedime1_MG_FD_204936 | JGI IMG/M metagenome (GOLD analysis project Ga0316194, IMG submission 204936) | Coastal sediment microbial communities from Maine, United States - Cross River sediment 1 | ecosystem: Environmental > Aquatic > Marine > Coastal > Sediment | place: USA: Maine...
CGGCAAAACTATCCGCACGCAGTGTCCGCCTCGGGTATGTACATTCGCGACGGCGAGGGCCGCAGCTACCTCGACATGAGCGGCGGCGCGGCGGTGACCTGCCTGGGGCACAGCCACCCTGACGTCATTGCTGCACTGCAGCAGCAGATTCAGTCGCTCACGTTCGCGCATACGTCCTTTTTCACCAATGCGCCTCAGGAGCAGCTTGCGAAACGGCTGGCACGACACTTCGGCGATGATGAAGCGAAGGTCTACTTTCTGTCGGGTGGCTCGGAAGCCAACGAGACGGCATTCAAGCTCGCCTGGCAGTACTGGGTGGCGCGGGGAAAATCCGAAAAGAAGATCATCATCAGTCGCGAGCATAGCTATCACGGCAATACTCTCGGCGCGTTGTCAGCGAGCGGTAATTCGGGGCGGCGGCGTGCGTCGGCAGCACCGCTGCTCGACTGGCCGCGCATCGAGCCGTGTTATGCCTATCGGGAAAAGCGGCCAGGCGAAACGCTCGAAGACTATTCGGCTCGGGCCGCCAATACGCTACAGGCAGCGATTGATAAACATGGCAGCGATCAAATCGCGGCGTTTATCGCGGAACCTGTCGTTGGTTCATCGCTCGGCGTAGTGCCAGCCGTGCCCGGTTACCTCGAACGCATCCGTGAGATCTGCACCGCTAACGATATCCTGTTTATTGCCGACGAGATCATGTGCGGCACGGGTCGCACGGGTCATTTTTTTGCGCACCGGCATTTCAACGTGCGACCGGACATCGTGACGCTCGCGAAAGGTATTGGTGGAGGCTATCAGCCACTCGCGGCTGTTGTCCTTGGCGCCACGGTCGCGAATGAGCTTGAGAACTCGGGCTTCGCACACGGCCATACCTACGTCGGGCATGCGGTCGCGTGCGCAGCGGGTGTCGCGGTGCTTGACGTCATTGAGCAGGATGACCTCCTCGCGCGTACTCGCGATCTCGGTGTCGTCCTCGATAGTACCCTGCGCGAGCGATTCGGATCACACGAGTTTGTCGGCGACATTCGGTGCAAGGGTTTGTTCGCAGGCATTGAACTGGTAAGCGATCGTGAATCAAAATCGGGGTTTTCCGATCGTCCAGGTCTGGCAGAAGAACTTCGGCGGGCTGCGATGGAGGAGGGCCTGATTTGCTACCCGGGCAGCGTTGCTATTGACGGCGAGATCGTGCCGCATGTGTTGCTCGCTCCGCCGATGATTGCCACGGCAAACGATATCGAGGACGGAATCGAAAGGTTGGCCGGAGCGATCGACCGGGTCTTCGCGGTCCGGAGCTGCTAGTATCACCGCCAAAATATCGACACCCAGGTAGACCTCGGTGGCTAAAACAATACTAACAATCTGTCGAAGTCTCTGGTTCACGGCGGTGTTCGCGCTCGCCGCGGCGCCCGTGCATGCCGATGAAGGTACGGAGTGGAATTGGTATCTCCAGGCAGGTGGCTACGCGCACTTCAGTGATGACGAGGACTATGAAGGTCCGCCGTGGTTCTTGGGCGTCGAGTATCAAAAACCCGAGAACAGTACGATGTTTGGACTGTCGTTGTTCAACAACTCCTTCGGTGATTTCACGCAATATATTTACTACGGCAAATCCTTTCATCCGTCCAAAAAGTACCCGGATTTCAGGATCAAGCTCACCGGCGGTTTCGTACACGGTTACGAGGGCGAGAACCAAAAGATCTTTCCCATTCGCTGGGGCGACGCCTGGGGACTCGCAATTGTTCCATCCGTTGGCTATCAACGTGACAGATGGGGATTCGACGTCGCCGTTCTGAGTGCGTCCGGCCTGCTGTTCCTGGCTGGTTACGAATTCGACTAACTGGCCGTCAAAAAGACTGTGGCCGTGCAGAAGAAGAGGAGAACTAAGATGATCGCTTCGATCGTAACGGTGTTCTACGTTGCCGGCGTTATCGCGGCCGTTCACGCGGTCATGACCACGCGCACGGCGCCGGGAGCTATCGCCTGGTCGGTTTCGCTTGTGTCGATGCCGTTCCTGGCGGTACCCGCCTACCTGGTCTTCGGGCGGAGCAAATTCGAAGGCATGGTGGAAATCTACGAGGACCGCAAGGACGAGATCGACGCAACACTCGATGAATTCGAAAGGCACCAGGAACCATGGATCGTGCCTGCCAGTACTTCCTACGAGGAAGCGGAAGCTATTCGCAATCTGGTGGCTACGCGAGTGACCCGTTGCAATCGAGCCGAACTGCTGATCAATGGCGAGGCGACCTTCGACAGCATCCTTGAGGGTGTGGCGAAGGCACAGGACTACGTGTTGTTTCAGTTCTACATGATTCACGATGATGGTCTCGGTAGACGCGTGCAGCAGGCGTTGATCGAGCGGGCGAAGGCCGGTGTTCGTGTCTATGTCCTGTACGACGAAGTTGGCAGCAGTGGATTGCCGGCCCGTTACGGGAACGAACTTCGTGCCGCCGGGGCAGAAGTTTCTTCATTCAAGCCCACGCAGGGCTCGAGAAACCGTTTTCAGCTCAACTTTCGCAATCACCGCAAAATGGTCGTGGTCGACGGCGTCACCGGATGGGTCGGGGGGCACAACGTCGGTGATGAATACCTGGGCCTGGATCCCAAGCTATCTCCGTTTCGTGACACGCACGTTCGTCTTGAAGGGCCGGTGGTCACACAACTACAGGCGGTCATTCTTGCCGATTGGTACTGGGCGACCCGCGACCTGCCGGCATTGACCTGGGAGCCGACGGCCGCCGAAGGAAGCGACCAACATGCCATGATCCTGCCGTTCTCACCCAGCAACCACATGGAAGTTGCGGGGATGTTCTTCGTGTCGGCGTTGAACGCCGCGAAAGAGCGTATCTGGTTGTCGGCACCCTATTTCGTCCCTGACGAGGCCGTCATGAAAGCGCTCGCGCTGGCGGCGCTGCGGGGTGTTGATGTACGTATCATCACGACCGGCAAGCCGGACAGTTGGGCAGTCTACCTGGCCGCATTTCACTTCATCGACAAGCTGAAGGGCCTCGGCATCAAGTTCTACTCCTACGAGCCAGGGTTTCTGCACGAAAAGGTCATGTTGATTGACGACAGCATTTCGACGGTAGGCACCCCCAACTTTGATAACCGATCATTCCGTCTGAATTTCGAGGTGACAGCACTCATTGCTGACGAAGCATTCGCCAGCCAGATGGAGGAAATGCTCGAACGCGATTTCGCTCATGCGGTCCTGATGGACGACGATGTATTGAGCAAGAAATCAATCTGGTGGCGTCTCGGCGTCAGCCTTTCAAGGTTGGCGGCACCTGTTTTGTAGCAGGGACGCTCAACGGAGCGTCCAGGCGCGAGTGAAGCGCAGGAAGAAGTCGACTTCCTCCCGTCGGCCATCGCTAAGCACCAGCTCTTCGATTTCCTGGCGCCAGCGCACCCGGAAGTCGAGGGCAAGACCATTGCTCCGCCGCCATTGATAGCGGATCTCGGCGAGCGTTTCATTGCTCCGAAACTGGGGCGATATCAACCAGCCCGCTCCTACGCGGCCGTAATTGATGCCGATGCTGTGGTCAGGCTTGAAGTCCATCAGGCTGATGGCCGCGTTCCATGCCAGGCCATCGACGTCGCCTTCGCCCGGGATGCCCTCTGCCGACTTCGTCTGCGTGTTGGGTGCATACCCGACTTCAATAGCGACACGCAGACGAATGCCCTCGTTCCGCCCCGGCCAGCGGTTCGCTATCCGCGCGGCGATCGCGTAGTAGTCCTCACGTCGCGCCGAGAGATCGCCGTCCTTGAGCAGCGACTGCGGCATGACGGTCAGGCCGATGCCGCGTTGCAGGAACAATGGAGTGCGTTCGAGGTTCTCGACCCCGACGAAATAGGTGACACGAGCATCCGGGTCGTCGAAGTCCAGGGGCACACGACGCACGTTTGTCGGACCGTCAGATGAATTGTGCTGAAGTATCAGGTGCGGCGTCCAACCGTTCCTGGCGCGGATCGTTGCATGCAAGCCATCGGTCCAGTTGACATTGGTGTTGTGACTGTCGTTCCGGTCGAGCGATTTTGCGAAGACGCCGCCGCGAGCGACGAATTTCGTCTGCATGCGACCGACAGCGATGTCGAAGCGCTTCGCTCGATACCAGTGCACATAGGCTTCGTCGATCGTGATATCGCCGTCATCCATGCCATTGAGCGTCGGGATGCTGTCCTCGAGCACGAAGTTGGGGGCGCACTCCTCAGTTGAGCAGCGGCCAGCCAGTCGCCCGACGACGCGCATATAGGGCGTCACACCGATCTCCGACCGCAGACGCCAACGAGCGAGCAACTCGTTTTCGCTCAAGTCCGGACCCGATCCAAAGTCGACATCGGCTCCGGCATAGGAGACCCGTAAGTCCGCCGAGAAGCCCACACCCTCCACGATCCTGTCGATGTCGATCGAACTCGTCGCATCGTCGAGAGATCCGTCGCCGTCCTCGGCGATCGCTTCCTCCTCGGCGACCTCCTCCGCAGACAAATCCTCGTCGGACGCGTCGTCAGTTGTCTGCGCCCACGCAGGGACTATGCAGATAATCAGAAGGCAGGCGAGATACCGCAAATTCTCCATCGAATAACCATGCGCATTGCCGGCGTGGTGGCCGGCGGGAATTGATTGGGCAAGGTGCTGTCGGCACATTCCGTATTATCTTCTCAAGACGGACTAATGCAACACTCACCCATGCAATGGGTGTCTGTTATAAGCACGGACACAAATCGCATTTCTGCGTAACAAATCTGACGTGGATTATTGTTAGACTCGGCTCCAGCAGAGTTCTCTGCTGGGAGAATAAAAATGAAGCAAACGCACAATTTAATCGCCGCTGTTGCCCTCGTCTTTTTTGTCACTGCTCAGTCATTTGCGCAGGACCCGGTGCCTTCCGAAGATGGCCTCAAAGACGCATTCCCCGAACAGGTAAATTACTCGCCGTACCCGGGCCGTAACTTCCCGACCGAGGTGTACTGGGGCGAGACGCATCTGCACACTGGCATGTCGATGGATGCCGGCGCATTCGGCGCGCGGCTGACACCGGCAGACGCCTATCGCTTTGCCAAAGGGGAGACGGTTGTGTCGTCCACCGGGCAACGCGTCAAGTTGTCGCGACCGCTCGATTTCCTCGTCGTGGCCGACCACTCTGACAACATGGGTTTCTTCCCGCGGCTTTATTCCGGTGAGCCGTCCATGCTCGCCGACCCGACGGGGCGACGCTGGTACGACGATATTAAGAAGGGCGGCCAGGGCGCTGTGGCCGTGGCTGTTGAGATCATCCAGTCATTTACAGCCAATAGTTTTCCCGAGGCGCTAGCTTCCCTGCCCGGGACCGAGGCCTACGCAGACGCCTGGAAGGAGACGATTGATGCTGCGGAGGACGCCTATGAGCCACATAGCTTCACATCGTTCATCGGTTACGAGTGGACGTCCACGGACAAGGGTTTTAATTTGCACCGCGTCGTCGTGTACCGTGATGACGAGACGAAGGCCAGTGCAATGGAGCCGTACACGACACTCCCGCCGCTCGGTAGCCCGGATCCGCGTGATCTGTGGAAATGGATGGCGGAGTACGAGTCAAAAACAGGCGGTCGCATGCTGGCCATCGCTCACAATGGAAACTTGTCGAACGGCCATATGTTTCCGGAATCACGGACCTACTTTAATGCCCGCGTGAACAAGGAATACGCAGAGACGCGCGCACGTTGGGAGCCGCTGTACGAGGCCACGCAGATAAAGGGTGACGGAGAGACCCACCCGTTCATGTCACCTGACGACGAGTTCGCGGATTACGAAACCTGGGACCAGGGCAATCTCGATCTATCGGCTCTGAAAACCGATGACATGCTGCCCCGCGAGTATGCTCGATCCGGACTGCAGATCGGTCTGCAACTTGGCGAGAAACTCGGCGTCAACCCCTACAAATTTGGCCTTGTTGGCGCCACCGATAGCCACACCGGTCTTTCAACCGCAGAAGAAGAGAATTTCTTCGGTAAGCACTCGGGTGCTGAACCCAATGCAATGCGTGTACATCATCCGATGGCCAGCATGGAGACAGAAGACGGCGTGTTGGAGTACGCGGGCTGGTCGATGGTGGCCTCGGGCTATCAGGGTGTGTGGGCTACCGAGAACACGCGTGAAGCGCTGTTCGACGCGATGATGCGCAAGGAGACTTACGGAACAACCGGTCCGCGCATGCTCGTGCGTTTCTTTGGTGGCTGGAACTTTACTGACGATGATGCGAAGAGCCGCCTGCCGGCCAACGCCGGCTATCTCAAGGGCGTACCAATGGGCGGCGATCTGCCACCTAACGCGGATGGCAAGGCACCGTCATTCCTCGTCGCGGCTTTGCGCGACCCGTTCTCCGGAAATCTCGACCGTATCCAGATTGTCAAGGGCTGGCTCGACGACCGTGGCCAGCGCAAGGAGAAAGTCTACGACGTGGTTTGGTCGGGTGACCGGCTGCCGGGTGCAGACGGCAAGCTTCCTGCTGTCGGCAATACAGTCGACGTGGCGAGTGCAACATGGACCAACACGATCGGCAGCCCCGAACTGATTGCCACATGGACCGATCCCGACTTCGATCCCGACGTCCCGGCTGTGTATTACGCGAGAGTCATAGAAATTCCGACGCCGCGGTGGACCGCCTACGAGGCCATGCGTTTCGGTATCGAGATGCCGGATGAGATCCCGATGATTACGCAGGAGCGGGCGTACACTTCGCCTATCTGGTACACGCCGTAAGGGATACGCGGCGATAGAGCACTCGGGGCTGCGAGCAGGCTTTTCTAGCCGTCCCCGAGTAGTTCGCTGTCGGACTTGAGTGGGTAGCCGAAGTACTCAAAGTCCTCGGCGAACAGCTCCTCGATAATGGCCTTGGATTCGCGGCAGTAATACTCGCCAGACGATTTTCTTTTCGACCGATTCTGGTGGCCGAGGCTTGACGGCGGCAGGCCGAGTTCGTCGGTTAACCGGCCGAAGTCTTCGGCCAGGTTCTCGTAGCGGCCGACGAAGTCCATTTCGAGGTTTTCTATCCAGCGCACCTGGGGATTGCATTGGCTGGTTCCGATGACGTGGTGGATGCCGATCGGATCAGCCCCATTCTCTTTCACGTTCCGCCAGAACTCGAGGAAGGTCTCCTCGAAGCCCTCTGCCTTGCGAAGGTAGACGTATGTGGATACCGCCCGACTGTATGGGTCGCGGCTGAAACAGAATTTGTATGCGCTTTGGTCGAAGCTCTCGCTGATGTATCCCTGCTCGACGAGCGTGGGGTAGTCCATGTGTCCGAACGTAACGAGGCCGCGCTGGGAAAACTGGTACTTGATGCGCTCCGCTTCCTTGGTCTTGACGCAGCCATAACGACGCAGTGCGTGATACATGCTCGTTCCGGCATTCTTTGGAATCCAGATAAAGACGGCGTTGGGTCGACCCGCATTGCGCACGTAATGAGCGGCCTTGCGAAGCTGCGTATAGTCGATGAGCCGCTTGAAGACCCGCTCTATTTTCTTGCTGCCTGAAAGTCTCATTGCGCTCGGTCTCGAAAGGAGTGACGAAGCATACTATGTCCGCCCTTTTGATGGCGTCTCGTGATTCTAGTTCACGGTCGGGCTTTCACCCGATGAAGCCTGCGCCGTCAGGCGGCACACAGCGTCGATGTTGTCCTGTATACCGCGCTCATCACTGATGTAACTCGGCACAGTACAACTCATGGCGCCGGCAATCCTGCCATCGACGCCGAAGATAGGAGCGGCCACGCACACAACGCCGCGCGTGATTTCCTCATCGTCTGTCGCGTAGCCTCTTTCCTTTACCCGCTTGAGCTCCTCGCGTAACAGCTTCGGATCCGTAATCGTATTGGCCGTATGGGCTTCGAGCTTGCGATTCAGCAGGCGCTTTATCTCTGCAGGTTCCCCATGACTTAGCAGGACTTTGCCCATCGCTGTGCAATGCAGCGGAAATGACTTGCCCACTTCGGAGTGCAGCCGAAAACCGAAGTCCGGAGATTCGATCTTGTCGATGTATGTGCCCGTATCGTTGTTCCGGATCCCCAGGGTAGCAACGTGACCGGTCTGGTCGTGGAGCGCCTGCAGAAAAGGACGCGCCACGGTCCGCAGATCGTAGTCCGCCATCACCGACGCGCCGATGCGAGCCAGGATGAGACCACCACGGTAACAACGCGTGACCGGGTCGAGCGTTAGCGCGGATAGCTCGACAAGCTCATTGAGCAGTCGGTGCGCCGTGGCTTTTGCTATACCGGTCTCTTCAACAATTCGACTGAAGGGCAGGCCGGCGCTACCGGCGGCTGTCACGGCTTCGATAATTCTGAAGCCTTTGTGGAACGCACTCACTCTGCTCGTATCCTCTTTTAGCGCTTGACATCGAGAAGCTGTCGCGCGATAAATAGATCAATATAAGAAACTTAGTTCCATATTTGGAACTTGTCAAGTCCTAATAGTTGGTTGCGGGCTGCCGATTCACGGCGACCGCGGGGAGAGAAACGTGGCAACAAATATCGATCAGGTGCTGGAGTCGAATCCAGTGGTACCACTGGTTCAGGCAGATGATCCGAGCGTGGCGGTTAAAACCTCACGCGCACTGGCTGCGGGCGGTCTGACGGTCGTCGAGGTCGTGTTCCGGACGGATCGTGCGCTCGAGTGTTTACGGTCCGTAGCGGACGAAGTTCCGGAAATGATCGCTGGTGCCGGAACCGTGCTGAGCGCAAGCCAGGCAGAGGCAGCGTTCGAGGCGGGGGCCCAATTCATCGTGTCACCCGGGCTGGACGATGGCGTGGTCGCCGTTGCGCAGGAACGGGGCGCGCCGGTCTACCCGGGCATCGTCACTCCCGGCGAGTTGCAGCATGCTTTTAATCTCGGCCTGGAGATAGTGAAATTTTTTCCCGCCTCAATCGCGGGTGGTGTGCCTGCATTGAAGGCGCTTTCAAGTGTATTTCGTACGATGCGTTTCATGCCGACGGGCGGAGTGTCTGCTGGCAACCTGGCTGAATTTCTGGCCCTGCCGGCGGTACTGGCCTGTGGTGGTAGCTGGCTGACTCCCGCAAGCGCTATTGAGGCAGACGACTACGACCAGATAACCACGCTTGCGCAGGAAGCGCTGCAAATCGCCGCGCAGGCAAGAGGAGAATAATCATGACGGACTTCCTGACTTTTGGCGAAATCATGCTTCGCCTGAAATCGCCAGCTCACGAACGCTTCTTTCAGTCCCCATCGCTCGAAGCAACATTTGGTGGCGGCGAAGCAAACGTCGCTGTTTCGCTGGCCAACTATGGTCTGAATGCAGGCTTCGTATCCGCGCTTCCTGCCAATGATATCGGCGAAGCCGCGTTACGCGAGTTACGTCGCTTTAGTGTCGATACCTCGAACGTCGCACGCTCCGGTTCGCGTATTGGTATTTATTTTCTTGAGACAGGTTCCAACCAAAGACCGTCAAAGGTGGTCTATGATCGCGCGGCATCATCGATTTGCGAAGCCGGTCCCGGGGACTTCGATTGGGCAACAATTTTCAAGGGCGCGAAGTGGTTCCACATTACCGGTATAACACCCGCACTAAGCCAAAGCGCGGCCGATCTTTCGCTCGAAGCCTGCAAGGCGGCCAAAGAGGCAGGCGTGACCGTATCCTGCGACTTCAACTTCCGCGGCAAGCTGTGGAAGTACGGTAAGTCGGCGCCGGAAGTCATGCGCGAACTGGTCAAATACGTCGACGTCGGCATTGCCAACGAAGAGGATTGCCAGAAGTGCCTGGATATTCATGCGGACGTCGATGTCGAGAGTGGTGAACTGGATACGAAGAAGTACGAAGCGCTCACAAGCAAGGTCCTGGAAGCGTTCCCCAACATGTCGGTCATAGCGGTGACTTTGCGTGAGTCGCGCAGTGCCGATCGAAATGGCTGGTCCGCCTGTCTGCGCGACGCAAATGGCTTCTATTTGTCGAAGCAATATGAGATCACCGACATTGTTGACCGTGTCGGCGGTGGAGACAGCTTCGCGTCAGGACTTATCGCCGGACTGAATCTTCACGACGCCCGCCAGGATTCCCTGGAGTTCGCCGTCGCAGCAAGTTGCCTCAAGCACTCGATTCAGGGCGACTTCAACCGTGTCAGCGTACCCGAGGTCGAGCACCTGATGGGTGGCGACGCGTCAGGACGTGTGCAGCGCTAAGTTCGCCACTACTTGTAGCGAACTCTCCTGAGAACGAGCAAAAAAAATGCCCGGCGATGCCGGGCATTTTTGTTTGACTGTGGAGCAGAATGCTGTCCGATCAGAAATGCCAGACGGCCTCCAGCATCGCCGATTGCTGCGATGGTCTTTCCGACTGGTTACCGGAGTCAACCTCGAGCCAGCGGTACGTCAGTTTCACGGACATATCGAAGTTGAGATTCCAGCGCAGGCCAAGCCCGGCACCGTAGGAAAAATTGGAGCTGCCGTAGGTACTGTACCAGCTGCTGCAGACCCAGCCCCACCACGGATCAAACCAGCAGCCGGTAGTCGGCGGGCTGCTCGATACATTCGAATCAAAATTAGTCCAACCCAGGCCGGCCTCGATGAAAGGTGCTACGACCTTGTCCGTGAATACGAAGGTGCCGTTCAGCTGTCCATTCCATATGCTGGCCTGGTGACGAATCTCGACGGGCTCAGAGTTGTCTTCCGGTATGTAAGTTGCCGTGTAGTTTGGCCGTAGCCAGGACATGTCGAAGCCGACGGCCAGTTTGTCGGTGACGAAATAATCGACGCCAAACCCGAAGCCGACGCGATCGTCAAAATCAATCGTTGTACCGTTTCGTGAATCTGCCGACATTGCGAAGTTGTAGGTCAGGCCGGCGGTCCATTCGAGCTGTCCTCGTTGCGGCGCTCCCGGCGCGGCGACCGCTGTTGCGCACAGGGCCAGTAATGCGATGACTATCGCTGATCTCATTCTTATTCTCCTTTGCGTCTCTCGATGATCTCGACAGGGTTTAAGCGGACAAGTTCATCGGCAGACAGTAAATTGGATATTTTGATCGGGCGGCGCCCGACGAAACACCCGCGAACGATACCGGAATGATCGGGGTCTTGCTATGGTTGCGGATGTCACAATATAACGATCATTTTTAGCGATCGGAAAAGAAAAATAGCGAGAGGAAACAGGGATGAATAACATCACAGAACAGCAGGACAGCCAGCTGTTTCAAAAGAACATGATGGCGTCTTTTATTCAGATCGCCGCACTCGTCGTACTCGTAAGTTACTGCGTGATCATCGTCGGACCATTTGTCGGCCTTGTGATCTGGGGCATCGTCACGGCGGTTGCTATCTATCCCGTCCACCTGAAACTGGCCTCTCTGTTGGGCGGCCGGAAGAAAATGGCGGCCACAATTATTGTGATCGCCGGTGTTGTCCTCGTTTTGTACCCGGGTTGGCTGATGGTCAAGTCGACGCTCGTGTCGATCATGGGTTTTGTGGCTGACGTCAGGGCGGGCACCATCGTCGTTCCGCCGCCGAATGAAAGCGTTGCAGATTGGCCCCTCGTCGGTGAAAAACTGTATGCGATCTGGGTTAGTGCGGCTCATAATATCGAGGCAACTCTCGCGGAATTCCAGCCACAACTACAGCAACTCGCTGAGACGATGGTACGCAGGGTTGGTTCTACGTTGATCGGCATGCTGCAAATCGCGGCGTCTGTAGTTATTGCCGGCGTCACCTTGATGTACGCGAAGAGCGGTTATGGCCTGAGTAGCTCTATTGCAGAGAAACTCGTGCCGGGTCGCGGACAACAGTTGGCCGACATTTCAGTCTCGACGATTCGCAGTGTCACCAACGGTGTGTTGGGTGTCGCTATGATTCAGGCAGTACTCCTCGGAGCCGGATTCGCCGTAATGGGCGTTCCTCACCCGGGCCTCCTCGCCGCCGTCGTCCTCATTACAGCGATCATGCAGATTCCTGCGCTGCTTATTGCCCTGCCAGTCATAGTCTGGGTGTTCTCGGTTGCCGAACCAGTGCCAGCCACCATATTTACGGTCTACACCCTGCTCGCGGCTGCCAGCGATAATGTCCTCAAGCCGATACTGCTTGGCCGCGGTGTCGATCTTCCGGCGCTCGTTGTGCTCATCGGTGCGATCGGAGGAATGATTGCCTATGGAATTATCGGCCTGTTCCTTGGCGCCGTAATTTTGGGGCTCGCATACACGTTAGGAAAAAGCTGGCTGGATGCTTCCGACAGTAAGACCGCGGACGCCGCTGAGAACGAGTAAGCAACCGCGATGACCCTGATCAGGTACGTTTTGCTTGCGTGCTCGGCTGGCGTGCTCGCCGCCTGCACTACAGTCGGTCCGGACTATGTCCGGCCCGATTCTCCATTGGGTCCCGAATGGTACACGGCGGAACTCGAACGCTTCGACGCCGATGCCGAACAGCAGGTTCAGTGGTGGAAAACCCTGGGAGACCCTGTCCTCGACAACCTGATCGATCTTGCGCACGGGCAAAACAACAACCTGCAGATAGCCGGACTACGCGTACTCGAATCGCGTGCTCAGCTTGGCATTGCTGTCGGCAGTAAATACCCGCAAACACAGGTCGTCGCAGGTGATGCGACGGCGGTTCAGGCGAGCAAGAACGCTGCGAATACCACGGCCGGGGACCTGAGTTTTACGCAGTTCAATATCGGCGTCGGGGCTTCCTGGGAAATCGATTTCTGGGGCAAGTTCCGGCGTGGCATCGAGTCTGCGGACGCGGCGTATCTCGCGTCGGTGGCGGGCTACGATCAGGCCATGATCCTGGTAACCGCACAGGTTTGCAGTACCTACCTCGCGATTCGTACCATCGAAGAACAAATTCGGATCACGAACGACAACATCGCGATCCAGCAGCGCAGCTTCGATATCGTCAATGTGCAGTTCGAAAACGGTGCATCTTCCGAGCTCGATGTGCTGCAGGCGCGCACGCTGCTGATGGCCACCAGTGCGACGCTCCCGTCCCTGCAAACCCAGCTTTATCAAGCTAACAATGCCTTGGCTACACTGCTTGGCATGCCACCCGCAGATATGAGTGATCTGTTGAAGGGCAGCTCATCGATTCCGAAGGTGCCGGATAAGCTGACGGTCGGATTGCCGGCGGACCTGCTGCGTCGGCGGCCGGACGTACGACAGGCCGAGTTCGTGGCGATGGCACAGAATGCCCAGGTTGGGGTGGCGGAGGCGAACCTCTATCCCAGTTTCTCATTAGCCGGGTCATTGGGGCTCAGCGCAGCCGGGAATACCGATACGACCCGAACGGGCAACAGCGGTTTTGGCGAACTGTTTAGCAGCGACAGCCTGACCTATTCATTTGGCCCCAATTTCGTCTGGCCATTCCTGAATTACGATCGCATCAGGAACAGCGTTCGTGTGCAGGACGCAAGATTGCAGCAGTCCCTGGTCGCCTACCGGGAGACGGTCTTGCAGGCGGCAAGGGAAGTAGAGGATGCCATGTTCGCCTACGAAGGAGCGGTACAACAGGATGAGTTGCTGGCAGATACTGTAGCGAGCGCCAGGCGTTCTACGGATGTTGCGCAGCTGCGCTTTAACGAGGGCTTCGCCGACTACCAGCGTGTACTCAATGCGCAACAGTCCCTGTTTACACAGCAGTCACGTTACGTGACGAATCACAGTAGCATCGTCGGCAGCTTTATCGCCTTGTACCTCGCGCTGGGTGGCGGCTGGGAGCTTCGCGATGCGGACAACATGATTGATGCGGATACGCTCGAGACTATGAAAGAACGCACGAACTGGGGCGACCTCATCGAAAACGAGAACGAATGATGACTAAAGAGAAAGAATCTCCTGAGCAGGAAGAAGCGAACGAAGCGGCTCCGGAAAAGGACCCTGTTCGGACATGGACACTCAGGATACTAATCCTGAGTGTCGTCCTGCTGGCCGGTTACCTGACGGCCGACCGCTTGACGCCGGTTTCGTCGCAGGCGCGTGTGCACGCCCTTGTCGTGCCCATTGCTGCTGAAGTGTCGGGCACGGTCGTCGATGTGGTGGTGCAGAACAACCAGGCGGTGCGGGAGGGCGATAGCCTTTTTCAGATAGAAGAAGATCGCTATCGGATGGCCGTTGCCAGCGCCGAGGCCAACCTGGAGTCCGCTCGCCAGGCGACGGGAGCATCGTCAGCCGGCGTTGATGCAGCGGCAGCGAGCGTTGGCTCGGCGGCGGCAGGACTGGTCCGGGCGGAGCAGGATGCGGTTCGCCTGCGCCGTATCAAGAACCAGGATCCTGGCGCCTTGTCGGACCGCAGGCTGGAACAGTCAGAGGCAGCCCTGATCGTTGCGCAGCAACAGCTGATAGCAGCGGAAGCAAACCTCGAGCAGGCGAAGCAGAATCGTGGCGCGACCGGTGAGGACAACTCGCGAATTCAACAGGCGCTGGCCGGGCTCGAGCAAGCGGCACTCAATCTCGAACGTACCAACGTCGTCGCCCCAACGAATGGCGTTGTCACCGATGTGCGTGTCAATCGTGGCAATTTCGCGGCGGCCGGTGCGCCGCAGATGACGTTTGTTTCGACCGAGAATGTGTGGGTGCAGGCGGACTTCACCGAGAATAACCTTGGCAACGTCGAGAGCGGCGACCGAGTCCGTCTATTGTTCGACGTTTTTCCCGGGCGCGTATTTGAAGGCACGGTGCGCACGACCGGCTTTGGTGTGGCCGTTGACTCGACGGCGCTGGGCACGTTGCCGACGATCGATAACAATCGCCAATGGCTAAGAGATGCCCAACGCTTCCCCGTCGTCATCGACTTCGAGATGTCCCCCGAGGATACGCGCCGGCTCAAGGTAGGCGCCCAGGTAACTGCACTTATCTACGCGACCGACAGCTGGTTCTTCAATACCTTGGGGGCACTGTATATCCGGATAGGCAGCATCCTGACCTATGCCTACTAGGGCGGCATCTGTCACGCCCGCGTCGAGTGTCGCGAGCACTCGAATATTGCGTTATGCCCTGGGGACCGCGACGTCGCTCTGGATTTCACAGGCAGCCGGCTGGGACCTTTCATTTATCGCGCCCGTTGTGACGATGGTCCTGCTTGCACTGCCGTTGTCGCGGCCGAAGGCAAAGCTGTTCGTGGTTGTCGTGCTGGCGCTAACGATCGCCATCTACGGCTCGTTTATTTTCCTGCCGCTGCTGCTGCACCAGAAGAATGTGGGTTTGCTGTTGTTGTCGCTGGTGTTGTTTCATAGTTTCTACTTCACAGCACGCGGCGGTTCCAAGGCGGCGAGCACCCTTGTGCCGATAGGCGTAGCCTTGACCGTGGCGATAGGTACGGTGTCGGTCGATATGTTGCTCGGTGTCGCCGGCGGACTCGTGATCGGGGCGATAGTGGGGGCCGTTGTGGCGATGCTGTTTCATCGCCTGATGCCAGATCCGCCGCAGGACTTGCCTCAAAAGCCCGATGATGGATTGGAGGCACCGGCAGTCATCCATCTTGCAGCTGCGAGGCATGACGCAATGCGCTCACTCGCCATCGTCTTGCCAATCCTGATCTGGTTCATTCTGTCCGGCTCAAGCGCAGCCAATGCGGCCGTCATGATTAAAGTGTCATCCATGGGTCAGGAAGTTTCGCGGTGCAGCACCAAGGACGCGGCGAAGTCACTGATCATTTCGACCATCGCGGGCGGGCTTGCCGCCACGATCGCCTGGCAGGTCATGAGCGTCTGGCCCTCCCTGACAATGTACGTCCTGCTTGTCCTGTTGGCGGGGCTGTTTTTCGGACAGAGAGTATTCGAGGGGAATGGGTTACGCGCCGACGCCGATACCTGGAGCTATGCCTTCCTGACGATGTTGATTGTGCTGGCGCCGGCGGTGCTTGATTCCACCTCGGGCGACGCCGCGGGAGCGCGTTTCTACGACCGACTCTTCATGTTCGGTTGGGCAACGCTGTACGGTGTTGGGGCTGTGTACGTGTTTGATGCGTTCTGGAAGCGACCGGAAAGCGGATCATGTTGCAGCGACAGATGTTGCTATTTTTCGTACTCGCGATGTTTCCGTTCCACGCCGGTTGCTCCGACGTTGGTAATGGGGAGGATCAGGCGCGCGCGCCAGCTGCTGAAGACGAGCGCCCACCCGAAGCTGCGGAAGGTGAGGCGCCTGAGCCTGAACCTGAGCCCGCATTTGAGGACTTGCTTTCGCAGCGACTGAAAATTCTTGCAACCCAAGCGTTTGGCGATCTCGATGCGATGGAAGAACGCCGCGTTATCCGGGTGCTCGTTGTGCCAGGCGGGCCGCAATTCTTCTACTACCGGGGCCGGCCGCGCGGCATGATCGCCGAGTTGCTCGCAATGTTTCAGCAGGAGTTGAACGCGGCTCTCGGTCGACGGCATGCCCAGATCGTAATCGTGCCGATGCCAGTCAGCCGGGACCGCCTGATCCCGGCCCTGCTTAGCGGCCAGGCGGACCTGGTTGCAGCCGATCTGACTGTGACGGAAGCGCGATCGGCGCTGGTGGACTTTTCGAGGCCGTTCGTGACTGGTGTTGATGAGATCGTGGTCTTTGCGCCCGGCGTCGGAGCAGATGTGAAATCAATTGACGACCTCGCCGGCCGAGATATCTTCGTTCGCAAGTCGTCCAGTTATTTCGAGCATCTGTCAGTACTAAATGTCGAGCTTCTGGCTCGCGGATTGAGCCCCGTCAATATTATCGAGGCCAATGAGCTGCTCCGTGTCCAGGATATTCTCGAAATGGTGAATGCCGGCCTGGTGCAGGCGACGGTCATCGACAGCCATAAGGCGACATCCTGGTCTTCTCTACTGACAGAGATGATCGTCAGAGATGACCTGGTGCTTCGATCCGGCGGCAAGATAGCGTGGGCATTCCGCAAAGACAGTCCGCTACTTGCCGAACAAATTAACGAGTTCGTGAGAGGCCATCGCCAGGGAACCTTGCTTGGCAATGTCCTTGCCGAACGTTACCTGGGGAACGTGAAATGGGTGCGTAATTCGACGTCGGAATGGGGTCTCCAGCGCATGCAAGCCTTGATCGATGATTTCCAGGCGAGTGCCACCGAAACAAACGTTGACTGGTTGATGCTCGTGGCCCAGGCCTACCAGGAGTCGGAACTGGACAACAGCAAGGTGAGTCCCGTGGGCGCGCGCGGCATCATGCAGATCAAGCCATCGACGGCCGCTGACAAGCATGTCGGTATCGACGACATTTCGGAGCCGGCCGACAACATACTGGCTGGCGCGAGATACATGCGATTCCTGATGGATCGGTACTTCGCAGACGCAGAGATGGACGGGCTGCAACAGTGGCTGTTCGCGCTGGCAGCCTACAATGCCGGGCCAGCGAGAGTACGCAGACTTCGCAACCAGGCGGAGGCGGAAGGCTACGACCCCGATTGGTGGATAGATAACGTCGAAGTTATTGCGGCAAAGGAAATCGGCAGGGAAACGGTTCGGTACGTTAGCAACGTTTTCAAATACTACGTCGCCTACCAAATGTATTGGGAAAACCGCACGAGCCGTGCTGAGGCTCTCGAATAATGTGTTTTCGGGTAACTACGAACTTTGTCTGTCGGAAATATAGGCGCTTACGAGTCCGGCAACGAGAATGGCGACATAGAATTGGCCGGTGATCGCCTCCAGGTAGGCCAGGCTGCGAGCCGTTGCTGACAGGGGCAGGATGTCTCCGTACCCAAGGGTCGTCAGCGTAACGAAACTGTAGTAGATCCAGGTGGACTTGAAGCCCGCTGCGTTGTCTATGTCGGCGCCTGTGAATGACGATGGCGAAACCAGGTCGACAAATGAGTAGGCGAGCGACCAGAGGACGCCGAGCAGCAGATACACGCAGATGGCGCCAACCATTCTATGGGCGTTGATTTCCTTGCTGAACAGGACCTGCTTCAGCGTATAACTGATCGAAACAAGCAGAAACACGAACAGTGACACAATCGATGCGCCCTTATAGAACAAGGCGGTCTGGCCGGCAGCAATAACATTCAGCGTGACACCGACGATGGCGAGGACCATGCCAAGCTTGAAGTAATGTTCGCCGCCCCTGAGACTCCGGGCCCCGACAATCATCAGAACTGAGAAGAAGATGCCTCTTGCGAGGTCGGGGTCCAGACGTCCGAAGTCCTGCACGAGTGGGACACCGAAAAGCAGTAACAAAAGCGCACTCAATAAATAGTAAAAGTCTGTCCGGTCACCTCTATCCTTACGCTTCGCACGCATGTTGATTACCTTCCAATTACTCGATCACGCGACAAGGCGCCAACTATGCCTTTCGCCTCGTCCTCGGCGGACGTTCCACTGGTCTGCTGATTGATGTCACGTTTGAGTTGCGAGTCGGTCTCAATCGCCCAGACGGGTTCTCGATTGGCTACGGAAAACATCTGGACCGCAATAACTATCGTGTGTGTTAGTTCGAGTCCTTGCGGCTCCCTGTACTCCGTCAACTCGACGTTCCATACATTGTAGTAATAGGTCGGTCGGACGTTATAGGTGGCCTCGGGGTTGGCGTCCCTCACTTTCTTCGCCGTATCGAGATGGACGAGCTGCGTTAGCAACACACCATCCGAACCGGTCTCGTCAACCATCGCCAGTATCGTGTCCCGGTTCAGGGGTACTTTCGTATTCATCATGGAGGTGCTTGCAAACGCCTCGATGCCTTTCCCCTTTAGCTCCGTGACAATTGACTCCTCAAAATACCGGCGCATGTCGAAGGATTCGAATACCGAGACAACCAGCACGTTCTTGTAGGGTGCATCCGAGGATTCCGACAGGGGCTGGGTTCGAGTGACGTTTGGTCCGGCACAGGCCATAGCGAACAGGGCGACACACACGAGCAGAGCTTTGTTCTTCACAATTTATCCTTATTCTCAGAATCGGACCGTGCCGGATAGAGCATTGGGGCAATGGCAGGGTCTGAGATTCTAACACTCATCGGTGGCGTTCTACGCCCGCGTTACCACGAGTAGCCAAATGAGGTTGTCGCTGTGTAGTCCGCGTTTTCTGCGCCGTCCTGCGGGTCGCTGAGGTAGGAATAACCGATGCTCAATTCCAGGAAGAAATCGTTCCATACTTCCCGTCGCAGGCTCATGTCCGACTCCGCTCGATACTGGCTTAAGTCCTCAAGCAAGGGGAAATAAGTAGCCGTGATTCGGAAAGATGTTTCCGGCGATACGTTGCGATGCTGATAGCGAATCTCGACCTTGCCTTCAGCGTCCTGCGCCCTCTCAGAGTCGCCCGTATATTCCGTCCATGCTCCCTGAATACCCGCTGACAGAGAGAGCTGGTCCTTGTTGGTCTGAATCGCGTAGCGACCCAGCGCGCCACCGGCGGAGGTACGTACGGCGATGCCAAGTTCGTCATTTCGTTCCGCGCCCGTGAACCAGTCGGTAAACCAGCGGTGGCCTCGAAAACGCTGGTAGTTGATACTCACGCTTTGGCGTGCTGACGTGGGTTCGGTGTCCTGGTCGGTGACCGCCGAGCTGAATCGCAGCCCCAAAAGGTACTTACGTTTGCGATAGCTAACGTCACCTGCAAGATTGGACGTGGTGATTCCGCTCGCCTTCTGCGTTTGAATGCCGAAGCTGAACGAACCGTCAAGTCGCTCCACGAAGCTGGCGTTCGACTCGATGGGTGTGATGCGCACAATTTGCGATGCTTCGACTACATACTCGTCGATCGCGGTCACGATGCGCACGACGTGGGGATCGGACGTTGGCACGAGTTGGCCGTAGTAACGGGTGCCGTCAGGCAGCTCGACCTGTTGAAATTGTTGGCTACTGACGCTGACAATATCTTCCCAGTCGATACTCACGGTACCCATGGAATCGGTGCTGTACCTCAGGACCCCGAACTCCAGGCTCTTGACCTCTCCGGTGACCGCGTTGCCATTGACCAGGACAACGACGTCGGTCTTCTCGGCCATTGCTGGCGCGAGGAAGAATCCGAGCAAGAGAATTGTCGCGAATTTGCGGAACAGGTAGTTCATTGACATTGAGCGTCACCATCATCAACTGTTTCGGCCTGTGTCACAGGCAATAGCCGCACATAGTAGGCAAAACAGGCTGATAATTCACGGTCGACGCCGGCGTAAAACCTGCCCGGATGCAAGCAGCTGCAAACACGCTGTTGTCTGCCGTGGGGCGACAGGGTATCGTTCGTCGCATTGGCCGGAAACGAATACTTGGTGGAGATTTGAGATGACAGTCCGTAGAACCAGCTTGCTAATGGTGGCACTTTTCAGCCTGGGACTGGCCGCGTGTGCGTCCAATTTCGAGGCGAGTTACGACAGCGATCCGGCACAGGATTTCAGTGGCTACAAGACCTGGGGCTGGATCAGCGAGAACCCGATGATTCTCGGCAGTTCGGATCGAGTACCGAATCCGCTTCTGCAGCCCAAGATCATGCAGGCCATCGAGGACGGCCTGGCAGTCAAGGGATTTACAAGGGTCGATGACACGGAAGCCGCAGATTTCGCCGTGTCCTTTACGGTTGGGTCTCGCGAGGAGATCAGGGTAGATTCATATCCGTCGACGTACGGCGCATACGGAAGGGGCGGATATCCGGGTTGGGGCGGTGCCTACTACGGTTATGGTTATGGCTACGGAGCTTCGGAAACCCGGGTACGGCAAACGACGAAGGGTATGCTCGGGCTGGATATCTTCGACGTCCAGAGGCGTCAGCCTGTTTTCCATGCGGTTGCGACCAAGACCATCTCGGATTCCGACCGTGAGCAGGTGGATGTGACCATACAGGCAGCCGTTGATTCGGTTCTCGCGGCCTTCCCGCCGCCGCTAGCAGGCGCAGAAAACTAGCAGCTCAATCAGAACGTGAGGCTGATGTAGGCCTTGGGTCCGTGAATGCGAAGGGCGAGTTCCCCACCGAGGTCTTCATCTTTTGCAGTGAGATTCAGGGCGTAGAAGTTATAACCAACGCCGGCCCTGAGCACATCACCGAATCTCCGATCGAGATCCAGGCTGAGGAATGCCATAAATCCGCTGTAACGATCGAAGTCCCCGGCGAACAGGTTCAGGTCAGCAGCGAGCTGCCAGTTGCGGCCCAGCGTAAGGGAACCCAGGGCGCCGATAGTTGGCATCGGGGCGCGAGCGCTGAAGTTCTGTTTGTCCGGTGAGTCGACTTCCTGGAGGGCGGCGTCGAACGTGGCGTAGCTGAGCCCGGCCTTGACGCCTAATTCCTTTTGCCCGTCGCGCATGAGCGAATAGGCGTAGGAAAACCGCAACAGGGAAAAGTCGCTATTCGTTTTGATAGCAGTTCCTGAGGGATAGAATTCATCGCCAAGACTCAGGTCGCTCACCAGTGTCGTCGAGGATTCACGCTCCAGGCCAAAATAGCCGACCTGAACCTGGTGGAAAAAGGCGATGCGAAATCTTCCGTCGAGCTGGAGAAATGTCTTGTTTTCCGCGGCGCGCAGCAGGTTCTCGAGGTTGGCTGAGTCCAATAGCTGGCCATCGCTTCCTCTACGTTCGACCGTGCTACTGATCGAGCTACTGAACGCGCCCAGGCGGAATTCGAAGGCGTAGCCGCGTCGCGGATCATCATGGTCCCTGGGCATGAAGATATCGGCGTTATAGGCGAGCCCGATCGATGCAGTCCACAGCTCGTCTTCGTCGACGATAGGGCTTTCTGTGATCGAGGAATCGAGAAACTCCAGGCCGAGACTGCCTTTCAGTATCCAACGGGGCGTCAGCTCGTACCCGATCGAGAAGCCCGCCCAGATATTGGTGGCAGCGTCCGCCTGGTAGACCGGTCGGATTGGCGTGGACTCTCTCTGCGAAACCGAGAAATAATAGTCGACGTAATCTTCACTCATATAGGCCAGCCTCACGGCCGGGACGAAAAACCCGTGCGACAACTTGATCGGTACCGAGAATTCGAGTTCGCTGGTTATGCCATCATGCTTGTTGGGTATTTCCCAATAGGTCCGAAACTGCACATTGACAGGGTAACGGCGCCAGCCGATCAGTGGCCCTGCCTCTACCGTCCAGTCTTTCTGATTCACACCTGCGAGCACACCGTCGGTGGGAATGGAGGTTCCCAGCCCCTGCAGTCTTGCCACCAGGCCGAATTCCCACTGGCTGTCCGTGACATACCTGAAGCCGAGGTTCCCGTCGCGAATCAGGAGCCAGTCATCGGTGAATGCGGAGTGTTCGAAGCTGGTGAGGTACGGGTAAACAACGCTGGAGCTATCGGTTCCGACGAAGGGGCTCTGGCCAACGGAATAGGCAAGCCCCAATGAGTAGTCGTTCAGGTCGGTGTTGCGGATGTAGTCCATCACGCGTCCGGCGTCGGCTCTCACCGGCGCAAGGAGTAGCAGTAGTGAAAGCAGCATGGCTAACGCGCTTAGCCATGTAGTACTCCACCGTGTCCTGCTAATAGATGCGCCCACCGACACCGACGCGGGTTCCGTAACCACCATAGCCTCCGTATGAGCTGTAGCCAACGCTGCCATAGACGCGCACATCATCGCATCCTCCGATCAGAAGGCAAGCGATGATGACCGCCGGGATTCTCGCGTACCTGAAAATGCTTTTCATAAATCGGGTCCTCTAGTTCTTTGTTTCGAGCGGCCAGGTTTGCAGCGCGATGCCCGCGCCTGATGGCCCGGCTATAAACGCGGCCTCACCGCCAATCGAACGTTGCCGGGCTTCTACGATGACTCGACCACCCAGTTCTGCAACACGAGCTGTGATCGCTGCCGGACTCTCGACTCTCAAGTAGCTGACCCACACCGGATCGAGTCCGTCCAGCGGGTTCTGCATGATGCCGGCCCTCGGTGTTTCACCGGCCTTGAGCAGGCTGTACGTTGTCGTGCCAGCCCGTTCGGGGTCGACAGCGCTGGCATCCAGTCCGGTTAAATGGCTGTAGAACGCGCTCGCATTCTCGACATCGGTCGTCCAAAGCTCATCCCAAAGGAAATCGCCCATCTCGGCCTCAGTATCGGCGGGGTCTCCGTCCCTCGTTTCAAGGAGTCCGACCAACGCGCCTTCCGTATCCCGGATTACGGCGAGACGACCTCGATCCTGCAAATCCGTCGGCGGCGTCATTACTTTGCCGCCGCTCTCGATTACCGTCTTCATCCTTGCTTCGATATCTTCAACGGATATCAGAACCACCCATTGGGAGATGTCGTCCCGACCATTGAGGACGAGCGTATTGATCATGCCTCCAATCAGTCTGCCGTCATGACGAATCAGCGTATACGCCGAATCCTCTTTTAGATTGGATGCTGTACCGACACTTTCGAACGTCCAGCCGAACAGTTCGCCGTAGAATCGCTTCGAGGCGGCAGGGTCGTTGGTTAGCAAGTCGCGCCAGATGATTTTTCCGGAGTGGAGCTCGCCAGTCGGCGAATCCGTGACTGACGGCAGATTGACATTCATCGCGGTACAAGCCGCGAGGAACAGGATGCCGACACAGATAAGAGTGGTGCGCAGTCTTCCAGTTATCGACATTCGAAACTTCCTGATTATTGCGCGTTTATTGTGTGCTGACGACGATTGCATCAAGGCGTTCCCGCACCGTCGAAGCCCACTGCCTGATCATGGACTCGCCGTCTTCAAATCGGGTCAGCGGTGCTTCCTGGTTCTGCGAGATAGCGACACCTTCGAGCGCGCGGCGATCGTAGACGCGGGCCAGGATCTCGCCCGACTCCGAATCACCTAATTCAATCACCAACGTAGCTTCGCCCAGTGCCCGCAGCGACAAACTGCCCCAGCCGGACCGCCCGGTTGCCTGTGCCGGAATAGTTGTAAGGATGTCCTGAACGCGGACCTGGACAGCGAGAGTGTCCGGACCGCCCTGATCGCCCAGGCGGAGATTCTTGAGATTGGCCAGTTCCGCTGAGAAATGTTCGTCGAGCTGCTGGCGAAACCGGTCCTTTTGCTCGTCGCTCAATGGGAATTGCTGCTTCGATCGGTCTGGAGTCTTGAAGGCAAGTTCAGACCCGCTCAGCAGCACTGTTGTGTAGTGGCTGAAATCCACGCCGGGTCGCACAAAGGCGATATCGAAATACCGCGATGAAACCTGCTGCAGGCCATCGATGTTGTCGGTCGATGCGGCAACCGGGATTGTCGGCTGGGGTGCGCAGGCAGCGACCAGCAGGACCAGGACAAGTACGCGAATGATCATTCCGCCTCCGGTTGACTTTGTATGTGCAAATCGCGTTGCGGGAACGGGATTTGGATGCCGTGCTCACGCAGCGCGGCGAGTATCGCCCGATGAATTTCGTCGATCATAGGCAGGCGGTCCGAGAGCTGCCGCGAGTACGCATGCAGAACGAAATCGAGAGAGCTGTCGCCGAAGCCCGTGAAGTAGACTCTCGGCTCGGGATCATCAAGTACGGCGGGCAGCGACGTTAGTGTTTGCATCATGACACCACGAGCTTTATCGACATCCGAGCCGTATGAAATTCCGACCTTAATGACGATGCGCGTAATGGGATCGGTCAGTGTCCAGTTGATGACCTGCTCGGTAATGAACGACTTGTTGGGAACGATGATTTCCTTGCGGTCCCAGTCCGTTATGGTCGTCGCTCGGATTCGAACCTGTGACACAGTGCCAGTCAACTGGCCAACGGTCACGGTGTCGCCGACACGTACCGGTCGTTCGAAGAGTATGACGAGGCCCGAAACAAAATTTGCGACGATTTCCTGGAGGCCGAATCCCAGGCCGACACTGAGCGCCGCCACAAGCCACTGAATCTGAGACCAATTCCAGCCGATGATACTCAGAACCCAAAATGTGCCGATGGTAACGACGACATAGCGAACCAGCGTCTTGATTGCATAGCGACTGCCCGACGTGAGCGTAAGGCGCTGTAGAACCGCGATTTCCATCAAGCCTGGCAGGTTCCTGGAAATAATAGCCGTGGTTACGGCAATCAGGAGGCCGATCATTAGATCTTTGAGTGTGACGGGTACGATGGCCTGAGCGCCGTCAATCGTAGCCGTCTGATTCCAAAGCGCGACCTGATCCATCACCGCGAAAGCGGGAAGGATTTCCGCCCATATGCTCCAGACAACGATTGCAGCAACAACGATCAGGACTGAGCGCAGCAGCGTCTTTGTTTGCAGGTCAACTTTGTCGATGTCCAGCGGCTCTTCGGTCGGGGCTGGTGGTGAGTCTCCCTCGGAGTCACTCTGCGACTCATTTTCTTGCGCAGCCAGCATCGCCTCGAATTCTTCTTGTGCCAGCTGCCGCGCGAGTTTACGGCGGGCCAACGCGAACCAGCGCAGCAGGACCAGGTAGACGACACCCAACGCGAGCAGGCGCCAGATGGTTTCGAGCATCAATCCGGCTACGACCGCCGAGGTATAGAGATAGCCGAGTGCCGAAATCAGGCCCAGCAGCAAGGGCAGGCCGACTGACAGGCCGAGCCAAAGCCACCGCAGCTTGCTTGTCCACCGATCCGGGTAGCGCTTGTAATGGGTTGCAACGACGCCCGCCGTGGGATGAGTCAGCGGGCGGATGACGACGGCAAGAAATACCATAAAGGCGATAAACATGAGCCGACCGACGGTTGCCTGGTCACTTGCTATGTCCGACAGGAACAACAGTATGGTGAAAAATATGAGCGGCGTGCCAATAGTCGCGATTCGCCCCAGCTGTCGTCGGATGATCTTGAGGTTTTCCTCTTGCCAGCCGAAATGCAGGTCCAGCATGCCACCGGGAGCGCTGAGTGCCCTGAACGCGAGTGCATTAAAAAGAAATGGTCCGGATAAAGTCAGGCCACGAGCAAGCGCGTCCGTAAAGACAGAAGGCTGCGGTGCGTGGCGCAGAAACCAGCCAACTGCAATCATAAGTAATGGCAGGGGTAAGGCGCGGATGATGATGACGCCCAGGGACTTCAGGGTGAGCCCAATATTGTCTTCGGGAGTTCGTAGAACCTTTTCACCAATTTCTTCATAACGCTGTGCAAGTAGCCGGCGCACCACGAGCAAAACGACAAATAAGGTCAGGAATAACAATGCGGACGCTAACCGGCTGCCGATTGAGTCCATCAGACTCGTAACTGCACCAAGCCATCTCTTGGGCGACAAAGCTCGCTCGACAGCCGGCAAAATGTCCTGCCGGGTGCCCATGAAGAACACCTCAGCACTGGGGATCCACAGCAGGTTCCGCGCAAGAAATTGTCTGTAACGGTCCGTTGTCTCGAGGAGACGTCGTTGCTCGATATCCAGGTCCCCCAGTGTCTGGAGGTAGACGTTGTAGCTGTCCTCAACCTGCAGCAACAGGGCTCGACGGTCCTGCAGCAGGCGCCGAATCTCGCTGTCGATCTCCTCGAGTTCATCCGGATTCGATATGTCCGCCGCCACCGTCGCGAACAGCTCCTGGATTTTCTGGTTGGTTGAAACCAGCTCCCGTCGCTGCTCCTGTAAGCGCAGCTGCGCCAGGCCGATTTCACCAAGCTCACTGCTTCGAGCACGAAGCTGCGCGCGGTACTTCGACATTTGCGGCAACGTGCGGTTTTCTTCGATCAACATGCGGCCGATGGTGCGGCTCACACCCCCAATTTCGAACAGTTTCTCCGAACGGTTCAGCCGGCGCTCGATGTCGGCCGCTTCCGCCTTTATCTCCTCGAGTTGCCTGCCTGCGACGTCGATCGCCGCAACACGCTTCGGCAGCTCGCGCGTCAGGGCAGCGTTTTCCTCGACCAGCAAGCGCAGGACAGGATGCTTATCCGCGGCAGCGAGTTCTGCGGCCGCAGCAGCTTCCTCGGCGAGAGCGGCTTCCGATTGTCGCCGGTTATTAATTGCGTCTCTGAGGATCTTCGTGCGTTTACCCAGCACCTCAGTTGTTCGCACGCTGATATCCCGCCGCGCCTGCAGCAAACTCAGACGTACAGGCTGGCTCAGCAATTCCTGTTCCAGCATGTTGATCTCGGCGCCTTGGGCGGCACGTTGGAGTCGAGCTGTGAGGATGCGGGAATTCGTCGCGATCTGGGTTTCCCCGGGGGCGGGCTGCGCACTGGCCACCACTGCGAGCTCCTGCCGGCTGACGCCTAATTGACTGATGCGCTCCCGCGCCGCAGCAGGTCTGTCGATCTGGACTTCGACTTGTTCCGTGAGGTCGGCCAGCTGTGATTCGCTGGCTGTAAGGCTGGCAGTCTCTGTAGCCAGTCTTTGCTGCAGTTCGTCGAGCGTCGTGCTGTCATCTATGCCGAGACTCTCGGCCGTTGGGCTTTCGGGAGTGGGTTCGTTGAGTGTCGTCCGGAATTCTTCCAGTTCGGCGGGCGCCGTATTCAGTGACTCCGTAAACTGTTGGGCCGCCAATTCGTTATCGAGCCGGATCTGTAACTGGGCACGGGCCTCGCGCAGGAAATCCAGTACCTGGGTCCTGGTCTCGTCGTCAAGGTCTTCGCGTGATGTAACCGCGTCGATTATCGAGTCCACCTCGGCGATCGTCACGTCATCAGTAGCGGCAATACCTGATATCCGCAGGTCCTGCCCGATTGCGGGCAAGCATACGAGCAGAAGAAGCAATAATAGCGGTTTGAATTTCACCCGTTTATCTTATACTTAGCCACCGCATTCGTCTTCCAGTTATTTTCTTCCCGGTTCTTTCATGATCAATCAACACTCCAGTGGCGCTGGCCGCTTCGCCTTATTGCTGCCGAGCCTCTTGCTACTGGCGCCGGCATGGGCAGAGGAAGAGCCGGCTCAGGGACTCGAAGAGTTTGAGTTGCCCGAGTACGAGCAATCGCTCGGGCCGGTAGGAGGCGTTCTCGATCTTGACGACACGGATGTCGTGGGCAATCCCTTGCAGAAGGTGTTCAAGAATTGGCCCGACGACCTGGTCGTCGCGCCGGTGCCGGGCTATTCGCCGCAACTCGGCTGGAATCTGAAGTTGGTGGGCGGCTATTTCCTGGACCCACCCGAAGACAGAGACCATGCGGCATCTGTGGTGGGTGGCTTCGGCATGATTGCGCAAAATGGCAGCTACGCTTATGGGGGCGGTGCCAATCTCCATCTGCTCGACGACAATTTACGCGTACAGGCTGCGGTCTTGTACGCGGATGTGCGTTATGACCTTTACAGCGATGTCCTTCCTGATCGCGACCTGGTCATTCCGGTCAGGCAGGATGGGCCCGGCTTTTTTGTGACCGGTTCATGGCGTATCTGGAAAAAACTCTATGCGGGTATCGGTTACCTGGGCGGCGATATCGACACAAACGTGCGTATTCAGTCGGATATTATTCCTCCTGACTTGATCCCTGAAGTGCCCCTGAGTGTCCGCGGGATCACGATTCCTCTGCGAATCGACAGCCGCGACAATGAGAATTTTCCACGAAGCGGCTGGAAGATTGATGCAAACACGATTCTGTACCGTGAATCGATCGGCGGCGACTTCGATGCCGAAACCTACGTGCTGGCGTTCAACGACTATTTGCCCATGCGGGAACAGGATGTGCTCGCGACCCGCTTCGTTATCCGCGGAACCGGCGGCGATGCGCCGTTCTTCCTGTTGAGCACAATCGGTGGCGATACCGATCTGCGTGGCTATCCGTCCGGTCGTTATCGTGACCGCTACATGTATGCCCTGCAAACTGAATACCGGTGGCACTTCAACGACAGTTGGATTTTCACGGGGTTTGCCGGGTTTGGCGAGGTGGCCGAGGAAATTTCAGGATTCGGCGAAGACCTGCTGCCGGCTGCCGGGATTGGTGCGCGACTCGTGTTATCGAAGAAGCACAAAGTCAGTTTGTCTGCAGACATTGCGGTCGGCAGGCATGGCCCGGAATTCTATTTCGGTGTCGGCGAGGCGTTCTAACGCGCGTCAGTCTTTCAGCCAGACCACGTACAAACCGTCCATCGTCGCGCAACGTTCCTCATCGTGATACAGGTCGACGTGGATGTTCAGTCGGATGCGCTTGCGATCATTGGCCTGCAGCCGGGCCAGGCAGGGCTCTAATTCCTCTGACTCGATCCTGGCCTCGATCGTCAGGTGCCCCCTCGCGGGACGCTCGAAGGTCATTTCATTCTTGTAGACGACGATTTCCGTGTTGTGGATGTCGTTGTCGATGAAGGCCAGCGTCGCAACGGCCCACCCACCGAACAGGCAGATACTCGCGATGCTGCCTCCGAACGCCGTACCCTTGTTATTGATGTTCGGAGCCAGCGGCGCTTCCATCGTCAGCGTCAGCTTGTCATAGTCAATAAAGGACAGCTGCATCGCCGTGAGCAACGGGATGTCGGCGCGGCACTCGGCCTCAAATCTTGTCAGGTCTATCATGTTGTTTCGGATCGGACCTTACTGTGCGATTCTTCGAGGTATCAAGCTTCCCGGAAGAACCAATGGATTTCGAATTCTCCCCCAAGGTACACGACCTCCGCAATCGGCTTCAGGCGTTCATGGACGAGGAGATCTATCCTCGCGAAGCGGCCTTCGAGGCACAAGTCGACGAAGGGGACCGCTGGGCCCCGCCTGCAGTCCTCGCCGAACTCAAGAACAAAGCGCAGCAGCAGGGGTTGTGGAACCTGTTCATGCCGCAGACCTATGCCGATTTCAGCCCGGGCCTGACCAATCTCGAATACGCACCGCTCGCCGAGCTCATGGGCCGCGTGCTCTGGGCCTCCGAGGCGTTCAACTGCAGCGCACCGGATACCGGCAACATGGAAGTGCTGGCCCGTTACGGCAGTCCAGCGCAGCAGGAAGAGTGGTTACAGCCGTTGTTGCGCGGCGAAATTCGTTCGGCGTTTTGCATGACGGAACCGGACGTCGCTTCATCGGACGCGACCAATATCGAAACCTCGATTGTGCGCGATGGCGAGGACTACGTCATCAACGGCCGCAAGTGGTGGTCAAGCGGCGCCTGCAGCAATCGCTGCGAGATCATGATCGTCATGGGCAAAACCGACCCGGACAATGAGAGCCGTTACCGGCAACAATCCATGATCCTGGTACCGGCCGGGACCGATGGCGTGACGGTCGAACGAGCGCTCAAGGTGTTTGGCTACGATGACGCACCCGAGGGCCACGCCGAAGTCACTTTCGACAACGTGCGTGTGCCGGCGGGTAATCTGCTTCTCGGCGAAGGCCGGGGCTTCGAGATCGCACAGGGCCGACTTGGCCCGGGCCGGATTCATCATTGCATGCGGCTTGTCGGACTGGCCCAACGTGCCCTCGAACTCATGTGCGAGCGCGCCGAGTCGCGCATCGCCTTTGGCCGACCACTCAGCAAGCAACAGTCCGTCCGTGAGGATATTGCGCGTTCGGCTTGTGAGATCGAACAGGCACGACTGCTGACGCTAAAGGCCGCCGATCGCATGGATAAGGGCGGCAACAAGGCCGCGAAAGACCTGATCGCCATGATCAAGATCGTCGCGCCGTCGATGGCATGCACCGTGCTTGATCGCGCTATCCAGATTCACGGTGGTGCCGGGGTAAGCCAGGACTTCTTCCTCGCGCATGCCTATGCAGCGGCGAGAACCATCCGACTCGCCGATGGACCGGATCAGGTCCACATGATGCAACTTGGACGTAACCTGGCCGCTGCCCATCGTACTTGAAGCCGGGCAGGAACAGGTAGCCGAACACGCCGACATTCCTCGCACGGAGCGCTGCGGACAACACACCCGAACACGCCTGCGGCTATGGATTCGGGAATGTTGTCCACAGCACTCCCTCCAACGCACCTCGAATTCGTGGGCTGGTCCATGCGGTGATCAAGACGGGCCGGAACAGGTAGCCGAATCCATAGCCGAGCTGGCAGTCAGATCAAAATACGCGGTGAAAACAGAACACGCGAGGCGTGTTCGGCTACCTGTTCCGGCCCGTCTTGGTGCGTTGCTGTCAGGAGATTACGACTAAGCCACTCGTGAGAGCGCATCGTCGAGTGCGGCAAGCGCGATATCAGCATGCTCAGTAGTGAACACCAGCGGCGGCCGGAGTTTGAGCGTGTTCCGTTCCTGACCGATGAGCGCGAGTAACACGCCGTTCTCTCGCATGTGTTCGACGACCGCGGCCGCTTCGCTGCTGGCCGGCTCCCTGGTTTCCCGGGACCGTACAAGTTCGACAGCCAGGAAGAGGCCCTTGCCGCGAATGTCGCCAATCAACGCGTGTTTGTCAGCGAGTTTTTTGAACCCGGCGATCAGGTAGTCGCCGCTTCTTTTGACATTGGCGAGCAGGTTTTCTCGGGCAACGACCTCGAGAACGGCCTTGCCCGCGGTGGCCGAAACAGGATTGCCCCCGAACGTATTGAAGTAATCCGATTCCTTCGCAAACTCTGCTGCGATCTCGGGTGTTGTGACGACTACGGCCAGGGGGTGTCCTGCGCCCATGGGCTTGCCCATCGTCACGATATCCGGAACCACGCCTGAGTCCATGAAGCCCCAGTAGTTGTCACCCATACGCGTAAGGCCGGACTGCACCTCGTCGCAAACGACCAGGCCACCGGCCGCGCGGACCTTCTCATACACTTTCTGCTGGTATTCAGGTGGCGGCGTATGCACGCCCGCAGCATCGTAGATCGAGTCGATGATCATCATCGCGGGTTTGTGGCCTTTCTCCGCCAGTTCGGCAATGCCGTCATCGACCAGGTCGGCATACATTTGGACGTAGTCGGCGTCAGCGTCGCCGAAGGGGCCGCGGTAAACGTCCGGCGCGGCAACGTCGACGACGAAGTCCGGTTGTGGTCGCAGTCGCTCGAATTCCGGCGAGAGCTCGGAAACGAGTGTCGAATTTCCGTGATAGGCACCCACCGTGCAAATGGCGCCCTCGTTTCCTGTCACGGTACGTGCGATGCGGTAGGCCAGGTCATTGGCTTCCGTGCCGGTGCAGACCAGGGTGCAAACCGAGAGATCGCCCGGCAGTGTTGCGGCGAGCATCTCGGCATACTCGATGATCGCGTGGTGCAGATAGCGAGTGTGCGTATTCAGAGTACCGATCTGTTTCGTTACCGCATCGACTACGTCGGGGTGGCAGTGTCCGACAGATGGCACATTGTTGTAGCAGTCGAGGTACTTGCGGTCCTCGTTATCGAACAACCAGACACCTTCACCGCGCGTCAGGTAAAGCGGCTCTTTGTAGAAATGACTGTAGGCTGGACCCATCGCACGTTTGCGGCGCGCGATCAGTGCTTCGTTACTCATCGACAGACCTCATGGATACCGCGTCCTGCAGGGCATCGTGAAATTCGCTGCGATTCATTGTAAGTGCTCTCTCCAGTCCTCGTATGACGGCCGGAATATCCTCATCGACAAAACTTGCGTCGACCTCAGTATGCTCCGCGCGAAACTGAAGTAACTGCACGATCAGGATCGCTCGCGCCATCAGCGCATCGTAAACCAGTTCCAGTTGCTCAGGCGGAACGTCCGCATACTGCGAGAAGGCGCCCACCAATGTCGCACTCGCCTCTACAGGCGCTTCGCTGGTTTCCATGAGGCTCGCCAGCGATGTTGCGAGGTCGACAACGACCGGGCGATAGAGCAAGTCACCAAAGTCGATTACGCCAGTGATTGTGGCCGGATCATTCGGGTCGCACATCACGTTCCCCGAGTGCGCGTCATTGTGGATGACCTGGTGAGGGAGTTGTCGCATGCGGGGCAGAGCAATGGTCGACAAATGCGTCAGGACAGGTGCACAGCGTTCCGCCAGGTCGCCACGCAGGTAGTTATTGCACAGCGTCTCGGAAACGACCAGGCCGTTCAGGATATCCCAGGGCATGAAGTGCGAGCCGCCCGGATGCCGGAACCCCTGAAACGCCCGGCACATACGCCCCTGCAGGGCGCCGACCTGCGCAATCGTCCCCGACGATGGAGGACTAAAGTGCTCCAGGCGTTCTCCGTCAATCCAGCTCAGCACTCGAACAGGATGATCGCCCCGGTCTGTCGTCAGCGTCTCGGACAGGTTTCCATCGAGCGATCTCCGGACACGGGGTACCGGGATGCCGGGGTCCGAGTTCTCCAGGTGCAGCAGGGCCTGGATCTGGAAATCAACCAACGCGAGGTCTTCGATGGGGCTCGCGATCTTGAATACGTACCGGCAGCCATCGGAGGCAGTAACACGGAAGTTCTGGTCACGCTCGCCGGGCAGGCGACTGAGCTCACCGTCTATCGCCCAATGTTCCCGGAGGAAGGGCACAAGCAGATCTTCACTGAGCCGGGGCGGGGAAAAACGAAGATCGTCTGCAGTCAGCATGCCTTGGGTGTGTTCATGCAGATCAGTCCCGGTCAATATCGCGCCCCTCGAATTGGCGATTTAGTTGGCGTACTCTGAATCATAACCCCGATGCGGCGAACTTTAATCACTGGACAGGGCGTATGACAGACAAGACTGCAGGCGTGATCGGTGGAATGGGGCCGGAGGCAACCGTCGATTTCATGGCCAGGGTCATTGCGGCGACGCCGGCCAGTACAGACCAGGAGCATGTTCGCCTGCTGGTCGACCAGAATCCCAAGGTGCCGAGTCGGCAGGCTGCCCAGGTGGGGAAAGGTGAGGATCCCGGGCCCGCGATGGTGGCGATGGCAAAAGGTCTCGAGCAGGGCGGTGCAGATTTTCTCGTGATGCCCTGCAACACGGCGCACGCGTTCGCACAACCTGTTCGCAGCGCGGTATCGATACCGCTCGTGTCCATCATCGACGTCACGGTCGACGCCTGTCGCGAATACGAAAACGTTGGCGTCCTGACGACCCCCGGCTGTTTCGATGCCGGTCTTTACCAGGATGCGCTCGCCACGGCAGGACTGGCAGCCGTGCTGCCGGACGAGACGGAAGTGGCCGAAATGATGCGCCTCGTTGCAGCGATCAAAGCCGGGGACAGGAACGAGGCGATTGCTCGGGGAATGCGGTCTCTTGCGGCCGCACTTGTGGACAGGGGAGCGCAGGCGGTCGTTGCGGCCTGCACGGAAATTCCGCTCGTCCTGACACCCGACATGCTCGACGTTCCGCTCGTGTCCTCGACCGATGTCCTGGCCGAAATTACCGTCGCGATTGCCACCGGCGCTCGTCCGCTGGACTAGTCGATCCCGCCGCATTGGTCCAGCCCCGGTGATCGACCTCATGGCATAATCGTCGGTCTTCCAATCAACCTGAATTACAAGGCGACCCCCTATGAGCGCTGATCCGAAAGAAACTGGAGCGCCGACGACCAATGCCGAATGGCAGGAGCGCAAGCTGGCAGCGATGGCCGTTGGGCAGGGAAATATTGCGCCGGTCTATGTAGAACGCGCGAGCAATGCCGAGCTCTGGGATATCGAGGGCAATCGTTATATCGATTTCGGTACGGGCATCGCGGTCTGCAACACGGGGCATTCGAATCCCAACGTGGTTGCGGCGGTGAAAGAGCAGGTGGAACGTTTCAGCCACACCTGCGTCATGGTTACGCCATACGATTCTGCCGTGCGTCTTGCCGAACAACTCAATGAACTTGTCCCTGGCAGTTCGCCGAAGAAGACGATGTTCGTGACGACGGGTGCCGAGGCGGTCGAAAATACAGTGAAAATTGCGCGCGCCTATACAGGCCGTCGCGGAGTCATCGCTTTCAATGGTGGTTTTCACGGGCGCACGATGATGGCCATGGGTCTGACGGGCAAGATTACGCCTTATAAGAACCTGTTCGGACCGTTCCCGGGTGAGGTCTATCACGCACCGTTTCCAATCGATTACCACGGTGTGTCAGTGGACGATTCGATCAAGGCGCTGAACAACCTGTTCAAGGTCGACATCGCGCCGACCGATGTCGCTGCGATTATCGTTGAGCCTGTACAGGGTGAGGGTGGTTTCTATCCGGCGCCGGACGAATTCATGCGAGCATTGCGAGCGATTTGCGACGACCACGGCATCGTGTTGGTCGCCGATGAAATTCAGACGGGTTTTGGTCGTACCGGACGCCTGTTCGCGTCGGAGTACTCGGGCGTCGAGCCCGATCTGATTACGACAGCGAAAGGTATCGCGGGCGGCTATCCGCTGGCCGCGGTAACCGGCAAAGCAGAAATCATGGATGCCCCGCTACCCGGCGGACTTGGTGGAACCTATGGTGGTTCACCCGTTGGTTGTTCGGCGGCGCTGGCGGTTATCGATGTGATCAGGGAAGAAGGTCTCGTCGAGCGTGCCCTGCAGATAGGCGCCCGATTCCGGGAGCGACTCGAAGCATTACAGGCAAAGTACCCGCAGACGATCGGCGATATCCGCTGTGATCGCGGAGCCATGATGGCCATTGAGCTTGTCGAGGATGGCGAGGTTGGCAAGCCGGCTGCGGAACTGACCAGGTCGTTGGTTGGTGCCGCCTATGAGAACGGCCTGGTGTTGCTGTCCTGTGGTGTAAACGGCAACGCGATTCGCTTCCTTCCAGCGCTGACGATTCCGTTCGAGTTGGTCGACGAAGGGCTGGACATCTTCGAGTCCTGCCTGGATGAACTGCTCGCTTCCTGAGATCTAGCCTTGTTGTACGCCGGGTGTCGAAAAGCTACGACGCTCGCGCGTGTGCAGAAACCAGTCCCAGGCGAGTTTCACTGCAATTAGCAGAACGGCGAAGCTCGTGTACGTGAGAACCCCTGGCCAGGTCTGCATCGCAGTCAGCGCACCGACGATCGTAACGAACAGTGCGAGCGCGCGTTTGAACGGCAACCACAACAAGGTGCCGAAGCGGGCCTGTCGAAACTCGCCGAGGACGACGAAGTTGATAATGAACGACAAGCCGTGACCGACAAAGAACAACAGTGAGCATTTCAGCAAGAGCGGACCCTGCTCGGCGACAAAGTCATTGCCCGGCGTACCGGTGAGACTTTCGTTCGCGACGACGAGAGCAACGCCAGTAATCACAATCAGGAACAAAAATGCAAAACCCGCCTTGGCGATCGCGTACAAGGACAGCAGCAAGGCGCTGAACCGGCCGACGTCGACCCAGCGATTTTCGAGAGGATCGCCGAACAGCGAGGCAGTGAGCAGCTTGAGGCCGCTGTACAGCCCGACCCAGAGCGCCTCGAACCAGTACACGACCACCACTTCGAACAGGGTCAGGTCGAATGCGAAATAGAGAAACAGCATGCCGGCATTGGCCGCGAACAGGCTGAGCGCGGCGAAGCCCCGCCCCCCGATCCGGTGAGTTTCGCCCGCTTCCGCGGCGAGGTTGTCGCTCACTGCCTGCATTTGGAAAGCATACGGGTAGCGATGATTGCTGTCCGGACTGACGTCACGAACAGCAACAATGAGAATTGCGTTAAGCTATGCGCAGCCAAACAAGGGGGATAACAACAATGGCGCAAGCAACCGGGAAAACCTGGTCCTCAGGTTTTACATTCATCCTTGCTGCCGTCGGCGCTGCCGTCGGGCTGGGTAATATCTGGAAGTTCCCCTTTGTGGTTGGTGTAAGCGGCGGTGGGGCGTTCGTACTCGTCTACCTCGGCTGCGTCTTGTTCATCGCAATCCCGATTCTCATCGCCGAGCTCTGGATCGGCCGCGCAGGTGGCCACAGCCCGCCGATTGCCATGACAAACGTCGCGAAACAGGCCGGCAGGTCGGGGCCATGGTCGTTGGTTGGCTACATGGCAATGGCTGTTGGCTATCTCATCGCGACCTATTACAGCGTCATCGCGGGATGGACGCTCGCTTACATATTCAAGGCAGGCAGCGGCTTCGGTGACGCGGAACCGACTGCAGTCGCACAGCAGTTCGACAACCTTCTTGCGGACCCGGTCGCACTGACACTCTGGCATACGGTCTTCATGGCCATCGCACTCTTTATAGTGGGGCGCGGCTTGAAGGACGGCATTGAAAAGGTGGTCACGATACTGATGCCCACATTGTTCGCCATGTTGTTGCTCATGATCGGCTATGCCGCCGTCGAGGGCGACTTCGCGAAAGCCGTCAGTTTCCTGTTCAGCAGCGACTTCAGCAAGATCGACGCGGGGACCGTGCTGGTCGCGATCGGCCAGGCGTTCTTCTCGATCAGCGTGGCCATGGGGCTATTGATGACCTACGGTTCGTACGTGCCGAAAGGCGTGTCGTTGACGAAATCGGCTTTGATCATCGCCGGTGCGGATACGATAGTGGCCCTGCTCGCGGGCCTGATGATCTTCCCGCTCGTGTTCGGTAACGACCTCGATCCCGGGTCCGGGCCAGGCCTGATTTTCCAGACCCTGCCTGCCGCATTTGCCGGCATGCCTGGCGGCGCAATCTTTGGCGTCATATTCTTTATCCTGCTGGCATTCGCCGCAGTTACGTCGATCATTGCGATCCTTGAACCTATCGTTCGATTCGCCGAAGGCAAATGGAACATGCGGCGCCGTAACGGTGTGCTTGTGTTCGGCACACTTGCCTGGGCTATTGGTCTGCTGACCGTGTTCTCGTTCAATATCTGGTCGGACGTGGCGCCGCTGGGGCAGTTCAAGGTCTTTGAAGGCAAGACGATGTTCGACCTGATTGACTACTTCACAGCAAACCTGATGATGCCCCTGGGTGGCATCCTGATGGCACTTTTTGTCGGTTGGCGAATCAAACCATCCGTTCTTGCCGAAGATTTGTCATTCGGCAGTGCTGTTTTGTTTAACGTTTGGTTGTGGATGATTCGGGTGGTCGTGCCTCTGGCGGTTCTCTGGGTCCTTTACACCAGTCTCTAGCTAGTCGGAGTAATACATGTTGAATCGAGTCGCAGCGAGCTTGCTGCTGGCGAGCCTTTTTGTCGTTTCTGCCCAGGCGCAGGATTTCGCCGGTATCGATATCCCCTACGAACGTCACGTGCTGGATAACGGCCTGACCGTCCTGATTCACGTCGATCGGACTGCGCCGCAGGCGTTCGTCAACGTCTACTACAAAGTAGGTTCGCGTGACGAAAAACCTGGCAAGACGGGCTTTGCTCATCTGTTCGAGCACCTGATGTTCAATGGGACCGAGAACTACGATGAGGAGTATTTTGCGCCGATACAGGATGTCGGCGGCACCCTGAACGGCGACACGTGGCTCGATCGAACACGTTATTACCAGACAGTGCCCAATACTGCTCTCGAGCGGGTGCTGTGGCTGGAATCCGATCGCATGGGTCACCTGCTTGGTGCCGTGACCCAGGAAAAACTGGACCAGCAGCGCGGCGTGGTACAGAACGAAAAACGCCGTGGCGACAATCGCCCGTATTCCCAGGTTTCGAAGCGCATGATGGCCGGTCTGTTTCCCGAAGGTCACCCGTACAGTTGGTCAACGATCGGTTCGATGGAGGATCTTGAGGCGGCATCGCTTGAAGACGTGCACGAGTGGTTCAAGGAGTGGTACGGACCGGCGAACGCGATCGTCACGGTAGCAGGCGATGTGGACCCGGCAGAGGCGCTCGCGATGGTCAAGTTGCACTTCGGCGATATTCCGCCAGGTGAACCAGTGAGGCACCGGGATGACTGGGTGCCGGTCCGGACAGCAAATACGTCGGAGACCATGCAGGATCGAGTCGCGAATCCTTTGCTCTCGCGCGGCTGGGCAGTGCCCGGAAGCGATCACGAGGACGCAACGCTGGTCTCGCTGGCCACGAGAATACTGGGAGGCGATTCGTCTTCACGCCTTTACAAGCGTCTCGTGAAAGAAGAACAGCTGGCGGTGTCGGCATCGATGAACCTGCAGGTTTTCGATCTTGCATCGATTGCCCGGTTGCAGGTCGTCCTCAATCCTGGAGCTGATGTCGAGAAAGCCCGGCGTATTGTCGATGAGGAACTCGAGCGCTTTTCCAGGGAGGGGCCGACCAGGACCGAAGTTGAACTCGTCAAGACGCAGATTGCGGCGTCCGTGATCAAGGGGCTGGACTCGCTTTCCGGTAAGGCCAATCTACTGGCAGAGAGCGAGTACTACGGCGGCTCGCCGGATGCGTACAAGACCGGGTTCGCGTGGATCGATAATGCGACGACGGATTCTATTCGCGCGGCTGCAGATGCGTGGTTGGGCGACGGCTACCATGAGGTTTACGTAACGATGTTCGGTGGCCACGTGGTCGCGGATATTGGTGCCGATCGCAGCGAGTTGCCGGCTGTCGATAGTTACCCGCCGGCTACGGCACCGGCCGTGCAGGACTTCGAACTCAAAAACGGTATCCCGGTACGTTTCGTCCAGCGGCCCGGCGTTCCGGCCGTGAGCCTGATCGGCCAGTTCCGCGTTGGCGGAGTCGTTAGTGTCGATGAAAACCCGGCGGCGGCGAGTATCGCACTGGGTGCGTTGAACAAAGGCACGAAGAGCCGCTCGGCCGACGAGATTATCGCGGACCTGAAGCGAACCGGAAGTTCATTCAGCCTGAATGCCGGAGCGAACGTGACGCGCGCGACCGCGACAACGCTCACATCGAAATTTGATGCGGCGATGGAGCTCGCGGCGGACATCCTCCGAAATCCGTCATTCGATGAGAGTGAAGTGCAACTTTTGAAAGATGTCGCCGTTGCAACCATCGCGCAGGGCAAAACGAATCCTTCGTCTCTCGCGGGCAAGTATGTTAATGCGGTGCTTTACGGCGACCATCCGTATGGCGGAATGCCTGCGACGCCTGAAGACGTTGTAGCCTTGTCGGACGAAGACCTCCGCGACGCGTATGAGCGTCGTATTCGGCCCCAGGACCTGACCCTGTACGTGTCGGGCGGGATCGATCCGGACGATTTGATAAAAGCCTTGAACAAGCACTTTGGCGACTGGAAGCCGAGCAAAGGCGATGCAGCTATTCCGGACCTGGAGGCAATTGATCTTGCGGAGCAACAAGCACGCATCATCGTGTTCGATATGCCGGGGGCACCGCAGTCGAATGTCATCGCTGCCCAGGTAATCGATCCGCCGTTTCAGCCGGGGCACACCGATTTTCGCCTGGCAGACATGATTTACGGGGGCAATTTCACGTCGAGAATTAACGCCAACATTCGCGAGGAGAAAGGCTGGAGTTATGGCGTTCGCTCATCCGTTTCCAGTGTCGTCGGGCCCAGGGTATGGAAGGTGACGGCGCAGGTGCAGTCCGACAAGACGGCGCAGAGTATCGAGGAATTGCTGAAAGAGCTGCGTGCTGTCGACGGTGACAGGCCATTCACGTCCGATGAACTGGACGATGCCCGCAATGAGCGTATTCGCAAGTTACCGGCGGTTACGGCCACGACGTTCGGTACCCTGGTTTACCTGGCCGAGAATTCTGTCTACGGCCTTGCCGACGACTATGTCGAAAAGCGCAAGGGAGAATACGAAGCGGTACAGCTCGAGAACCTGGCGCCGGCCATGGACGTCCGAATCGATCCCGACAGGCTCGTTTGGTTCATTAGCGGCGACCTGGCAAAGATCGAAGCGGATATTGCTGCGCTGGGTCTCGGTGAAATCGAGGTCTGGGACGCTGACGGTAATCGGATTCGCTAGAGCGAGATACCGCCGCCGACCACGACGGTCTGGCCCGAAATATAGTCGGATTCCGGCGCGCACAGGAGATACACGCCACCGGCTGCTTCCTCGACGGTGCCGCCACGCCCCATGGGGATCATCGCACTGAAGCCCGTGTGCACTTTCTTCGGGATGCCGATCGCCACCTCGTTGCCTTCCACGACGATTGTCTTCTTTTCGTCAGTGGCCTCGGTGAGACGGGTATCGATAAAGCCGAAGGCCACGCAGTTGACGTTCACCTTGAGCCGCCCCCATTCCTTCGCCAGCGTCTTCGTCAACCCGATGACACCCGACTTGGCCGACGAGTAATTTGCCTGGCCGACATTGCCGCCGGTCCCGGCGACGGACGAGATATTCACGACCTTGCGGAACACCTCGCGACCTGCTGCCGCTTCTTCAGCGGCCGCACCGCGAATGAACTCGGATGCCGCGCGCAGTATCTGGAACGGCGCTTTGAGATGGACATCAATCATCGCGTCGAATTGCTCATCGCTCATCTTGTGAATCATCGAATCCCAGGTGTAACCGGCGTTATTGACGATGATATCGACGCCACCGAATGCCTGGATGCCCGCGTCGACATAGCGCTCGGCGAAACCGTCCTCGGTGACGCTACCGACTACGGCGATCGCTTCGCCGCCCGAGTTCCTGATCTCCGTGGTGACATCGTCAGCCGGTTCCTGGTCAAGATCGTTAACGACGAGCTTTGCGCCCTCCGAGGCGAGCTTCAGCGCCACTGCGCGCCCGATACCGCGGCCGGATCCCGTAACGAACGCGACTTTTCCTTCGAGTTTTCTCATTTGAGGTTCGTTTCGAACAACTTGAGTATTCGGCGGTACTCGTCCAGCCAGCTTTCGGGGTTCACAAAGCCGTGAGGGTCGAGCGGGTAAAGTGCAATTTCGAAGTCCTGTTTCTTGAGTTCGAGCAGTCGCTGGACTACCAGCACCGAATCCTGGAAGAAGACGTTGTTGTCCTGCATGCCGGCAGCAATCAGCAGCGGGTTCTTGAGACCCTCGGCATCCTCGATCGGTGAACTGATCCGATAGGCCTCGGGATCGATATTCGGCGTATTGAGGATGTTCGATGTGTAACCGTGGTTGTAGTGCGACCAGTCGGAGACGGGTCTTAACGCTGCCCCGGCCTTGAACAGGTCCGGTGCCCGGAACATGGCAACGAAGGTCATGAAGCCGCCGTACGACCCACCGTACACACCGATACGTTCCCTGTTCACGCCATGGTTTTCGACGATGTAGTCAACACCGTCGTGGAAGTCCTCGAGCTCGGGTACGCCCATGCGACGGTAGATTGCTGTTCGCCAGTCGCGGCCATAACCTTCGGATGCACGGAAGTCCATGTCGATGACGACGTAGCCGCGCTCTGTCAGCAGGTTGTGGAACATGCCTTCGCGGAAATAGTACGGCCAGCCGAGGTGAGAATTTTGTGTGTAACCCGCGCCGTGAACAAACATAACGGCCGGGTACTCCTTCGCGGGGTCATGGTCTGCTGGCAGATAGATCTTGGAATAGATTGGCTTGTCGCCATGCGAGGACGGAACCTCGACAATTGCCGGTTGCTGCCAGTCGATCGCCTTGAACGCGTCACTCATCGTACTCGTCAGCGGCGTAGCCTTTGCGCCCGGTTTGTTCGATTGCACAAACAGTTCCGGGTGGCGATTGGTCTCTGAGTGCGTGATCAGTAGCCTGGACTCATCCGGAGACACCAGGAATTGGTTGACGCCGCCGATGTTTGTCAGCTGATCGGCCTTGCCCGAATCGACGTCGACGCGCCAGATCTCGTAGATTCCCGGGTGTTCGACGTTGGCCTGGTAGTAGATGTATTCGCCCGAAGGTCCGAGCGCGGGCTCGAAGACGACGTGCTCGCCAGCAACGAGCGCCGAGCTGTCCGCCTCCTCAATATTCTTTGTGTAAATGCCGAGGTAACCGTGGTCTTCCGAGAGGAACCAAAGCGTCTTGCTGTCCCTGAGCCAGCCGTGTCCGCGGTGATAGTTGTTCACCCACGCTTCGTCGCTGATGCGGTGCTGACTGACAAGTTTCTTCGCCTCGAAGTCGATCGTCGCAATCCAGCGGTCCTTGTTGTCACTCGCGTGCGCCCAGAAAACGGCCTGCGACCCGTCCGGTGACCATTGCGTCGAGTAGATTTCAATGCCGCGCGTCTCGGGAGCTTTCAGGCGCTTCTCGGCCGCTTCCCGGTCCTCGCCCAGGCCCACGAAATGCTCAATCGCACTCTCGCGCAAATCCGCGAGCGGGTCGTCCTTGATGCCGGGCAACTCGGTCTGGTCAAGTTCGAACGTCTCGCCTGATTCAAGATCTATCAACCAGACGGTGTGTGACGCGTAGCCATTGCGCCCGACACGGGTACGGGTTTCGCGGTTCTCCACATGGCCGCTCGCGGTCACGTAATTCGGCATGCTGCCTGACTTGCCTTCGGCGAAGTCGTTGTTGGAGGTGATGACGAGATGCCAGCGGCCATTGGGAGACATCGACTGACCTTCCGACGAAATCTTATCGCCCATGTAAATGGGTGCGGCGCCGAGCGCCTCATCGACGGCGTAAAGTGAGTCCTTGCGTTCGCGCGCTTCGACTTCGTCTTCTTTCGCCTCACGGACCTGTCGATACAGACGCTCCTGGTGCGTCCGCAGAACGTCAAAGTCCTCCTCGTCAGCAGGATCGTCCTCGAAGCGGATGTTCGTAACCTGCTCGGTGAATCCATTCGCCGGATCGAAAACGAACATCTGCTCGTCACGCTCGAACGCGACGCGCCGGCCGTCGCTCATGAACATGGGTCCCGACTCGACGGCCGTCGTGCGCGTCACTTGCCGAGGTGATTTGCGACCGCTCAGGTAGATATCGCCCGAGTAGGTCCAGGCGCGATGCTTACCCGTGTTGCTCGATACGATGGATGTCTTGAAGAACCGCGACCAGTCCGATTCCGCAATCTGCGCGACTTCACTGTTTCGCGTGTTGACTGAGAAAAGGTCTTTGAGTGCCGAGCCGTTGCGCTTCTGTTCGAAAAAGACCGTACGGCTGTCATCGCCCCAATAGGCATTTTCGGGCTGGTTCCCGAGCCAGTCGGGATCCGCCATGATTTGTTCCAGGGTCGGAATTGCCGTTGCATCTGCAGCGGCAACAAGGGCGGGTGTGCAGGCCAGCGCCAGTGTAATGGCAATAGATCGGAGTACCATGCTTGCTCCAGGTTGAATACTCGAAGATGATGCGGGCCATCATGAACGAATCCGACAATACTGAGCAAGCATTACAGCAAGCCGTGCAGTTGCATGGTGCCGGAAAACTGCGGCAGGCGGAGCAATTGTACCGCCAGGTTCTGCGCCAGGACCCGGAACAGCCCGACGCGCTGCACTACCTTGGCGTTATAGCGATGCAGGCAGGCAACTTCGATGCTGCGACCGAACTGATCACCCAGGCGCTCCAACAACAACCACAGAATCATTTTGCGATGGCCAATCTTGGCAACGCGTTGTTGCAGGCCGGCAATCCCGCCGAGGCAATCGACCGATATCGCGCTGCGTTGACGATCGAGCCGTCAATGTTCGATGCGCGCCGCAATCTCGCCAGCGCGTTGCTGGCGCAAAACGAAGCAAATGAAGCGCTCTCGGAGATCAAACAGGCCGCCGAAATGGCGCCACAGTCGCTCGAAGTGCAGGTTACGCTCGGCAACATCCTGCAGGAGACTGGTCATGTCGACGAGGCAATAGCCTGCTTTGAGGGAATCCTGAGGGTGCGCTCTGACCTCGCCCCGATTCACGTCAGTCTCGGCAGCTCGCTGCGCAAGGCCGGATCAAGGGATGACGCGATCGCCAGTTTCGAAAAAGCCATCGAGCTCGCGCCGGATTACGCGGAGGCGCACCATAAACTTGGCACCGTTTACCGGGATCTCGGCGACAAGGAGAAGGCGGCGACGGCCCTGCGCAAGGCGTTGTCGATCGATAGCGGCCATGCAAAGGCCTGGTTCTCACTGGCGAACCTGTCGAAGAACAGCCTGAGCGAGGACGAAGTTGCGTCGATGACTGCGCTGCTGGATTCCACCGACCTCGATGACGACCAGCGTACCCACCTCGAGTCTGCGCTGGGGAAGGTCCGCGAAGACAGGGAAGAGCACGCGAAGGCCATGCAACATTACATGGCCAGCAATAAGCTGCGGAGAACCTCGCTGGTCTGCTCAATCGACGATGATCGCCAGGCGTTCGAGAATCTGAAAGCGGTCTTCGATGCGGAGTTTTTCGAGCGTTGGTCGGGGGTTGGCAGCGAGTCAAGCGCGCCGATCTTCATCGTCGGCATGCCACGCTCTGGTACGTCGCTTGCTGAGCAGGTACTGGCAAGCCACCCACAGGTGCATGGTGGCGGAGAGCTCATGGCATTGCTGCGCGCGGCATCGTCGCGCTTCACGCTGGCTGAGGGTTTCGACTACTCGGCATCAATCGCCGCCGCTTCCGCCGAAGACTTTGAGCGCATCGCCGAACACTATCTGAACGCGATTGCCGATCTTGGCGGTGATGCGCCCCACGTGACGGACAAGTTACCCGCCAACTTCCTCAATGTCGGGCTTATAAGCATCGTCTTTCCCAAGGCCACCGTGATCCACTGCTCACGCGATCCGCGCGATACCTGTTTCTCGATATTCAAACACCTCTTCGGCGCCAGCGGGCACAACTATGCCTACGATCTCGAGGAGCTGGGCGCCTACTATAATTTGTACTCTGACATGATGGCGCACTGGCGCAGCGTAGCGCCGATCAGTCTTCACGAGTTGCGTTACGAGGAAATGATCCGGAACCAGGAAGAGACGACGAAGGCATTGCTTGAGGCCTGCGGTCTGCCGTGGGACCCGGCGTGCCTGGAATTTCACAACACGGCGAGACCGGTTGCCACGATCAGTGCCGACCAGGTCCGCAGGCCGATCTACTCGAGTTCGATCGGCCTGTGGCAACAACATGAGGATGCCCTGGCGCCGCTGCTGCGCGTACTGAGAGGGTAGCCGTCCCCGGAAATGAGCCTAGATATCTGCGAGAATGGTCGGCTATGACTGAAGCAGCTTCTTCGATTAGCGCGGCGCCTGATTACGCATCGATGTTCGCCGGGCTCGATGCGGTGTTCGAAACCGGCCGGACGACGAGCCTCTCCTGGCGGGCGGAGCAATTGTCGGCGCTCGAGCGCATGATGGTCGAGTGCGAACAGGAATTGATGGACGCACTGAAATCGGATCTCGGCAAGCACCCGCAGGAAGCATGGGCGACGGAGATCTCCTATGTGGCTGCCGAAGCCGCTTACAGTCGCAAGAACCTGAAGCAGTGGGCGAGGAGGCGTAAGGTCCCCACGCCGATGGTGGGCCAGCCGGGCAAGAGTTGGTTGCAGCCCGAACCGCTGGGTGTGGTGCTGATCATGGGTGCGTGGAACTATCCGCTTCAACTCGTGCTGGCTGGACTTGCGGCAGCAATCTCAGCGGGCAATTGTGCGGTTCTCAAGCCGTCGGAACTTGCCCCGGCGACATCGGACATCATTGCGCGCCTCGTGCCCGAGTACCTCGACAGCAAGTGCATAAAAGTCGTGGAAGGGGCTGTACCAGAAACGACCGCTTTGCTCGAGCTTGCCTGGGATCACATCCTTTACACGGGCGGTGGCAACGTGGGCCGCATTGTCATGGCTGCCGCCGCGAAGCACCTGACCCCGGTTACGCTCGAACTGGGCGGCAAGAGCCCATGTGTCGTCATGCCCGATGCGGATCTTCCGACAACGGCACGCCGCATAGCGTGGGGCAAGTTCACGAATGCGGGCCAGACCTGCATAGCGCCGGATTATCTGCTTGTCGATGCCGAGACGGAGAAGAAGCTGGTGCCGCTACTGCAGCAGGCCGTGACCGAGATGTTTGGCGAGAATCCCGAGGCGTCAGAATCCTACGGCCGCATCGTCAATGACCGACACTTCGACAGGCTAACCGAACTCACAGGTTCGTGCGACGTCGCTATTGGCGGGCAATCAAATGCCGAGTCCCGCTACATCGCACCCACCGTGCTGACAGGCGTATCGGCCGACAGCCTCGTCATGCAGGAAGAGATCTTCGGTCCGATTCTGCCGATACTTCGCGCCGATGATCTCGAGGCTTCAATCCGGTTCATTCGCGCATCCGACAAGCCGCTCGCCGCCTATATCTTTACCCGGGACTCGACGGCGGAGGCACGCTTCCTTGAGAAAGTCAGCAGTGGCAGCGCCTGTATCAACGACACGATGATGTTCATGACCGTCGATGAACTGCCGTTTGGCGGCGTGGGCCCGAGCGGCATGGGCAATTACTCGGGTGAGTATGGGTTCAGAACATTTAGTCATATGAAGGCCGTAATGAAGCGCGGTTGGTGGCCCGATTTCGCGGTTCGCTATGCGCCGTTTACGGACAGGAAATTCAAATTGCTGCGCAAGCTCCGCTAGTGTAGCTTTTCGCTTTTCGAGTTTTCTGCCCCGAATCTGTGCGAATCCTAATTGCGACAACACTTGGGTTGACGTCCCTGCTCTGCGCCTCCGCGATTGCGGAAACCACGCCTGATGGCAGTGCGCGCTCGTGGTATGTGCAAGCGGGCGGCTATTTGCACTATTCCGAAAAAGACTATTATGAGGGGCCGCCCCTATTCGGCGGTATCGAGCGCCATAGAGAGAAAAATACGCTGCTCGGGTTTTCGGTTTTCAACAATTCATTTGGCGATTTCACCCAGTACCTCTATTGGGGAAAGCAGTGGAATCCGTGGGAGAATCATCCCGCGTTGCGGCTCAAACTCACTATTGGCATCGTTCACGGGTACACGGACGAAAATCAGGATGTAACGCCCATCTACTGGGGCGATGCCTTCGGCCTCGGTGCTGTGCCGACGTTCGGATACCAGAAGAATCGAGTGGGATTCGACCTGGCGCTTCTTGGCAATTCCGGGGCTCTGTTTCTCATCGGTTATGAATTCTGAATAATCGCCTGCTTAATGCTGCGAATTCACCAGCAGATGAGGTGATATGAATAGAGTCCAAAGGGCGTGATTCGTAGTATTTGGAACCAAGACAGCTTATTTCGGTCTTTTTACCCCTGATTCGGGGTGCTGGACACTCCAAGAGGCGACGTATGACCAACCATCGTACACATAGCATGACATGGGCCAGGTTCCTGCTTTTGCTGGGAACCGGGACGTTTGTCACGTCGTGTACGACGGTGCAAACCGGACCGGAGGCGCAGGCGCTTGCAAGCAGCATCAGTTCGCCGGCCGCCGAAAGTCATGAAGTCGAGTCTTGTCGCCAGCTACTGAATGCCACCCCGGTTAACTCCTCAGCAGGATTGAATGCCGACGAAATTCGGCTCGTCAGCTGGAATATGCAGAAAAAGAGCGTTCCGAACTGGCGTGCTGACTACAGCCGCCTGACCGATGGACGCGACCTGATCCTGATCCAGGAAGCCTCGCTGCGCGTAGACACGATTGGTGATCTGCCGGCGGCGCCACACTGGTCGTTTGCGCCGGGATACCGTACCGACGATTCGATTACCGGCGTCCTGACACTTTCCAGCATTCAGCCGCTCGCCCGTTGCAGTTTTGCCAACACCGAGCCCCTGTTGCGTACACCAAAGGCCACGAGCATTACCCAGTTCGCGCTGCAGGACCACGACGATACCTTGCTGGTAGTTAACGTACATGCTGTCAATTTTTCGCTTGGCCTTGGTTCGTACAAGCGCCAGTTCAAACAGATCAGCGACGTGCTTGAAGGCCACCAGGGACCGATCGTTTTCTCCGGAGACCTCAATACGTGGCGCCGGGGACGGACCCAGACGATCGAAGCGATGGCCGAAGAACTCGGGCTATCGGCGGTTGAGTTCAGCGACGACAATCGCAAACGTTTCTTCGGTTCACCGCTTGATCACATCTACGTTCGTGGGCTCTCTGCAACCGATAGCGATGCAAGCGTGGTCACATCGTCGGACCACAATCCGATGACCGTTACGCTGGGGATGTAGGGATGCGTGCATTCTGTCTCGCCGTACTGCTCATATTCGCAAGCTCGGTAGCGTGGGCGGAAGAGCGGGCCCTGACCGTCGAAGTCGGCTACCTGATTGATTCGGTATCCGAAAGCGGCTGCAAATTCGTGCGCAATGGCAAGGAACACACGGCGAGCGAAGCGGCCGATCACCTGCGAATGAAAGCGAAAAGAGGCAAGCGCTACTACGACACCACCGAGGAATTCATCGATCGGATTGCGAGCAAAAGTTCGTGGTCTGGCAAACCATACACGATTCAATGTGGCGACAAGCCGGCGGTGACGGCTGGCGACTGGTTTACGCGTGTGCTGACCGGCTATCGCGAGAAATCGCCGGAGTAGCTTCGGCTCAGGCGCCGAATACTCTCCTTTTCAGGGCCCGGCCCACAATACGCAGCTTGTTCTTCGTGTCGAAGCGCTTGAGATTCGTTTTCACGGTGCCAACAGTAAAGCGCGTCTTCTTCGAGTAGTCGATGCGTACGTCCACGAGTACAGGCCGGTTATCCGCTGAGGCCGCCAGTGCGGTTGCGATGCCCTCCGCGAGTTCACCATCGGATTGAATGCCAACGTAGGTGGCGCCGGTCGCGGCCGCGAAGGCCTCGTAGTTCAGTTTGCCGATATCCGTGCAGGCCTTGCGTTGGTACGGAATTTCCTGCGCCTGCGCGATCTGCGCAAGCTCACCGTCATTGAACACGAACCAGATTGCGCCAATGTCATTGGATGCAGCAGTGACTGACTCGAGTCCCGTCATCAGAAACGCGCCGTCACCAACGATGCCGACGACCTGCCGTTCGGGCAGGGCCATCTTGACGGCGATGGTCGCCGGCACGCAGTAACCCATGCAATTGAAGTCAGT
>Ga0316194_10000072_pt1 | contig 49038 bp, 42 predicted proteins | sample CroRivsedime1_MG_FD_204936 | JGI IMG/M metagenome (GOLD analysis project Ga0316194, IMG submission 204936) | Coastal sediment microbial communities from Maine, United States - Cross River sediment 1 | ecosystem: Environmental > Aquatic > Marine > Coastal > Sediment | place: USA: Maine...
ATTCCCCAGTGGCAACCCTGAGTATACGCATACCCGAAGAGATCGGTGAGCAGTTGGAAAAACTAGCGGATTCCACCGGTCGGACCCGTTCATTTCTGGCTCTCGACGCCCTGCGCCGCTACCTGGCTCAAGAGGAATGGCAAGCGCAGGCAGTGCGAACCGCTGTAGAAAAAGCAGACAGTGGAACGGCAAAATATGCCAGCCATGATGCCGTCGACCACTGGCTAGCCGGCTGGGGTACTGATGAGGAAGGAGATGCACCGGAATGCAAATAAGATGGCAGGATGACGCCATCAATGATTTGATTCAAGTTCGGCGCTTCATCGCCATGGATAATCCCTCGGCCGCTGCCAGGGTCGCTAATCACATCCGTAGCGCTGTCCCTGAACTCGCCAAGCAACCTGGTATGGGAAGACCCGGACGAGTACCCGGAACCCGTGAAAGAGTACTGGTCGATATTCCCTACATCATTGCCTATCGCGTGGAGGAAGACAGTGTTGTGGTCCTTAGAGTTCTCCATACTTCCAGGAAGTGGCCTGAGACAATAACCTGACAAACGCTTACTCATCGGTGCCTTTGTTTAAACATCACATTAAGCCGTTCAATGACTCAACCTGAACTCGGGGTGTTGCCGTCGGGACACCTGCACTGCTTCCTGACGGAGGACGACAGTGATGCCAACCAGATAACCAGTTTCACAACACTGTCTTCGGATTAGGTTATTGGTAGGGACACCTAAGAAACCCTGGGGTTTAAACAAGAATTGCCAGCCAGAGACACTTGGGTCGAGCAGCTATACTTGGAACTACTGGAGAAACCTGATGCCATACAAGCGATTGACCTTCATTACGCTCTTGTTCACATTTCACTGGCTACTGCTTGCCTGTGGATCCATGACAATCAAGGATACGACAACACAATCGTATATCCCCATCCAGGGCTGGATTCTTGAACTGCATCAGAACGTTGTTATTCCACCCGGCCGCACACGTGTGTTTTTTCAGGGAGGACGAATATTATACGCGGTTAACGAATATGAACCGCACTGTCAATTGAGAGTTCGGGACATTTCAGAACAACCCCAGGCTGTTCATGCAGACCGCTTTACCATCGACAAAGTATTCGGGAATGTTGGTGAGATTGTCAGCACCGAGCGCATCCTCCTGGCCGCAGCCGGTGCTACTGTCATCGCGGATGGTGGAAATGGAAACGGTGAAGGCAGGCTGATTTATTTTTACTTCATGGGCTTGCATGCCGACAAGCAACCCCACGTTACCTACCTGGTGTGTGGAGGCGCATCGGAAGAACCGTCCCGTGCCGAGTATCCAACGCTTCAGGATATCGTTACCTCAATGGGGAACTACGCTACGCTGATACTTCCGGGGGACGGCTGACGCTTGTCTTTAATAACAAGAGACTTCATTAAGGAATTCTAGTGGCTTCCATTAACTGCAAGCAAACGGGTGATCCCCTGTGCATACATCGGTGCATGGAAATAGTATCCCTGGGCGATGTCACACCCGGCCTGCGTAACAAACCGGCTTTGTGCTTCTGTTTCCACTCCTTCTGCAATCACATTTATACCCGGACTTGGCCATGGCGACGATCGCACGGACGATCGGTGCATCATCCTGATCCGAAGGTGCGTCCCTTACGAAAGACTGATCGATTTTTATGATATCGATCGGAAAACGCTCCAGGTAGCCAAACCGGTCCGCCTCCTTGAGCCGGTTTTCAAGCTGTGTATACAAGAGGTTGCGATTGGTCAGATGGGTTAGCGGATCGTAGCTCGCCAGTTGTTCGAGCTGCGTCAGGGCCGCGTTTCTTTCCGCGGGATCTACATCTATCGGGTGCATTCTGCCGATACAGTCGTTGATATGATTATCGATAATCGTCTCGATCCAACCCCAGAATTTCCAGCCAGCGATCGTTCACTTCCTGTCGATTATTCCGATAGTCCCAGTCCCAATATCCAAGGTTTGCCCCACCAATGACATGTTGCAGACGGTTTTCGGAATCGGCATGAGAGGAACCCGTCCCGGGTTCCCGATCGGGATCGTTGTTTTCACGAGTCGAGAGCCCGAAGACTGCCGCGATCCTTTGCAAATACACCAGTTTGCCTTTAGGCCGTGCCGGCTGATTCTCGCTCCGGCCACTGTCTGAATGATTAATTGTCTGCATAGGTCATCACTACCCCGCTTGAAGACGAGGAATCACACAGAAAGCCAACACTATACTCGCCGGGATCCGCTACCTTCCTCTCCATACGTGGCAACTTGTCGAGGATATCCGTTTTTTCCACGATATTCCGGCCAACCTTGCAGTCGCCCTCCGGGCCCCTGTCAGCGCATCGAGCGCTTTCTGCAGCCAGGAGAAAGGTGACTCTTGAATGTTCAGCCAACTTAATCATCTTTGCTGACGAAGTTTTGCAAGCGACTCAGAGGACTGCAATTTTCGGGATTTCCCTACCTTACATATTGCCTGCATATGACTATAGACTGTCAGGAGAATAAGGCTGCTGCGTTCAAGGTAAGTAACAGTTGCGCCCATGCTCGCCTCGGTACTTGCAAGCACACTAATATCTTCAGCCCGGCACACAAATAAAAAAAGCAAGGGGATTCACTATGTCGTCCATGAAGCGTCTCGTCACGGTGCTCTTGCTGGTATTACATTTTCTATTCATTCCGCGGGTGATGGCTGTCAGCTGCAACAACGAGCAACGAATCGACGCTACCCTCGATTCGGTCAGCATCGACCCGCTCGATTCCCGACGCGGAGATGTCATCGTCAACGGCCTTACTCTCACCGTCGATCCGGACACTCTCCTGAAAAACGTCAACGGAGACCGGATTACGCTGAGTGCATTTCAGACGGATGAACTCGTGCGCGCACAGTACTGCCCCGACACGCTCCCCCAGCCGACGGCGGTCAGAATAGACCAGCTTACCGGCGCACCGGCCAATCCACCCGATCTTCTAAGTCTCGACGTCGCGCCAGGGACAGAGTCACAGCCGGTGATGCGCGTATTCGGCGACGATTCCGCTGACAGTTTGGGCGCCGGGATTAGCGACGCGATTGCTTTTGGCGACGTCAACGGCGATGGATTCGACGACATGGTCATGGGCTCGCCTTTCGCAAATTCGTCTGCCAGCGTCACAGGCGGGGCGGTCTTCGTGATATACGGGAGTTCAAACCTCCCGGCGGCGGCGGTGAATTTGAATACGGATGGCGCGATTTCCGCTGCCGGCGAGACCCGCATCCTGGCGGCAAGCGAGGGACAGATGCTGGGGCACTCGGTCGCCTGTGGTGATGTCGACGGCGACGGCCTTGACGACGTGATCATCGGCTCACCAAACGGCAATGCGCAGGGTCCCGGCACCGGCGAGGTGGTGATTGTCTACGGCGCAAAGACACTGCCGGGGACCGTTGTGGATTTAGCCCAGGCCACGGACAAGACCACTATCCTGGGTGACAATTTGCAGGAGCGTACCGGCTGGTCCGTGGCGAGTGGCGATATTAATGCCGATGGCAACGATGACGTGATCATCGGTGCACCGGGGGCCTCCCCCGGCGCAAGTCATCAGGGCGGCACGGTGTTTGTAATCCCGGGTCTGGCCGGGCTGCGCGGCACCACCATTGACCTGAACACCGACGGAGCCATCGGCGCGGCGCTGGAAACCCGCATCTTCGGTGACCGCGGCGGGGACCAGGCCGGCTCCTCGCTGGCCAGTGGGGATATCAACGGTGACGGCTTTGATGACGTGATCATTGGTGCCGATCGTGCCAACACGCTGTTTACAGCCGATCGCGGCGCCGCGTACGTGATCTACGGTGGCAACAGCCTGGCGGGTACGATCATCGACCTGAGTAGCACCACCGACACCGTTGGCCCCGCCGGTGAGACACGCATCCATGGACGCGTTGCAAACAGCTGGTTGGGCGCGAGCGTGGCCAGCGGAGACATCAACAATGATGGCTTCGACGATATCGTAATGAGCGCCACGGGCATAACGGGTGCGGGCGACAATTTTCAGGTTGGCGAAGTCTACGCCGTATATGGCAACAGCACCCTGCCTGCCACAGTCGTTGATCTAAATCGTCCTCCCGGTACTTTTGGAGACACACGGATCACGGGGACAGAGGAGTTTGTGGCGTTCGGTTTCTCGGTAGCAAGCGCCGATATAAATGCTGACGGGTTCGATGATCTCATTCTGGGCGCGCCGCAATCCGTGCCGCCCGGCAGCGTGGATAACGCCGCTGTCAACGACGGCCTGGTGTTTATCTTTCAGGGTTCTCAAACGCTAGCCGGACAACAGCTGACTGATCCCAGAGAGGTCGCCGATCTGATGGTTGTTCGCGACAACCCCGGCGATCTCTGGGGCTATTCGACCGAAGCGGGCGGCGACCTGGACCGCAACGGTGTACCTGAATATGCCGCATCGGCGAAGTTGGGGGACAATCCGTCCATTGGCGGGGATAACAACGCCGGCTACAGCGTGGCGATATTCGGTGCGACAACGGCGGGCAGCAGTACACGCACCGAGCATAGTATTACGGGCGATGCTCCACCCACGGATTTCGGGCCAGTGATACGGGCCGAAATCGACTACGCCTCCGGTTCCACCACGTCCACGGACGACGTGACCTTGACCCGCAGCACAGCGACCACTCCGCCTCAAGCGGCAGTGTCGGTATTACCTGTGCAGTGGCAACTATCCAGTGATCGTAACGACTTCACGGCCGACATAAGCTTCAGCTACACCGATGCCGAACTCGGCACGGCCGACGAGGGACGGCTGGTGGTATTTGCCTCTTCAACAGGCGCTGCGGATTCCTGGGTCATGGCGGGGAACTTCCAGGAACAGGATCTTATGAGCAATGAGATCACGGTGATCGGCATCGATAGTTTTTCTCTGTTTATCATCGCTGAGGCAGTCCCTGATGTGAATCCAGATACTGATAATGATGGTCTCATGGATAGTCAGGAGTCTTCCCTGGGCACAGACCCGAACAACCCTGATACCGATAATGACGGCCTCAATGACGGCGCAGAAGTGAATATACATGGCACTAACCCCCTCAAGGCCGATACAGATGGTGACGGGGTGGATGACAACACAGAAATCGCGAGTGGCACGAACCCCCTCATAGCCGACAGTGATGGTGACGGTGTTGCGGACAATGGGGTGGATAATAACCTGGTCTATGTCGCAGTCGAACCCTGCCGGCTTGCAGACACCCGAAAAACCATGGTCATGTTGAACGCCACACCCCGCAATTTCCTGGTTTCCGGAGCAGATCTGTCTGCCCAGGGCGGTAATCCAGGCGGCTGCCTGCATCCAAGGACTGGCACCGGTGTCGAACCGCTGGCTGCTTCCACCTATATCGTAGCGATACCCACAGCAGTATCAGTCGGCGGATGGCTCACAGCATTTCCCTCGGACCAACCCACCCCCACAAGCAGCAGTGTTGCCACGGTCAACTACGCCAAGGGCCAGGTTATCGGCAACGCAAGCAACGTCACACTGTGCAAACCCGGGGCTAACTGCCCGGCTAGTGGACAACTCGGTCTCGTATCGTACAACTCTCAGCAGCAAGTGGTAATTGATGTGCAAGGATATTTTTATCCGGCCGCAGGAAGCTGTTCAGCAGACATGGTGGCAGTCGGCTCCCTGTGTGTCGATAGATACGAGGCCAGCCTGTGGGATGCCGCCTCGGGTGGTACGCAGATCCCGGCTTCAACCTGCCTGGCAGACGGCAGTGACTGTGGTGTTGGCGCGGCAAATCCCATTTACGCACGCAGTGAAGCCGGTGTACTCCCGTCTGCCAATATCACCTGGTACCAGGCACTGCAGGCCTGTGCCAATGCGGGCAAGCGACTCCCTACCACGACTGAATGGCAAATGGCCGCTGCCGGAACCCCGTCGGGGCTGGCATCTGGATGTAACTTCAGTGGTGTAGCAACAGCAGCCGCTTCAAACGCAGGCTGTGAATCCACTGCCGGTGCATTCGACATGATTGGCAATGTATGGGAATGGACTGCGAAGTTGCATGCCGGACGCAGTATCACAACCAGCAATGATGGATTGGTCAGTACGATCGGAGATGGGTATGACAATCAGGGAGATGCCACCATCAGGGCCTTGTGGAATATCGGCCCACAAACTTTTGACGCGCACATAGGCATACGCTGCGTACGCTAATAACCAAACCTGACCGAGCCTGCACAGATAAATAGAGTGGCAGCCGCTACCCGGGGCAACTCACCGGTTAGTGTTTCAATCATCGTCGAGTGAATTGCGCCATTGCTGGTCTTCCCGGTCGAAGAGACGGTTAGACTCTTCCGGGCCACAGGTGCCTGCCGGATAGGTTGGTATGTAATCGCGCTCCATGGACCAGGCCTTGAGTACAGGATCGACGACCTGCCAGCACATATTGACCTCGTCATAGCGCAGGAACAGGGACTGGTCGCCCTCGATGACATCCAGTAACAGTGCCTCGTAGGCGTCGATCTGCATTTCCGTCAGGACACATGAGGCCGCATCCAGGCGGGTGGTTTCCGTACGCATCTCCAGCCCTTCCTGCTTGACCTGCAGTTCAATGCGCAGACATTCGTTGGGTTGTATGTTCATCAGGACCCAGTTGGGCTCCAGGCGTTTTATCCGGGTTTCGCGAAACAATTGCTGCGGCGGGTGTTTGAAGCGAATCGCAATCATCGAGTTCGAGTGTGCCATTGCCTTGCCCGTGCGCAGATAGAACGGCACGTTGCGCCAGCGCCAGTTGTCAATGTAGAGCTTAAGCGCGGCGTAGGTCTCGGTCGTGCTCTGTGCAGCAACGCCGTTCTCGTCCAGGTAACCTGCGACCGGATTGCCGTTGACGGTACCGGCGGCGTACTGGGCGCGAAACGACTGCGCACTGACCGAGGCGCGTGTAATCGGGCGGATCGAGCGCAGCACCTTGACCTTTTCATCACGTAACGAATCGGGGTTCAGGTCGGGCGGCGGCTCCATTGCCACCAGGGTAAGCATCTGCAGTAAATGACTCTGTATCATGTCACGCAGTGCACCGGCCCCGTCATAGTATTGTGCTCGCCCCTCTATCCCCCTGGCCTCCGAGTGGGTGATCTGTACGTGGTCGATGTAGTTGCGGTTCCACAGCGGTTCGAGCATGAGGTTGGCGAAACGAAACACCAGTACGTTCTGCACTGTGCCCTTGCCAAGGTAGTGATCGATACGGTAGAGCTGATGCTCGGCAAAATTCACGCGCAGCCGTCGGTCGAGGCTGGCGGCGCTCTCGAGGTCATAGCCAAACGGTTTTTCAATCACCAGCCGCCGCCAGCCGTGCTCTTCACCGTTGAGAGCGACCGCCGCCAGCGAGCCCGCGACGGTCGCATAGTCTGCCGGGGGGATCGAGAGGTAGAAGACGATATTGGGCGGGCACGCCGGGTTGTCGGCAAGAAAATCACGCAACCCGGTATAGGCCTCCGCATCATCCAGGTTGCCGCGGAAAAAGTGCAGCCGCTGGCTGAAACGGGTCAGGACTTTTTCATCTACGGGGTTGCGCGCACGTTTCCCAACCGCCTGGCCGACTTCGTCACGCCACTGCTCGCTGTCCCACTCACGCCGCCCGAAGCCAACGACCGCCATCTGCTGTGGCAATCGCCCGGCCTCCTCAAGATGATAGAGTGCGGGTAGCAGTTTGTTGCGTGACAGATTGCCGGTCGAACCGAAAATTACGAATGTACAGGGATCTAGCATCTGGAACCTCGTAGTCAATGCGAGTGGTGCTGCTGGTCGGACGCGACCATTAGTCGCTACCTTTCGTCACTGTATGCCCGGCTCCGTATTAATCGACCGGAAGCAGCAAAGCTTCACTTGATTCAATAACCAGTCGCAAGGTAGTAGATATTATGAAGGGTCGAGGGCTGTCGCGGTAGCTCTCGACTGTACCAGGGTGGTTTGCTGTCTTGAATCGCTGGTGATGTGTCGCATAAAAATACCCGCATCAAGTGATGCGGGTATTTTAACAGCCTTTAGTTCGTGTTCACACTTTGCTGCATCCTCCACTCAATCTGGATTGTTTTCCTTGCATTACATCCGCTGAAAATCCTGATGCAATCATTGCCAGTTATCTGTCAGGTAAACACCCTGTATTTCTCCATGCACCTGCGCCCTTGCGATTGCCGGTTCCTACGATACCGTCGCAGTGTATGTCAGGAGATTTCATTACCGTTGCAAGAAGACCTGTATTCATTGCTCATCGTCGTCCTGGCAACACGATTTCGCCTTGCCTGCCTGTGAAGCCCTGGGTAGCGGCGTGCGATCCGGAAAAAAAACGGCGTCCGAAGACGCCGCAACACCCACATTGGTGCATCAAGGGGGAAGGTATGATGCGCCAACGGAATGTTGAAGTTTGTTCTTGTGTAAAAATATATCCTCCTACCCAAGGCAGCACGAGGCCACTTACCCGGAGAAGGAGCCACGCGCTTGTGTGCTTGTAGGTATAATCACGTATTCGGCACTCAAGAACCAATGGGGGCACAATGGGAAGAACATCAAGTAGAGGTCAAAACAGGGTAAAAGGGTGATTGTCCAGGCCCTTAGTATCGGCCGGAGCCCTCAGACAGCGAGTTTGTATCCGAACCCCTTGACATTCTGGATCCACTGCGGCAAATGGGGATTGTGCTCGATCTTGCTGCGCAGTTGATAGACGTACTGCTTGACATCGGCGCCGGTCGCCCGACTGTCACTACCCCACAGCTCGGCGATGATTTCCTCGTTGGTATACACCCGTCCGAGATCACTCGCCAACAGCGCCAGGAGATAGAATTCCTTCGGTGAGAGTGATATTGGTTTGCCGTGGATGGTAACGGATTTTGCCCGCGCGTCGATCTCGATGGCCCCCCGGGTGATGCATTGTGACCCTGCAACCGGTTCAAGGCGCCGAATGATGCTCTGTATCCGGGCATCAAGTTCACGTATCTCGAAAGGTTTGCACAGGTAATCATCTGCGCCGAGGGACAGCCCCTTGATGACGTCGTCCGTATCATCGAGAGAAGTCAGCAGGATCACCGGTATCCTGCTCTGCGCACGGACGGCCGTCAACACACTCCAGCCATCCAGTTTCGGCAGGACCACATCAAGCAGCATGAGGTCCGGCTGTACACGCTGCAGTTGCGTGAGTGCTTCCTGACCATCATGTGCAGTCTCCACTTCGTAACCCTTCGCCTCGAAATACAGCGTCAGCAATTCGCTGATATCATAATCGTCTTCGACTACCAGAACCTTCATGGCACCCCCTTAATCCCCACCACTGGCGACGATTGCAGGACGCATTCCGTCAGCTCTGGGCAGATCAATACAAAATGTCGTACGCACCCCCGGTGTTGATTGGAAGTCGATCGTGCCGTCGTGTTGTTGCAAAATGAGCTTGACAATACTCAGTCCCAGACCGGTGCCGGTTTTCCCACCCCCGTTAGATTGATCCGCCTGGGCAAACTTCTTGAAGATATGGCGGTGAAATTCTTCAGGTATTCCGGGGCCATGATCCGTGACCTCGACCCTGAGCATGGGACCATGCATTCCAACTACAACCTCTACTGATTCGCCGGGAGGGGAAAACTTGATGGCATTGGACAGCAGGTTGCTTACCACCTGCATCAGCCGGTCGGCGTCACCATTTACCCAGGTATCGGCGCCCAGGGTTTGACAGGAAATGGTGACTTCCGCCTGCTCCGCCAATGCCTTGCTGTCATCAATCACACGGCATACAAGTGCTGTCAGCTCCAGAGGCTTGAACTGGAACGTCATCATGCCGGCCTCGATCTTTTCTATATCCAGCAAGTCACTGATCAGTCGCACCAGGCGTCTGCTGTTGCTGTGCGCCAGTGCGATCAGTCTCTGCGCCTGCTCAGGCAACTGCTCAGCCATATTCCCCGTGAGCATTCCCAGGGAACCCAGCACGGAGGTCAGCGGTGTACGCAATTCGTGACTGATCGTAGTAATGAATTCCTCCTTCATTCGCTGGGATGCCTTAAGCTCCGTGATATCCCAGGCAACCCCGACGTAGTTGGTCGTGTGTCCCCGATTATCCTTGATTGCATTGATGCTCACCCATTGTGGAAAGATCTCGCCGTTCTTGCGCCGGTTCCAGATCTCACCCTGCCAGTGACCCGAACCGCTAATAGAAGCCCACATCCGTTCATAGAACTCCCGACCCTGTTTGCCAGACTTCAAAAGACTCGGATTTTTCCCGAGCAGTTCCTCTCCACGGTACTGGGTAATAGCCAGGTATGCCGGATTCACGGACTGAATGGTCCCGTCCACACCCGTTACTACGATGCCTTCAGTCGCGTTTTCGAAGACGCTCGCCGCGAGGCGTAGCTTCTGGTCAGCCTGATTGCGCTCGGTGACATCGCGGACGATGTGGATCAACAGCCGTCGTCCTTTCACCTTTACCTGGTTGATAGCAAGTTCGATGGGAAAAGTCGATCCATCCTGACGTTGTCCAAGTCCTTCACACTCATCGGTCAGGAAGGAGTGAGTCACATGGTCGCCATTGACATCACGCAACATTTCCAGGTAGGTATTCCGGCAATACTCATCGAGCAGCACAATAAACTTCTTTCCCAGAACCTCGCTTGCTCCATAGCCAAACATCCGCTCCGCAGATTGATTGATCGATTCTATCGCACCACTCGCGTCGACAGTGACGATGCCGTCTACAATATTGTTCACGATCGTATTGATCCGCGCTGCACCGTCGCGCAGTGCTTCCCGTTGCCGCATGCTGTGCCGAATCAACACGAGACTGAGTGCCGAAACCAGAAGCGTCACCAGGAGCATGATATAGTGACGCTGAAAGACTTCCCTTTGCAGCCCTTCCAGACCTATTTCGTGTCCGACCACGATCGCACCCGCCTCGAGTATCTCATCCAGACCGTTCTGGAACGTCTGATCCATGCGCGCCATCGCGGTAGCCGCTGCAGTTTCTTTCTCCGAAATCAAATCGGCCTGTGCCTGCGCCAGGCGCAGCGCTTCACGCTGCTCGGACAGGTCGAAGATTTGCTCGGCAAAGTCAACGAGGGTATCACGGATAGGTTGCAGACCGGTTATGATCGGTGCCAGCGTATTGTCACTCAGAACCCGCTGCTGCACGGCAGCCTGGGTGGCATCATAGCTCTGTTTGTAGGAATTGAACGCAGCACGCTGTTCCTCTACTTCATAGTTTTCCAGTACGTCGTTGCCGGGACGATTAAGATCACGCCAGGCGCTGGCCAACGAATCGATGTGAAGACCCAGCTGGTGCAGTTCGGTGGTTTCAGCCCCCATCGACTGGATCTTCACCAGCAGGCTTCCACTCCATACGAGGAATCCGATAATAACCACCCAGGCAGCGATGTAGAGAAGTTTCATTGGCAGCGTCCAGTTCGGCAGCCTGCTACGTGGCCGCCATGGTAGCAGCAATAGCAAAGCAGCATCAGTAGTGTGGCTTACTGGCCATTGCTCCCTCGACCCGTGCCAGTACGTCCTTCATGCAGGAGTCATCTCCCTTTGAAAGAAAACAGTCCGCCCCGTTTCGAAAGGCTTGCTGACGGTACTCCGGCAGGCCGTAGCTGGTAAGAATAACGATCACAATGTCGGCGTACACGCGCTTTATCTGTCTGGTTACTTCCAGTCCGTTTTCTCCAGGCAACTGAATGTCCATGAAAATCAGGTCCGGACGCTGGTATTCTACCTTACCCAGCGCTTCCTCCCCATCGCCCGCTTCTTCGACCCCCATCAGCGGGAAGTAAGAAAGCAAGATGTCTGAGAGTGCACGTCGGAAATCGGCATTATCCTCAACAAGGAGGGTATTGAACATGATATATCCTCGGCTGAATTCCTATGCAAGCGCTGCATTTATTTCACTGATAAGAGCATAACGAGATAACTGCCGGTTATACGGTAGACAAACACCTGACATTGCTCGGATAAACACCCTATTTTTAGCGGCCGTTAAGTTACCAACGCGAACCCTGAGTGGGGCTAATCAGGGATCGAGTTAGTAAATGCACCTATATCTGCAAATATTTGAATCCATATTTATAGATTTAAGTAGTTTTACCAATTGTCATTTATATGGCGGTCTGCTACAAGTCATTTACTGCGTAGTAACTACAGCCAGTAATGTACGCAGAATCATAAGAAGATTAAGAAGCAGTAGCAGGGGGATAGAATAATGTTAATACAGAAAATCCTCATCGCCGAGGATCATGCGATATTAAGGGAAGGTCTGCGAGCATTGCTGTCAAACTCGCCTGAGCTGGAAATCATCGGAGAAGCCGAGGATGGCCAGGAGGCTATCAGCCTGGCCAGGCAACTCAAGCCACACCTTGTTCTGATGGACCTCAACATGCCGAACATCAACGGCACAGAGGCCATGCGCGCAATACGGCGCCGCAACCGCGAAATCAAGGTCATTGCGCTAACCGTTCACAAGACAGAAGAGTACGTTCGGGCAACTCTGGACGCAGGGGCATCTGGCTATGTACTAAAGGATGACACACACCATGACCTTTTGACCGCTATTGCGAGCGTTCGGAAGGGAAAGGTTTATTTGAGTCCGGGCATCTGTGACAAGGTAATCAATGGCTTCCTTGGTCCCGTCACTTCTACCAACTCACCATCTTCGTGGAGCCAGCTTACTGTACGTGAGCGAGAAGTAACAAAGCTTATTGCCGAAGGCAAAAAAAGCCGGGAAATTGCCGAGTACCTTTCGGTGAGCCTGAAAACCGTGGAGAAACACCGCTCCAACCTCATGCGGAAGCTTGACCTCCACAGTGTTTCTGCAATAACCAAGTACGCCATCGCGAACAGTCTGGTTAGCCTGTAGGCGTACTAACGATCTTTCCTTCAGCAGTTGAATCAGTGCAATTTGTATGATCAACAAACCATACGGCATGAACTAAAGTACCAACGCCGGGCGTTGATTCGATAGCAAATTTCCCGGCCGTAAGCTTTACCCTTTCGCGCATACTGCTCAGCCCGAAACCTTGCCCCGTATAGACAGTGCCCACTGAAAACCCCTTGCCGTCATCTTTAACAGACAGGGTGAGCATATCTCCTGAATTCAACAATCCAACAGACACGTTACTTGCTTCCGCATGTTTTGCGATATTATTCAGTGACTCCTGAATAACCCTGAAAACCACTACTTTCAGGGCATCTGACAGATCACTTTCCTCAATGTCAATTTGCGTATCCACAGAGATTGCCGGAAAGAGAGATTTATATTCCCGGGTGAACCATGAAATGGTTGCCTGTAATCCCAGATCATCGAGCATCGATGGTCTGAGGTTCATCGAAATCTTGCGCACCTCATCAACGGTATCACGAAGTTTTTCTATAGCACCCTGCAGATATAACTTACCCGACTGGGGTAAAATACTCTTGTACTCCCTCAGAGCATTTTCCATACCAAACTTGATCGCAGTGATACTCTGGCCAACGCTATCATGCAGCTCCGAGGCAATCCGCTTCCTTTCCACCTCCTGGGCCTGTAACAGTTTTTCCGACAGGGTCTGAAGTTCCCTCTGTGAGAGGCGCAGGGCATCTTCAGTATTTTTCTGTTCGGTAATATCTATGACGTTCCCCATAATCATGGATTCGTTCAAACAATCTACCCTGGTCAGGTTTCTTTGCAACCAGATAGTATTTCCGTCGCTGGTGATGCCACTGACGACCCGCTCATCAGATACCCATGCCGCGCCCTTTATCGACCCATTCAATGCAGCACCAGTCAGCGACTCCTCCAGCGGAAACAGTTGCTGCGGATTTAGCCTGCCAATTCCCTCCTGTGAATACCCGAATATTTCTGCAAACCTGTTGTTACAGAAGACGATATGTTCGTCCTGCAAGACGAACAGCCCGGTCAGCGTGGTTTCCACGAGGCAGGTATATTTTTTCTCTGATTCCCTGAGCGCGTCCTCATCACGCAGATGGCCCTGAATCTCTCCCTTGAGTGCTGCATTGCTCTTTCTGAGGTCTTTCGTTCTCTCCTGCAACCGCTGCTCCAGTTCCTCGTTATAATCCTGCAGGATGCGTTCGGCATGTTTCTGCTGACTGATGTCCTCGATAACCAGAAATGCGTATTCCTCATCTTCTGCACCATCCCCGTATTGCGACTTTCTGCTCCGACACATAGAACAATGCAGATAACGCCCCGTGGATAGATCATGGTCTTCGCATTCCACGAACTCGGAGTGCCTGAGTTTTTGCCACAACTCTTTCCAATCTTCTTTTAGCATGCAATTCAGGTTAGTGCAGACCGGATGTATTACATCAAATACGTGTTTCCCTCTTACCGACGTGACATCACCCAGCCCCCATGTCTCCAGCGTCCGATTGGTCCTGATGACATGTCCGTTCTCATCTATCAGGCACGTCAATTGAGGCAGTGCGTCCAGCGTGCATTCCCATTGCTGTTTCGCCTGAACCACCTGCTGCATATTGCGCAAATGCAGCAGCTCTGCATGTTCGCGTTCGACAGTCTGGCTCAACATATTCATAATGGCGCGAACAAAACCGGCATCTACCGCCTCAAAGCCGGAACCCGGCTGCAAACGACCGGCAAACACCATCAGGATGCCATCCCTGCAGGGCACGGTAACGAACAGGCCAATACCAAGCTTGTATTTTTCCAGGAACGCAGGTGAAGGGATATAGATTCTGCCCTGCATTTGGCCATCATCCGGTGTGATGTCCTCCAGCTCATCCGTACCGGAATGTTGCGACAACTCAACAAGGTCTTCCCCGAGTCCCTCTGAAGTAGTCCGGTCCCAGCCGCTGCTCGCGTTAAAGCGTGAGTTGGTATCAACAGCGTTGAGATCCTGGACCAGGACATGGTCCGTAGCGAGCGCTGTAGCAATGATTTTTACAGACCGTTGCAACAGGTTATTAATGTCCGGGCTGGCAGGTGCAGCGTGAATAGCCGGGATCATCTGTGCCCCCCCCCCGGGAGAATACTTACAGTAGCAAGCATCTTCATTATCAACCCTGACTACGAAGAGATTACTCTTTGTTTGTATTATATGACCTGATAATACCACTCACAGGGCATTAGTGGTATATAAGCTACTCCTTACATTATGAAATGCCGACTGTTTAGGAAAACAATCTCATTGCCCTCCACTATTTGTTTCGCTCCATGTGCCGCACAACATACTTCTCCAGCTCAACCAGGAATAATACAGAGGAGGAAACGAATACAATGCACAACCATGTATTGAAGTCGATTGCCGTGGTGCCAAACAAGGACTGCATTGGCGCCAGGTAGGTAAAACCAAGCTGGAATATGATCAACACACCAATGGCAATCAGCACATAACGGTTGCCTGTTAATCCTGCCCGGTTAAATATCGAGGCAGTGATGTATCGGGAATTGAACAAATAAAATATCTCGAACATGACCAGTGTGTTCACTGCAACCGTTCGTGCGTGTTCAATACTGACGCTATGCCCCGTCTCCCAAAGAAAAAGGCCAAATGTTCCACTCATCAGAATAACGGAGACAAATGCAACACGCCAGGCGAGATAAGCGGTAAGTATCGGCTCATGTGCATCACGTGGAGGGCGCTGCATAACATGCTGTTCGGGTGGTTCAAATGCCAGCGACAGCGCCAGGGTAACAGCCGTCACCATATTCACCCAGAGAATCTGCACCGGCGTTAACGGTAGCTGGTGAAAACCAAACAAGATGGCGGCAAGAATAATCAGTGCCTCACCACCATTGGTCGGTAGAATAAAAAGGATGGCCTTTTTGAGATTGTCATAGACAGTACGACCTTCTTCTACCGCATGAGCGATCGATGCGAAATTATCGTCAGCGAGTACCATTTCAGCAGCTTCCTTGGCGGCTTCCGTTCCATTCTGTCCCATGGCGGTGCCTACGTCGGCACGCTTCAGGGCCGGCGCATCGTTTACGCCATCACCCGTCATCGCCACAATCAAACCCTGTTCCTGCAGCAGCCTTACTAAACGCAGCTTGTGTTCCGGATTGACGCGTGCATACACATCAACATCCAGTACTCGTTGCCGCAGCTCGTCCTCGCTCATGGACTCGAGTTCCTGGCCGGTGTGTACATCTTCGGCATTGACAAGTTTCAGTTGCCGGGCGATGGCACACGCAGTGGCGCCGTGATCGCCGGTGATCATCTTTACCCGGATGCCTGCCCTTTTACAGGCTTGCACTGCTGCAATCGCTTCCTCACGAGGCGGATCAATCAGGCCAAACAGTCCCAGCATAAGCAGGTCATTTTCCACGTCACTGAATTTCAGTTCCAGCTGTTCATTGCTTACCGGTTTGACTGCAATTGCCAATACTCGCTGACCTTGCTGTGCCATTTCTTCAATACGGGTCAGCCAGTAATTGCTGTCCAGAGGCCGATCACCATCCATGGTTCGCTGCCGGGCACACATCTCCAGTACACGTTCAGGAGCACCTTTAAGAAAAATGAAAGCATCACCGGCATGACTGTGATGAAGCGTCGCCATAAAACGGTGCTCTGATTCAAAAGGGATAAGATCGGTGCGCGGGTATTGTTTACCTTCAGCCTCAATATCCAGTCCGGCCTTTAAACCGGATACTAACAACGCCCCCTCCATCGGATCACCGTGGACAAGCCATTCGTCGTTTCTTTGTTCCAGTGAAGCGTCATTGCAAAGTACCGCAGCCCGGATCACCTCCAGCAATAGCGGCCTCTCTTCCGGAAGCACATCCCTGTTGGACAGTGATATCGCACCGTGGGGATCGTATCCTGTGCCAGCCAGCTCAAACAGATTCCCGGCGGTAGCTATCGTACGCACGGTCATTTCGTTACGGGTCAGGGTGCCGGTTTTGTCCGAACAAATGACGGATACAGCCCCCAGTGTTTCGACGGCCGGTAGCCTGCGAATAATGGCATTACGCCAGGCCATACGTTGCACACCGATGGCCAGCGTTATGGTCATAATTGCGGGTAATCCTTCGGGAATCGCAGCTACCGCCAGGCTTACAGCGGCAAGAAACATCTCAGCGGTGGCATAATCCCGCACCAGCGAGCCAAAAGCGAAAGTAACAATGGCAATACCCAGAATGGCGAGCGTAAGCCAGCGACCAAACTGGGCCATTTGACGCAGTAATGGGGTTGTCACCGATTCCACTTCCGAAACCAGTGTACTGATGCGGCCAATCTCGGTTTGTGGACCGGTTGCAACCACCACACCGGCGCCCTGGCCATGGGTCACAAGGGTGCCCGAATAAGCCATGCAACGGCGATCGCCGATCACGGCCTCCTGTGCAACAGGCTCAGTGATCTTTTCTACCGCCATCGACTCACCCGTCAGTACCGACTCCTGGATTTGAAGCCCCTTGACGCGGAACAACCGCAGGTCTGCGGGCACCTTGTCACCTGACTGCAGCAATACGATATCCCCAGGCAGCAACTCATCTGCCCGGACGGTCATTTGTCGGCCATCACGCATCACCATGGCGTTTGGAGAAAGCATCTGCCGTATGGCACTTAAAGCATTCTCAGCCTTGCCTTCCTGCACGAACCCTATCACTGCATTGAGAAGAACCACAGCCAGGATCACACTGGCATCCACCCAGTGACCGAGTGTGGCTGTGACGGCGCTCGCAGCCATCAGCACATAGATCAGTACATTGTGGAATTGGTAGAAAAACCGTACCAGCGGACCACGCGTCCTCGGTTCGGGAAGTCGATTCGGGCCGTATTTGACGAGCCTGTCAGTTACGTCTTCTTTTGGTAGTCCGTCAGGTGTCGTTACGAGCGTTTCAAAGACGGCTTTTGTGCTTTCAGTGTGCCAGCTTCCTGCTGCCGAACACGGCGCACCTGATTGGCTATTCAGCTTTCTGAATACTTTTAGTGACTGAGGCAGAATTCGTGGTCACCCGGCAGGTCAATTCATCAGGTGGCTATATTACTCAAACGGGTGCTTGAGAATGATAGTCTCGGCACGGTCCGGCCCGGTTGAGATAATGGCAATGGGTGTCTCGCACAATTCCTCGACCTTGTTGAGGTAAGCCTTCGCAGCTACCGGCAGGTCATCGAATTTTTTTGCACCGACGGTTGATTCTGACCAGCCCGGCATTTCAATATATTCAGGCTTGCACTGCTCAATGAGATCCGCACCCGCCGGTGGTGCATCAATAATTTCACCGTTGAGTGAATAGCCGACGGCAATCTTGAGCGTCTCAAGACCATCGAGCACATCCAGCTTGGTGATGCACATGCCGGAGACGCTGTTAATATCCAGTGAGCGGCGCAAGGCAACGGTATCCAGCCAGCCGCAGCGTCGCTGGCGGCCGGTAGTGGCACCGAACTCGTGGCCCTTTTCGCCCAGGTGCTTACCGTCGTCATCGAACAGTTCGGTCGGGAACGGTCCGGCACCGACACGGGTAGTGTATGCCTTGACAATGCCCAGCACATAATCAATGTGACGCGGGCCGACGCCACTGCCACTGGCAGCGCCACCGGCCGTGGTGGTTGACGAAGTCACATAGGGATAGGTGCCGTGATCAATATCCAGCAAAGCGCCCTGCGCGCCTTCAAACATGATGTCCTTGCCCGCACGGCGCATGCGGTGTAATAGTCCGGGGATATCTGTCACCAGCGGGGCAATCTGCTCGCCCTGTGCCAGCGCCTCGTCCAGCACCTGCTGATAATCCACCGGCTCTGCCTTGAAGTAGTGTTCTAGCGCGTGGTTGTGATACTCCATGACTTCGCGCAGGCGTTCGGTAAAGTGCGCCGGATCCAGCAATTCACCGAGTCGCAGGCCGCGGCGCGATACCTTGTCTTCATAGGTCGGGCCAATTCCGCGTCCGGTGGTACCGATCGCCTTCTTGCCACGTGCCAGTTCACGCGCCTGGTCGAGGGCAATGTGATAGGGAAGAATCAGTGGACAGGACTCGCTGATCTTCAGGCGATCACGCGCAGTCACGCCGGCTTTATCCAGCATATCAAGTTCTTCCAGCAGTGCCGAGGGTGACAGCACCACGCCGTTGCCAATAAGACACAACACCTGGTCCCGCAGTATGCCTGAGGGAATCAGATGCAACACCGTCGTCTGCCCGTCAATGACCAGCGTGTGGCCGGCATTATGTCCACCCTGAAATCGCACCACAGCGGATGCCCGGTCTGTCAGCAGGTCAACAACCTTGCCCTTGCCTTCGTCACCCCACTGGGTACCGATGACAACTACGTTCTTACCCATTTGTATACTCTCTTATCTGTAGATTCTGTAACTGATATATGCCTTCCACTGCTGTCATGCGCGACATACTGTCGCTCTCATTAATCACACGGGTTTAACCAGCCATTGACCGTTCTCGTTGACCAGCTGGCGGTCACAATTCATGGCGGCCGCATCACCCGCCTGCCCGGGAAAGCAGCGCACAACCCGATCACCGGATTGTCGCAGGGCCTGTACCGCGTCCAGCAGGTCATCATCCTCACCGGCTGGCGCAAACACCGCACCGCGCCTGTCCGCAAATGCGCGCTGACTCAACTGCATCAACTCTCTCAGATCGGTACTGAAGCCGGTTGCCGGCCGCGAGCCTCCGAATACCTTGCCGATGGCATCATAACGGCCGCCTCGGGCGATTTCGCGTCCACTGCCGGGCACGAACACGGCAAACACCAGGCCAGTCTGGTAGCGGTAACCGCGTAACTCGGCGAGGTCAAAGTAGAGCGTTTCACTGCCGGCACGCTTTTCAATCAGCGCTGCAATTGCGGCGAGGTTTTCCAGTGCCGCGAGTACCGGTTCACTGGCGCCGGCGAGTTGCTCACGGGCACGATCAAGCACGCTGCGACCACCATTCAGGCTCGCCAGCGCCGCCAGACGTTGACGTTGTCCGTCATCCGCGACATAGCCATTGAGCATCTCTTCTATTTCCGGCACGGCCTTGCGCTGCAGCGCATCGAAGAGCTCGTTCTCCTGCTGCCCTGAGAGATCTGCGTCGCGGGCAAGCCCGCGAAAGATGCCCACGTGACCGAGGTCAATATGCAGCTCGGGAATCGACATCAGCTGCAGCAACTCCAGCAGCAGGCTGATAATTTCGACATCACTTTCGACACCGGCATGACCGAACAGCTCGGCTCCCACCTGCAACAGGCTGCGCGAACCACCAAAGCCGTCGGCACGCGTATGCAACACCGTGCCCAGGTAGCACAACCGTGTCGGCTCGCTGCGCTGCAGCGGGTGCGCATCGATGCGAGCTGCCTGCGGCGTCATATCCGCACGCACGCCCATCATGCGCCCGGTTAGTTGATCGGTTACCTTGAAGGTCTGCAAATCCAGGTCATTGCCGGTACCGGTCAGCAGGGATTCCAGGTATTCGATGAAGGGCGGCATAATGAGGTCGTAACCCCAGCTCGAAAACAGGTCCAGCAATTCCCGCCGCGCACACTCCATGCGCCGCGCCTGGATGGGCAGGACTTCATCAATGCCTTCCGGCAGCAGCCACTGGTCTTTGCTACTCATATTCTATTCAGTTCTTTTTTCTAAAAACAATTTTGCCTGAATACAGGGGTATATGCAGCTATCTAACGATCGTTAGCAGCACCACGCCGACAATCATGCTGACCAGGCCGGTTATCCGCAGGGTCCGGTCATCCAGCTGCGAGACCATTGCCAGCATCCGTCGCAACGACTGCGGATTCAGGAACGGCACCATGCCCTCGATCACCAGCAACAGCGCCAGGGCTGCCAGCAGGTCATTCCAGATAATACCCATCACTCACACTCCCCGGGCAACAGCCCGGGAGGAAGCAGTCGTTATCACTCGCCGGAATTTTCATTGAAGTACTTGAAGAACTCGGAATCGGGTTCCAGCACCAGTACATCATTCGGATTGGCAAGCGCCGCACGATAGGCATTCATGCTGCGATAGAAGGCATAAAATTCCTCATTTTCCCCATAGGCATTGGCATAGATCTCGGTTGCAAGCGCATCACCCTCACCGCGCATGACCTCCGCATCACGTCGTGCCTCGGCAAGAATCACGGTGCGTTCCCTGTCGGCAACCGCCTGGATCCCCTTGGCGGCCTCCTGACCCTGGGCGCGAAGTTCCGCGGCAATCCGTTCGCGCTCCGCACGCATACGTGCATAGACCGAGTTGCTGACCTCTGCCGGCAGTTCAATCTGCTTGATGCGGACATCCACGACCTCGATACCAAAGGGCGCCATTTGGCTGTTCGCTCCGGTCGTCAAATCAGTCATCATCACAGAACGATCATCCGAGACCACCTGCTTGATGGTGCGTTTGTCAAACTCCAGCTGCGCGCCGTTGTTGACGATTTGCAGCAGGCGCAGCCCGGCCTGGCGTTCATCGCCCATAAACGAGGTGTAATATTTCGCCGGGTCCTTGATGCGCCACTTGACGAAATAGTCGACCGACACATTCTTTTTCTCACCGGTGAGGAAACGTTCAGGGCGAGCGTCCAGTGTCAGGATACGCTTGTCGAACTTGCGCACATTATTGATAGGCCAGGGTGCCTTGATATGCAGGCCCGGCTCGTAGTCGGACTCTACGATCTCACCCAGCTGGAACTTGATGGCCAGTTGCCGTTCATCAACAACAAACAGCGAACTCAAACCCACCAGCAATACGGCGGCGATCAGTACAAAACTAAAATTTTTCATCATTAGCGGGTCCCTCCTTGACGGGAGGATGTACGTCTGCGTGGTCCGTCACCGGAGGGTGTTGGCGTGCCGTTGTTCTGCACATCCTCAACCGGCGCCCTGGGAACCACCCCCTTGTTCTCCATCAACTTGTCCAGCGGTATATACATCAGGTTGTTGCCACCCTCTACCTGCATGACCACCTTGCTGGTATTGGCCAGTACGTACTCCATGGTCTCGAGGTACATGCGTTTGCGGGTAATGTCCGGTGACTTTTCATACTCTGTCCGTGTTTGTGTAAAACGGCTCACCTCACCCTCGGCGTTGGCGACCACCTTGTCACGGTAGGCCATCGCAGCCTCGCGCATGCGCGTGCCATCACCGCGTGCCTTTGGCAGGATGTCAAGGGCATAGGCCTCTGCCTGGTTCTTGTAGCGTTGCTCGTCCTCGCGGGCCTTGATGGCATCCTCGAACGCGCCCTGCACTTCTTCCGGCGGCTGCGGGTCCTGCAGGTTGACACTGGTGATGATCAGGCCGGCCTTGTACTTGTCGAGAATCGACTGGGTCAGCTCCTTGGTCTGGCGCACGATCTCGCCACGGCCACCACTGAGAAACTCGTCCATGGAGATACCACCAATAACCTCGCGCAGCGCACTCTCGGCGGCGGCCTGCAGGGTGTAATCGGGATCAACCACCTTGAACAGGTATTCCTGTGCATCACGCACTTGATACTGCACCGCGACCTCGACCTGGATGATGTTCTCATCCCGGGTCAGCATCTTGGCACGGTGACTGACCGTCCGCAGATTATCGACATCGACCTTGTCGACAGACTCGATACCCCGCATGTACCAGTGCGGCCCCGGCCCGGTAATCGCGTTGAATTCACCCAGGCGCAATACCACGCCGCGTTCGGCCGGCTGGATGATATAAATCCCGGATAATACCCAGGCCACCAGGGCAACGACCGCAATCAGGCCAAAGCTCAGCGACATGTTGTTACCGCCTTTTTTACCGCTGCCGCCACCCTTGCCACCCTTGCCACCAAATAATTGGTTCATGCGGTCGCGCATCTTGCGCGCCAGTTCATCCAGGTCTGGCGGACTGTCATTACCGCCGCCGCCCCACGGGTCTTTTTTATCGCCACCCGGTTCATTCCAAGCCATACATTACTCCAATTCAGACCAAAACAAGGCACATACCGGCAACGGCATGCACACGGATAATGGGTTAGTTTAAGAAGCTTGCGCAGTACCCGCAACAAAATCTACGGAATCTGCCTTGTGAAAATCGCAGCTACCTTCGGCCTCACGGATTATTTTGTCAATATTTTTCTGTGCCATACAGATTTCAAGCCACCAGCTACCCTGCTCGTCGACATGCTCGGATATGACCTGTCCAATTTTATAGAGGGAGGAACGGGTGCGTCCTACATCAGGTGATAAATGCAACCAGCCATGCATCTGTGTGCCTTGAAAATGTACCATCAGGGCTTCTGCCAGCAGATCCAGACCGTCCCCGGTCATGGCAGAGACCCACACCCGCTCCACCTGTCCATCATCCCGGTAATCAATGCGGGGTTCATTGCCAGAGAGATCGATCTTGTTATAGACACGAATCTGGGGGACGTCAGCCGCACCGATCTCCTGCAATACCGCATTCACCTGCTCAATATGCCCAAGTTTATCCGGATCATGCGCATCCACCACGTGCAACAGCAGATCAGCCGTGCGGGTCTCCTCCAGCGTGGCGCGAAAAGCCGCCACCAGATCGTGCGGCAGGTGCCGGATAAATCCCACCGTATCCGCCAGCACCAGGGGTCCTACACCCTGCACATCGACCCGGCGCAAAGTCGGGTCCAGCGTGGCAAACAGCTGGTCGGCCACAAACGCTTCTGCACCGGTCAGGGTATTGAACAGGGTGGATTTACCGGCATTGGTGTAGCCCACCAGTGATACGGCCGGTACGTCAGCCCGTTGTCGTGCACGGCGACCCTGGTGACGTTGCCGTTCAACCTTGTCCAGCCGCTGGTTAATCACCTTGATACGCGCATTGAGCATGCGGCGATCGGATTCCAGCTGGGTTTCACCCGGTCCACGCAGCCCGATACCACCCTTCTGCCGTTCGAGGTGGGTCCAGCCACGGACCAGGCGCGTGGACAAATGCCGCAACTGTGCCAGTTCCACTTGCAGCTTGCCTTCGAAGGTACGGGCACGTTGCGCAAAGATATCGAGAATCAGGCCAGTACGGGCAACCACGCGGCAAGAGAATAAACGTTCCAGGTTTCTTTCCTGGGTAGGGCTGAGCGGGTGATTGAAAATGACCAGCTCAGCCTGGTGCTGCTGCACGGCGGCAAGGACTTCTTCCGCCTTGCCCCTGCCAATAAACAAGCGCGGGTCCGGTGAGGCACGCGTGCCGGTCACCGTGGCAACGGCTGTTGCCCCGGCTGAACCAACCAGTTCAGTGAACTCCTGCAAATCCTCCTGACCGGCGCCATCGGGAAAATAGACATGGACCAGAACGGCCCGCTCACCGCTATCGGGACGTTCGAACAAACAGGCACCCCGGTCTTTGATTACTGAAATCAGGCATTTCCTGGCTGATTGCTGTCAGTGTGGCCAGGCCCCTCATCCGCCCCCGGTATCCGCACGTTACGCGCCGGTACCACAGTGGAAATCGCGTGCTTGTAGACCATCTGGCTGACTGCATTCTTCAGAAGTACAACAAATTGATCAAAAGATTCGATCTGGCCCTGCAACTTGATGCCATTGACCAGATAGATCGAAACCGGGACTCGCTCTTTGCGCAAGGCATTCAGAAATGGGTCCTGCAAAGATTGTCCTCTATTCATGTCTTCACTCCTTTTTTTGTTCCGTTCATATGAATATTGTGATTATTGAATTCCGTTTCAACACGTCCGCCGTCTGTCCTGCGCAAATAATACTGAAATTTTAACACAATCACAGACTTAATTTACTGTCCTGGCCATATTATCCAAGCCATTCGTCAAGCCGCTGGCAGAGCCGGTCCAGAACGCGGCTGTCCTCGGCGGCCAGGTCTTGCAGGTCGGGTTCACCGCGCAGCCAGGTCAATTGACGCTTGGCATACTGGCGGGTCGCTATAATCGCCTGCTCGATCATGGCCTCATACTCAAGCTGGCCGGACAAATAACGCCACACCTGCCGATAACCGACCGCCCGCATGGCCGGAAGCTCTGCACTTAACTCCTCGCGGTCAAACAATATTTTGACTTCACCAAGCAAGCCGTCTGCCAGCATCTGCTGGAACCGGGCCGCAATCCGCTCATGCAGCAACGGCCTGTCCCCGGGAATCAGCGCCAGTTTCAGCACCCGGTAGGGGAAGTCGCTGCCCGGTTGTTGCGCATGCAAGGCACTCATGGGCTGTCCGCTGAGTTCGAAGACCTCCAGTGCCCGCTGGATACGTTGCGGATCCGTCGCCTGTATCCTGGCCGCCGATTCCGGGTCAACCGCTGCCAGGCGCGCATGCAGCGCCCCCCAGCCGTGGCGCTGCGCCGCCGCTTCCAGCCGGGCGCGAACGTCCGGGTCGGCAGCCGGCATATCAGACAAGCCAGACTGCAGGGCGCGAAAATACAGGAACGTCCCACCGACCAGTAGCGGTATGCGTCCCCGAGCAGTAATCTCTGCCATCGTCAGCAGTGCATCTTCGCGAAAGTCAGCGGCCGAATACGGTTCCGCCGGGTCGCGGATATCGATCAGGCGATGCGGGGCAACAGCGAGCACATCCGCACCCGGTTTCGCTGTGCCTATATCCATGCCACGGTACACCAGTGCAGAGTCGACACTGATGATCTCCATGGGATAACGCGCGACCAGTTCGACAGCGAGTCGGGTCTTGCCGGACGCCGTCGGTCCCATAAGGAAGACGGCAGGTGGTTGACTGGTGTTCATGTACTCTCGCCAAGACGCAAAGCTGTTTTTTCTTTTGGTATAAAAATACCTTATTGGCCACGAAACCCACGGAAGAACACGGAAATATTTCGTGTAAGGCCTTTATTTTTTTGTGTTTTCCGCGGATTCCGTGGCAAGATGCTCAAGTGTATTACCTGCCCCGCTGGAACAGCTTGTCCAGCTCATCCAGGCTCACCTGCACCCAGGTCGGGCGACCGTGATTACATTGCCCGCTGCGCTCGGTGATCTCCATCTGGCGTAACAGTGCATTCATCTCATCGATGGTGAGACGCCGGTTGGCGCGCACCGAACCATGACAGGCCATGGTAGACAGCAGTTCGTTGACAGAATCCTGGATGCGTTGACTGTGCCCATGTTCCAGCAGATCAGACAGTACATCACGCACCAGTGCCGCAATGTCTGCCTCATGCAGCAATGCCGGCACCTGGCGCACCATTACACGCTCCGGGCCAAGACGGTCAATTTCGAAACCCAGCGTGGCGAACCAGTCCTGACGTTGTTCGCAGACATCGGCTTCACGCTGACTGACATCCAGACTGATCGGCACCAGCAGCGGTTGTATGCGTATACCCTCGCCTTGCTGTGCGGTTTTCAGGCCTTCGTAGGTAATGCGTTCATGCGCGGCATGCATATCCACCAACACCAGACCGTCGGCATTCTGGGCAAGAATAAACACACCGTGTAACTGTGCCAGTGCAAAGCCCAGTGGATACTCGTCTGGCAGGGCCGCTGTGACAGGTGCCTCTGCCAGGGCAGCGGGTCCGGAAGACGGTTGCGGCAGCGGATGCAGTGCCGCATAGCGCGACATCTGCTCCTGCACACCCAGTGACATCCTGCCCTGTGACGGGCCACTGCCCGCTGCGGTCGTTACCCGCAGGGAATCCAGCGGCCTGGTCGGCTGTGGTGCCGGCTGGTCAGCACCCGGTCGCAGCTGTGCCAGTGCTTCATGTAGCGTCCTGAACAGATAATCATGCACCAGACGGCTGTCACGAAAGCGGACTTCATGCTTGGTTGGATGCGCATTGACATCCACCGAGACCGGGTCTATCTCAAGGAACAGGACATAGGCCGGGTGTCGCCCGTGAAACAACACATCCTGGTAGGCCTGCCGTATCGCATGGGTCACCAGCTTGTCGCGCACCATACGATTGTTGACATAGAAAAACTGCAAATCGGCCTGGCTGCGGGAAAACGTCGGTTGCGCTACCCACCCCTGCAGGGACAGGCCCGCGGCCGCGTGGTTGATATAGATGGCCTGCTCCATGAAGGCCTTGCCGCACAACTCGGCGACACGCCGCTCCTGCTGCTCGCGACTCACGGCCCCCGGGAGGTGAAACACGGGACGCTGGTTATGCTGCAGTTTGACGGCGACCGGAAAACAACTCAGTGCGATACGCCGCACCACGTTTTCAATATGCTTGAACTCGGTTTTCTCGGTACGCAGGAACTTGCGACGTGCCGGGGTATTAAAAAACAGGTCTTTTACATCGACCGTGGTGCCAGGAGGATGGGCAAGCGGTGCCGTGTCCAGCAACTGATCAGAGCCATCACCGTGCACGGCCCAGCCACTGTCGGCCGACGCTGTCCGCGAACTGAGCTGCAGACGGGACACCGACGCGATGCTGGGCAGGGCTTCGCCCCGGAAGCCCAGGCTGCCGATCTGTTCAAGGTCGTCCAGTGAGGTGATCTTGCTGGTCGCATGCCGTGAAAGGGCCAGTGATAACTCGTCCTGCTGGATACCAATGCCATCATCACGCACCCGAATACGCTGTTTACCACCCTGCTCGATATCTACCTCGATGCACTGTGCACCGGCATCGATACTGTTCTCCAGCAGCTCCTTGACCACGGAGGCCGGCCGTTCGATAACCTCACCGGCGGCGATCTGGTTGACGAGTTGTGAGGGCAGAACCTGGATAGACATTAATCAGGACAGGCGGTGACAAGACCCGCACAGTGTACTGCCAGGCGGTATGACAGAGAAGAGGTGTATTTTCGAAAGGGCTAGTAGTCCTTCAACATGATAATTACGGGTTCAGCGTCCCTGTGGTGTTTCGCAGCAAGGCGCAGTGCGAAGGCAATGGCCATTCCCTTGTCGAGCACTGCAACGCAGCTGCGGGACACCACAGGAACGCCCTTCGGGTTAGCTTGTCAACGCCCACGGACTGCGTTCCGCCTCTTGACAAGGGAATGACCATTGTCGGCGAGGCACGCCTTGCCGTGAACGTTGACAAGCTAACTGAATCCGCAATTATCATATTGAAGGACTACTAGCTGCCGCGCAGCGGAGGGATGCGCAGGGTATCCCCGACGCGCAGGCGGTCGGATTTCAGGCTGTTAAAACCGCGCAGGCTGTTCAGGGATACCTGATAGGCCACAGCAATATCACTCAAGGTATCACCCTGTTTAACCTTATGCTTGCGAGCCACCCGCAGCGTGCCGGGTGGCGGGTGCTTGTCAAAATAGTCACGAATACCGTTCAGCATGGCCTGCGCCAGTTTCGCCTGGTGCTGCGTGCTGCGCAGCTTGTTCTCTTCTGTCGGGTTGGAGATAAAGGCGGTCTCAACCAGAATTGACGGGATATCCGGTGATTTCAGCACCATGAAGCCGGCCCGTTGTACGGTCGGCTTGTGCATTTTACCCAGTCGCTTCAAACCGTTCAGCATATTGCTGGCCACCTCGTGGCTGGCCGCAAGCGTTGCCGACTGCGATAGATCCAGCAACACACCTGTCAGCATGTCATCCTTGTCGTCGAGACTGACACCACCGACGAGATCAGCCGCATTCTCCTTGGCGGCAATCCAGCGGGCCATTTCGGACGATGCGCCACGACGTGACAATACGAACACGGATGAGCCATGTGCACGCCTGTCACGGAAGGCATCGGCATGGATCGAAATAAACAGATCGGCATTGTGTTTACGCGCCTTGTCGATACGCTGTCGTAAGCCGAGAAAGTAGTCACCATCGCGGATCAATACCGGGCGCATGCCGGGTTCTTTCTTGATGAGCTCAGCCAGCTTGCGCGCGATGGCCAATACGACCGTCTTTTCCTTGGTACCGCGTCGTCCCTTGGCACCGGGATCCTTTCCCCCGTGCCCGGCATCTATGGCAATCACCAGTTCACGGGATGGTGTGGCCGCCGATGTCTTTACCGCTACGGGTTTGGCAGCCGGACTGGCTGTCCTGGCGACTGTTTTGGGTGCTGTCCTGGAGGCCGCCTTGGGATTGGTGGCCCTGGAATCTTGTGCCACCTTGTCGACCTCATAGAGATCGATCACCAGTCGGTGGCCATAGCGGTCATTGGGTTTCAGACTAAACGTCTGCGGCTTGGCCCCTTGCTTCAGGTCCAGCACAATACGCAGCGTGTCCTTGTCTTTCTTTGCCGTGCGCACCCCCTTGACCAGTCCGCCGGAGGCTTGCTTTGATTTCATGGACGTTGAGACACGTGCAGACGGCACATCAATGACAAGCCGGTCGGGGTTCTGCAAAGAAAAAATCTTATGGGTCACTGACCCGCTGGTATCGAACACAACGCGGGTATGGTCGGATGCTGCCGACAGGCGAACACCTTTAAAATCAACAGCCTCTGCAAAGACAGCAGCCTGCCCGGCCAGCCAGAGACACAGCCCTGTGAGCAGTCTTTGCAGCAGACGTTGTGTGCCTGATCCCCTATTCATTTCAGGGAATTCTAGCCATAAATAGCAGATCAATGCAAGAAATACTGTTTAAACTCTTCGGGATAGCTCCACAAGGTGAACGTTAATCGAGATGAGCATCCTGATCGTCAAAAATCTGGCTACTTGAACCCGCTCAGTAGCCGTTTTCCTGCCCCGGTGGCCGGCACCAGACGAGCCTTGCGACCACTGCCTGAATATTCAATATCAATAGTAAGATCCGCCGGCGGCAGGATACCGTTACCCCGTTCCGGCCATTCAACCAGTAACAGAGCCGGCTCTTCCAGCATGTCACGCAACCCCAGCCATTCCAGCTCCTCCGCATCGGCAAGACGATACAGGTCAAGGTGAAATACCGGGCAGTGCTCGCAGGCATACGGCTCAACCAGGGTATAGGTCGGACTTCTGACCTTGCCTGCATACCCCAGCGCATGAATAAAACCACGCGCCAGTGTTGTCTTGCCGGCACCGAGGTCACCGCGTAAATATATGATGGCCGGCGTAATTGATCCTGCCAGTCGCGCACCCAGTTGTTCTGTGGCGGCAGCATCGGCCAGCTCAAGCTTCATGCCATGTCCCCGCAGTAGTCCTTCAACATGATAATTACGGGTTCAGCAATTATCATGTTGAAGGACTACTAACATTCAAAACCGTGCGCAACGCTGCAATGACATCCCGGGCCATCAAGCCACGTTCACCCGCTTTGGCGGCAATATCACCGGCGCAGGCATGTGCACACACACCGGCCTCTGCCGCCGCATCAACATCCAAACCCTGTGCAATCAGGGCGGCAATAACACCGGCCAGCACATCACCGCTGCCGGCTGTCGCCATACCGGGGTTACCGGCCGCACACACCACCGGCGTGCCTTCGGCAGGCTGGATCAGGGTACCCGCCCCTTTCAACACCGTTGCCCCACCGTATTTTCTCGATATCGCACGCGCTGCCGCAAAACGGTCAGACTGTACGCGGATCACGGTCTGATCAAGCAGGCGCGCAGCTTCACCCGGGTGCGGCGTTAACACCTGCCCGTTGAAGGGCAGTGCCTGACCGGCAAGACAATTCAGCGCATCGGCATCGATGACCCGGGGCAGCGAGGTCTCCAGCACGGCCGACAAAAGTGACTGTGCCCAGGCAGAGCGGCCAAGACCGGGGCCAATCAATAAGACGCTGGCCACAGACAGCAAGGCCTTGAGCTGCTGCGCCGAAGCCACACCGTGGCACATCAGCTCCGGACAGGCGGCGGCAAGCAACGCGGCATGTTCAGGACGCGTGGCAAGGCTGACACAGCCTGCACCACTACGCAGTGCGGCCTCCCCTGCAAGTTGTGCGGCACCTGCCATGCCGTGGTCTCCACCAATGACCAGCACATGACCATAATGGCCCTTGTGGGCATTACGCAGGCGTGGTCTTGCCAGTGTGCCAAGTTCGGGGTGTCGCAGCAGCGTCGCTGCTGCCGGGACCTGCTGGAAGACGGACTCGGGCACACCCAGATCCGCGAAGGTAATATTGCCGCTATGGTCTGCCGCGGCACCGGTATACAAACCGGCCTTGCGGCCAATGAAGGTCACCGTCTGGTCTGCATGCGTGGCCACCCCCGCGACCGTGCCGGAATCTGCCTGCAAGCCACTCGGGATATCCACAGCCAGCAGCGGCACGGCAGCGGCGTTCATGGCATTAATTGCAGACCGCCATAATCCTTGCAGCGGCCTGTCAACACCGGTACCCAGCAGGGCATCTACAATCACCTCGGCCGCAATGGCTGTATTTTCGGTAAAGGGTTGTACCTGGCCGCCTGCCGACAAAAAAGCATCACGTGCTTGCTGTGCATCAGCCTGCATCTGTGTTGGGTCGCCTAGCTGGACTAGCTGCACCTGCCAGTTCGCCACCAGTGCCAGGCGTGCAATGACAAAACCATCGCCACCGTTGTTGCCGGCACCGCAAAACACGGCCAGTGAACGTGCCGCGGGCCAGTGCGCACGCAATACCGCCCAACAGGCCTCACCGGCACGTGACATCAGCGTATAGCCGGAGATGCCGGCGTCTGCAATCGCCAGGCGGTCCAGTTCGCGCACCTGTGCCGTGGTGTAGAGGGGTAATGCCTGTGTGTCCTGACAACTGAATTTCATATAGCTGTTAGCCTCGTCTTCGGCATAAATCTGATTCAACCCGATAAAGACATTATGGCCACGGAATCCACGGAAGCCACGAAAAAATAAATACCTTATAAAAAATCATTTCGTGTTCTTTCGTGGATTCCGTGGCCATTTAATGAAACTGGCATAAAGAATATCAGCAGGCCTGAAACTTGAATTAAACGATAAAAAGGGCAACATACCGTGAAGCGCACACAGAAATCCAGTACCCATGCAAACCCCGATCTCACAACCCGATCCTGACCTCGATTACCCGGCACTCGCCCGGCATATCAAGCGCTGGGGCATGGAACTGGGCTTTCAGCAAGTCGGCATCGCCGCCACCCGACTGGATGAGGATGAAGCCCATCTGTTGCAGTGGCTGCAAGCCGGGCACCACGGTGAAATGGAATACATGCAACGTCACGGCACCCGCCGCAGCCGACCGGCCAAGCTGGTACCCGGCACCGTGCGCGTGATATCGGTGCGCCTGGAATACTGGCCAGCTGCGGCACAGGCAGCTGCCGAGGTACTGCAGGATCCGGCACTGGCCTACCTGTCCCGTTACGCACTCGGGCGCGACTATCACAAGCTGATTCGCAAGCGGCTGCAACAACTGGCAATAAAAATCGAATCACTCACCGGTCCATTCGGATACCGCGCCTTTACTGACAGCGCACCGGTGCTGGAAAAGGCGCTGGCCCGGCAGGCCGGACTTGGCTGGATTGGCAAACACACCAACCTGATCAACGAGCGAGCCGGTTCGTGGTTTTTCATCGGCGAGCTGTATACCAACCTGCCATTACCGGTGGACCCGCCCGCAGACAATCACTGCGGGAATTGTCAAAGCTGTATCGATGCCTGTCCGACAAAGGCCATTATTGCACCGTACAAGCTTGATGCGCGCCTGTGCATCTCCTACCTCACCATTGAATTACGCGGGAGTATTCCCGAACAGCTGCGTTCGCAAATCGGCAACCGGGTCTATGGCTGCGATGACTGCCAGCTGGTATGTCCGTGGAACCGCTTTGCGGGCCCGAGCGCTGAAAGTGATTTTAGCCCTCGCCATGGCCTTGATAGCAGCGAGCTGCTGCGTCTGTTTGGCTGGAATGAACATGAGTTTGAAGAAAACACCCGTGGCAGTGCCATTCATCGTATCGGTTACAAGTGCTGGTTGCGCAACATTGCCGTCGGCCTCGGGAATGCGCCCACCACGGATACAGTCATTGGTGCCTTGCGCGCCAGACAGGACGACCCGTCCGCGCTGGTAAGAGAACATGTCGGGTGGGCCTTGAAGCAGCATAAATAATTCTCGCAAAGACGCAAAGATCGCAAAGTTATATGTTGTTGTTTACAAGTATATTAAGACTCATTCTTGGCGTCTTTGCGCCTTGGCGAGAGAAATTACAGCGTTTATGGATGAAATCCAATTAATGTTTATCTTTCAGCTTCAGACCCTGCTCATACAACACATTCTTCGACAAACCGGTAATCTTCGCCGCAAGCGCAGCTGCCTGCTTCAGCGGCAATTCCGACAACAGCACTGCAAGGACCTGCTCGGCGGCTGTGTCGATTGCCGCAGGATCACGTGGCGGCGCACCCTGCACCATAACGACGAATTCACCTTTCTGCTGATGACTGTCTGCCTGCAAGCATTCAAGCAGGTCACCCAGTGACCCTGTCAGCACGGTTTCAAAGGTCTTGGTCAGCTCGCGAGCAAGGGTGGCTTCACGCTCACCACCCAGGCAAGTAGCCATATCAGCCAGGCAGTCAACTATGCGATGACTGGATTCGTAGAACACCAGCGTCGCCGCCTCCGTCACCATCCCCTGCAGGCGCTGCCGGCGGGCGGCCTGTTTTACCGGCAAAAACCCTGCAAAGACAAACCGGTCGGTGGGTAAGCCGGCCACCGACAGGGCCGCGATCAGGGCCGAGGGGCCGGGCACGGGAACAACCCGGATGCCAGCCTGACGGGCCGAGCGCACCAGGTGAAAACCGGGATCACTGATCAGCGGGGTACCGGCGTCCGAAATCAGTGCGATATCCGCGCCTGCGGACAATTTCTGCAACAACCGGCCGGTGACATTACGCTCGTTGTGTTCATGCACGGCCTGCAGCGCGGTTCCAATGCCGTAGTGCGCCAGTAATTTCCTGCTGTGCCGGGTATCTTCCGCGGCTATCAGTGACACCGCCTTGAGCACCTCCAGGGCACGCGCAGAGATATCTCCCAGATTACCAATCGGGGTGGCCACGATGTACAACACGCCGGCACGATTATCAGACTTGTTCATGGTGAAATCATTCGGGTACTCCTTCCATATGATGATAACGGTTGCAGCCTGAGATAAAGCCGTCTGCCTGTATTTTATAATGGCCACGGAATCCACGGAAGAACACGGAAAAATAAATGTCTTCTGGAAATAAATCCGTGTGCTTCCGTGGCAAAAAGATTTATGGATCTTGTTTTTTAGTGGATTTCGTGGATTTCGTGGCCATTTTATCTACCTTATATTAGGGTAGACGCCGATTCGGCTTTTCAGTAGAGTCTGCGCACGTTCAGCGATGATTTTTTCGATGCAATTTTCCGGGTTTTATCCTGCCACCATGTTACGCCCAGCACTCACAGCTCTGCTACTGGTGACCCTCATTGCCGGCTGCACCACGTCTCCCACACGCGGCCCGGAAACAATCAGCCCCGTGCAAAAACAGGCACGTTTGCTGGAAGCCAGCGGCGACTATGCAGCGGCCGCGCAAATCTATCTGCAGGCAGCCTCCCGGGCTACCGGAGACGAACAGCAGGCACTGCAACTGCAGGCCGCCAACAGCCTGATTCGCGGGGAAGATTTCCTTACCGCCAGGCGACTGATGGATAAAATGCCAGCGCCACTTGCAAGCAGTGACTTGCAATACCCCTATGCCGTCAACATGGCGGCGCTCGCTCTCGCCGACCAACACCCCGAGCAGGCCCTGGCACTGCTGGTAAAAGTACCCGCCAGCGGCACATACCGCGCTGACTATCACCGCCTGCGTGCCCAGGCCTATTTGCAGGAATTCCGTTATTACCTGAGCGCACGGGAACGGGTACAACTTGACCCCCTGCTTACAGACCCTGATGCGCAACTCGACAACCAGTTTGCGATCTGGGAAGCACTGAACCGGCTGACCGATTCCGAATTGCAGCTGCTGCGTACTGCACCACCACCTGATCCGCTCAGCGGCTGGATGGAACTGGTCGAACTGTCACGCCTGTACCTGCAACAACCGGATGCCCTGGCGGAAGTGACACCGCTCTGGCAACAGCGTTACCCCGGTCATCCGGCAACACCGGCTTTCATCCCGCGATTACTCGACAACATGAGCCTTGTCGGCCAAACACCCGCGCAGATTGCACTGTTATTGCCGTTAAACGGCAAACTGGCCGGGGCCGCCGGGGCCATTCGTGATGGTGTACTCACCGCCTACTACGATGCGCCGGATTCGGCAGTACAGCCGCGCCTGGAGATTTACGACAGTGGCGACACGGCCGAAACGGCACTGGCGGCCTACCAGCAAGCGGTACTCGACGGCGCACAATTTGTAATCGGCCCACTGCGCAAGGAAGCCGTGCAGGCACTGGCCATGCAACCGCAACTGGCGGTGCCGGTACTGGCACTGAACCAGCTCGAGGAAGCAGCCCCTTTTAACCCGTCGCTGTTCCAGTTTGGACTGGCGCCCGAGGACGAAGCACGGGAGGTTGCGCGCCTTGCCTGGCGTGAAGGCTATACGCGCACCATCGCGCTGTTGCCGGAGAGTGAATGGGGCGAACGCGTCTATGCGGCATTTGCTGACGAATGGCTGAAGCTGGGTGGTGAAATACTGGACACCCGGCGTTATGACACCAGCAAAACTGACCATGGCAAAATCATCAGCGGCTCGCTCAATCTGGATAGCAGCAAGACGCGACGCCAGCAACTGACTCGCCAGCTGGGAATAACACTCGAATTCGAACCACGACGACGCCAGGATGTCGACTTTATCTTCCTGATTGCCGCACCGAATCAGGCACGCCTGATTCGGCCACAGTTACGTTTCTACCGTGCCTCTTCACTCCCTGTCTATGCTACTTCCAGGGTGTACAGTGGTCAGTCGAGCGCCGCGCAGGATACCGACATGGATGGCATCATCTTCTGTGACATGCCCTGGACGCTGGACAAGGACGGCAGCTGGCAACACCTGCAGCAAATGATCAATGATTTCTGGCCCGCAGATGCCACGCGCTATGCCCGCCTCTATGCACTCGGCATCGATGCCTATCATCTGACCCCCTACCTCGGCAAGGCCAGCGCTGGCATGTTTGGTGCCTACCGTGGCGTAACCGGCAACCTGACACTGGTCAATCAGGGGTATATCAGCCGCACCTTGCGTTGTGCTGAGTTCAGGCAGGGTCTGCCGGTCCTGCTGGAGCAAGGCAGCAGCGACGAGATTCCGGAGCCTGAAGCAGTCATTAACTAGCGAGACCAAGTCTCAGACTAACGAGGCATGAAAGAGATTATTTTCTCTCGCCAAGACGCCAAGACCGCAAAGGTTTTTCTTGGCGAACTTTGCGCCTTTGCGAGAGAAATCACAGCGTTTATGGATAAAACTGAACCAGACAACAGTTGCTTCATGGACACACTGACTCGCGGCAAGGATGCCGAAGATCGTGCCTGCCACTACCTGCAGGCACAGGGTCTGCAATTGCTACAGCGTAACTATCGCAGCAAACGCGGAGAAATCGACCTGATACTGCAGGATAAAGACAGCCTGGTGTTTGTTGAGGTACGTTACCGCAATCACCCGCGCTTCGGATCGGCGGCAGAGTCAGTCGACCGGCGCAAGCAATCAAGACTCATTGCCTGTGCACAATATTTTATGCAGACGCATCCGGACACCTGTCAGCAACCCTGCCGCTTTGATGTCATCTCAATAACGGGGTCGACAGCTGCTATCGAGTGGATAGCGAATGCCTTTGCCGCCTCGGAGTAAGCAATGAATACCGAAGACCAGATTGCACGCGTCAAAAACAATTTCGAGGAAAGCATCCGGGTCAAGCAACAGTCACTGCAAGCTCTCGCTGTGGTCACGGCACAGGCGGCCAGCCTGATTGCACTGGCGCTGGACAAGGGTGGCAAAATCCTGAGCTGTGGAAATGGCGGTTCTGCCGGCGATGCACAGCATTTTTCATCCGAACTGCTGAATCGTTTTGAAATGGAACGCCCCGGCCTGCCGGCAATCGCCCTCACCACGGACAGTTCGACACTGACATCCATAGCCAATGATTGTGAATACGGCCAGGTCTTTTCCAGACAGGTACAGGCACTTGGCACCCCCGGTGATGTGCTGCTGGCTATTTCCACCAGCGGCAATTCAGATAATGTCTGCAAGGCCGTGGAAGCTGCGCACCGTTGTCACATGCAGGTGGTCGCGCTGTCCGGTCGAGACGGTGGTACCATGGCCGCCCTGCTGCAGGAAGCGGATATAGAAATTCGCGTGCCGGCATCATCAACGGCACGCACCCAGGAGGTGCACTTGCTGGTGATCCATTGCCTGTGCGACCTCATTGATCAACACATTGCTTCACAGGAGAACTAAACACATGAAACTAATCCGGGCGCTTCTCATGGTCATGCTGACAGCCAATCTGCTGGGCGGCTGTGCCGCTGTCATTGTCGGGGGCGCAGCCGTTGGTGCCAGTGCCGTGCATGAACGCCGCTCAGTCGGCACAATGATGGATGATGAAGGGATCGAATGGAAAGTCCGCACCGCGCTTAGCGAGGACAAACCCCTGAGCAGCCAGAGCCATATCGGCGTTATCAGTGTCAACGGGGTGGTACTGCTGGTCGGCCAGACGCCGACGGAAGCGTTGCGCCAGCAGGCAGAAAACCTTGCCCGGGGTGTCGACAATGTGCGCGTTGTCCACAACGAACTGACCATCGCCGCACCCAATTCCTACATGACGCGGAGCAGTGACTCCTATGTCACCTCCAAGGTTAAAACCAGCCTCTTCAAGGTGAAGGGACACGAGGACTTCGACCCAACCCGCGTCAAGGTGGTTACGGAAAACGGTACCGTTTACCTGATGGGTATTCTTTACCGCTCCGAGGCCGAAGATGCTGCCAAACAGGCCAGCCAGGTCGGTGGTGTACAAAAAGTCGTGAAATTATTCGAATACCTGGATTAGTCCATGTTCAAGGCAATGTTCACCAGTCACGCCATCGCCGCCGTGTTGCTGACACAGTCGGCCATGGCCGATACCAGTATCAGGCTTGGTGGTAGTGATAATGCATCCAGGACCGTCATCCAGGTGAAGGACCACATGGCGCGCATGGCACAGGCGGGACAACCGGGTTATGTGTTATTCGACCGGGCCCGCCATGTGGCAATCTACGTTGATCCGGTGAAACAGGAATACCGTGAAATAGACCAGCAACAACTGGACAAGTACGCTGAAGTCATTGCCATGCTGCGCCAGCAGATGGAACTGCTGTCGGCACAGATGCAAAACCTGCCGGCCGCACAACGTGCCTTCATTGAGCAGCAGATGGATATTCCGGCCGGAGGACTGCCGGATCTCGAGGTCCTGAGTACAGAAGCGCGCGGCTACCATGAAGTCGCCGGATTCAAATGTCAGCTACAGATTTTGTTTAAAGACCAGCAACCAATCGGTGAGGTCTGCCTGGCAACGGCCGCGGATGCGGGCATGTCCGGGAACGACTTTGCCACCCTGATGGCGATGATGAACTTCATGCGTGAGCTGGCCAGCACCACCCAGAAGCTGGTTGGCGAACTCGGTGAAAACAGTCGCCTGTTACTGAGCGGCCTCCAGGGCGTACCGGTTGCCATGAAAGACTATCAGAACCAGAAGGAGTACCGGGTCACCGAGGTCTCGAGCAAGGCGATTGATGCGGCGGTGTTCAGCAGTTACCTGAGCCACAACAAACAGGATCTGCTGCTCGATATGCCAATGCGCTAAGCGGGTTTCCGTTGGCGTCATTAATAACACACACATTATCGGTACTTCCGACTACCGAATCATGCCTCGACTAATAAGAGCTTGTCCAGGAACGGGTTCCTACGAATAACGTGTACATATCAGCGCTTCTTCACATGCCGCATCAGGCGCTGTTTACGCTTCTGCTGGCGCCCGGTGAGTTTGTTCTTGCGGCCCTTATAGGGATTATCACCAGTTTTGAACTCGATTCTTATCGGTGTGCCGGTCAGCTTTAATGCCTCGCGGAAGGCGTTGACCAGGTAGCGTTTATAGGTCGCCGGTACGCGCTCTGTCTGGTTACCGTGTATCACAATCACCGGTGGGTTACGGCCACCCTGGTGTGCATAGCGCAGCTTGATACGACGACCACGCACCAGCGGTGGCTGATGTTCCTGTACAACCTGCTCCAGGATGTCGGTTAACCTGGGCGTCGACAGCTCGCACATGGCTGACGTATAGCATTTTTGAATATGCGGGAACAGCTCACCCACGCCAGATCCATGCAGCGCTGATATAAAACACGTGCTTGCAAAACTCAGAAATGGCAGGCGCCGCTCAAGTTGACTGACAATCTGGTTACGCTCATGCGCGTCCAGCCCGTCCCATTTATTGACCGCCACGATAAGTGCGCGTCCCTTTTCAGTAATATACCCGGCAAGGCTGGCATCCTGTTCACTGATCTCCTGCTGGGCATCCAGCACCAGTATCACCACATGTGCAGCATCAATTGCCTGCAGTGTCTTGATGACACTGAACTTCTCAATCACTTCCCTGACCCGTGACCGGCGACGCACACCGGCGGTATCGATCAGGGTATAGGCGACCTCGTCTCGCTGGAACGGTATAAAGATACTGTCGCGGGTGGTACCGGGCAGATCGTAGGCCAGCACCCGCTCCTCGCCCATGATGCGGTTAATCAGTGTGGACTTGCCAACATTGGGCCGGCCGACCACGGCGACACGGATGCTGTCGTCATCTTTTAACTCGCCGGATTCCGCAACAGGCTCCGGCAACCGCACCATGGCAAGGTCCATGAGAGCGGCTACACCGCGCCCCTGTAGCGCAGTGATCGGTTGCGTCTCACCCAGACCCAGCGCATAGAAATCCGCCATCGCACTGTCCACGTCGATGCCATCAGTCTTGTTGACCACCAGCATCAACGGCTTGCCGGTACGTCGCAATGCTGTGGCGATGGCCTCGTCACCGGCGGTCAGACCATCACGTGCGTCAACAAGGAAGAATAGCAGGTCCGCTTCCTCAATAGCCTGCCAGGCCTGTTGCGCCATCAATCCATCGAGATCATCGCTATCACCGCTCAGGCCACCGGTATCGACAACAATAAACGGCCGCTCACCAACCCGTCCATCACCGTATTTGCGATCACGCGTCAGCCCGGGTACATCCGCAACCAGCGCATCGCGCGTCCGGGTCATGCGGTTAAACAGTGTTGATTTACCGACATTCGGACGACCAACCAGGGCGATTACCGGTAACATGAAATAAAGAATAGTTTCAGAGTGAAAGGATACGTGCCAGGCAACCGGGCAACTGGCCCGACGGCATTTTTTCAGGAGGCTGTCCGAGAACAGCGATCGTAGCGAGGGCAAGGCTGATTGAGTCAGATATTTCGATCATTTGAGGCGAATTGTTGTGCTATTTAACGAAAATAATCGGGAAATCTGGCCAATCAGGTTTGGCCGCAGTAGATCAGTCTGTTCTCGGACAGCCTCCTACTCCAGCCCCGGCAAGGTAAAGGCTGCCAGCTTGCCTGAATTACCGTACACATACAGGATACCGTCTTTGACCAGCGGTTTTTCCTGGATGCCTTTATTATCAACCCTGGCACGTGCTTTTATACTTCCGTCATAGCGTGACAGCAGGTGAACATAACCCTCCAGGTCCCCGACCGCGACATAATCATCAAACGGTTCCGGCGCGGTGAGTTTCCTGTTGATTAACTCACCCTGCTTCCACTCGGAAGCACCGGTCGAACGCGACAGGGCCCAGACATTACTTTCATCATCAGTCACGTACACCTGCGAGAAATCCACCCCGAGACCAACGTGTGACGACATATCCCGTTGCCAGCCCTGGTTTCCTGTTTGCGCCTCAATCACCGCTATGTGGCCCTGGTAGGTTGTCACGTACACGACACCGCCGATAATGACCGGGTCACCGTCAATATCCACCAGGCGCTCTATTTCGGAACGCCCCTGCGGGATGGCAATACTGACTTCCCAGACGGGGAAACCCTTTTCCGCACTCAGACCGACCAGCTTGCCATTGGCAAACCCCGCGACGATCAGTCCGCCCTCAACGGCCGGTGTACTGGTACCGCGCAATGTCAGTACCGGTATCGAGCGATCGTGTACCCAGAGCTGTTCACCACTGTCAATATCCAGTGCAGAGATATTGCCATCGACGGTTTGGACAATCACCTTGTCAAGATCGACCTGTGGAACCGAGAACACCTCACTGCTGACATCGGCCTTCCACAACAGGGTCCCGTCATCGGTACTCAAGGCCAGCACTTCGGCATTACTGGTACCCACGAGAACCAGGCCACTGCCCGCACCCGGCCCGGCGGAGATGGCTACCTTAGTTTTTACCTGCCAGTTTTTCTTGCCGGTTTCTGCATCCAGGGCCACCACTCGACCCTTGCGATCGGCAATGAACATCTGGTCGTTATAGATGGCCGGCACCAGATTGACAAACTGCTTGTCGTAACCGACACCGACACTGGTCTTCCAGAGCTTTTTCAAGGGCATGGGATCAGCAATCTCAATCAGTTCCGCGGGTGGCTCGGCATTATCCGCCCCCCCGAAAAGACTGCTGGTCCATTTCGACAGGGTGGAACAACCGCTCAGCAATGCCGCCAGCATCACGGCTGTCAGCGCTTGCTTCACTCGGATTCCTCAACAGGCGTGGTCGATGCAACGACCGTACTGTCGTATTTCAGCTGCAGCAGGTGACGTCCCGGTGCATCACTGGCAGTGATTGCCAGCGCGGCCTGGTAGGCCTTGTTGGCAGCGGCCAGATCACCGCGGGCGACATCGACATCGCCCCTGACTTCGGTGTACAAGGGATCAAAGGAGCTGTCCGGCCCAGCCTGATCCAGCAGGGCAAGCGCACCATCAAGGTTGTCCATGGCGATCATGACACGTGCCAGCCGCAGGCGTGCCGTTTCACGCATGAGATCAGAGCGCGTGTTATCGATCACCCATTGTAAATGTGACTGGGCAACAGCCAGTTCCTCTGCTTCAATATTCATTCTTGCCAGGGCCAGCGCCGCGAGGGTCGCATAGGGCGTGCCGGTATAGTCCGACACCAGCACACCGGCTTTCTCGCTGACGATCTGGTTCTGCCCTCTCTCGAGAGCGACCATCAGCGTGGTGTAGATATTCGATGCAGTCTCAGCCTTGCGGTCCTGGTAAGCGAACCACGCCTTGCTGCCAAACAGCACGGCCAGCCCCAGCACCACACCGGTAATAATTGATCCGCCATTCTCACCCCACCACTTTTTGACTTCAGCGAGTTTTTCATCGTCTGTTAAGTTAACGTCCATCGTCACTCCTGTTAAATTTTCAAAATTCTTTAGTGGTGATCACGTCACCAATACGTGCGGCCACATCCTGCTGCGATAATGTCTCCTGCCCGGCTTCGCTGCGTAATGGTTTCAGGATCACGGTGCCCTGCGAAACTTCATCATCGCCCATCACCAGCGCAACACTCGCACCACACCTGTCAGCCCGCTTGAACTGGCTCTTGAAGCTGCCGTTACCACAGTTGCTCTGCAATCGCAGGCCGGGCAAGGCAGTGCGCAGCTGTTCCGCAAATACCATACCGTGTGCTACCGCCAGCTGACCATTCAGCACCAGATACACATGCGGATGGTTTACAGGTATCTCTGCATCACCTGCTTGCAGCAACGCCAGTAACCGCTCCAGGCCAATGGCAAAGCCGAAGGCCGGCGTCGGCTTGCCACCGAGGTACTCGACCAGTCCGTCATAACGGCCACCGGCACATATTGTACCCTGCGCACCCAGTTGATCGGTGACCCACTCGAACACGGTTTTCGAATAGTAATCCAGCCCCCTGACCAGGCGCGGATTGATCTCGTATGCAAGGCCGGCTGCATCCAGCAAGTCACATAATGCAGAGAAATGTACCCGGGATTCCTCATCAAGATAGTCCGGCAGCTGCGGTGCTGCTTCGATCAACGACTGCATATCCGGGTTCTTGCTGTCCAGGATGCGTAGCGGGTTGCTTTCCAGTCGCCGACGACTGTCATCATCCAGCCCGGACTCATGCTCGCGCAGGTAGGTCACCAGCGCATTTCGATAATCCGCCCTGGCCGCCATTGTGCCCAGTGAATTGATTTGCAGCATGGCACCCTGCAGGTCCAGCCGTTCCCACATGCGCGCCGACATGAAAATAATTTCTGCGTCGATATCCGGTCCGGCCATACCAAAGGCCTCGACACCAATCTGGTGAAACTGGCGATAGCGCCCTTTTTGCGGACGTTCATGACGGAACATGGGGCCGCTATACCACAGTCGCTGCACCTGGTTGTGCAACAGGCCATGCTGCATGCAGGCACGCACGCAACTTGCCGTGCCCTCTGGCCGTAATGTCAGGCTGTCACCGTTGCGATCATCGAAGGTGTACATTTCCTTTTCGACGATATCGGTCACCTCACCGATCGAACGTTTGAACAGCTCGGTCTTTTCCAGCAGTGGCAGACGAATTTCCTGGTAGCCATAGGCGTGCACCACTTCACGCAGCGTATCCTCAAGATACTGCCAGCTGGATGACTCCCCGGGGAGTATGTCGTTCATACCTCGAACGGCCTGTATGGTCTTGGCCATGTTTTACACGCGGAAATTCATGCGAACGAAAGGCATCCGATGCCGTTCAGCCTGTTCAGCGACTTCATTTTGGAGTCTGCGGGCTTGCCAGAGGCAATTCCAGGCGCCCCGGTACCGGCTCCTGCGTTGCCTGTCCTCGTGATTCGATGAGACGTTCAATAAACGGGTATGCCAGCCAGATCAGGATGACAGCCAGCAGTACCAGAATGATGTTGCGAAGCAAGCGCGCCGATGGCAGCTGGAAAAAAGGTGTTTTTCCTTTCACGCTGACCACCGTCAGCGGTGGCAGCTCACCTGTGCTTTCAGCATAATCCCTGAGCATCTCATCCTCTGGCAACCCCACCAGTCGCGCATAATTGCGCAGGTAGCCCTTCACAAAAATAGCTGCCGGCAGCGCCGCCTTGTCGTCGTGTTCCAGCGCCTCAACAATACCGACATCAAGTTTCAGCTCATTCGCAACCACACGAACATCGAGCTCGCACGCTTGTCGTGCAGCAGCCAATCGGGCGCCTATCGATAAACGATCATTGCCAGCTGTTGCGTTACTAGCATCAGTATCCGGCGCGTCGTTCATTCTCCCACTCCAGCAATAATGCTGTTTCATCGCTATCAGGAAAATTATTCTTGAGGATCAACGAGTATTCACCCCAGGCCTGGTTATCGTTCAATGCATATTCGGTACGCACCGCCAGCCACAGACTCTGCGGATTGTGACGGGCCACCTCCCGGAGTCGCTGCAAATAGGCACGGGCACTCATATAATAGTTTTCCTCGTACTTGATAATCGCCATCTGCAACAGGGCCGGTGCAAACCTCGGGTTTTTCTGTAACGCCTCGCGGTAATAGTCCTCGGCCGTTGCCAGATCCGGAATACGTGCCGCACATAAGCCGGCATTGGTCAACGGCACTTCCGGGGTCGCATAGAAGGAGTTGTCAGCCGCTTTCATGAATTCTTCAGTGGCTTCCTTGTGACGGTCCTGAAAACACAAAAACTGGCCATAGTTATTATGGCCTCGCGCACTGTCCGGGTTCAGTCGCAGTGACCTTTTATAGTGTTTTTCCGCCAGCTTGTTTTCACCGACCTTTGCATAGAGCACCGCGATGGCATCATGCGCAGGTGCATAGTCTGGTTCCAGTTCCAGGGCCTTATTGAGCTTTGTCTTCGACAGCTCGTAATTGCCTTCACGCAGATACTCAACGCCCAGCTCGGTATTCGCCTTGGCTGCCACGTTCGCGTCTTTCTTTACTTCCTTGACTTCAGGTGAACTGGCACAGGCAGTCATCACCAGGACGGTCACGACACAGACAATGAGTTTCACGTATTTCATAGGCTGGCTACCGGCATGTTTATCCTGACCCGTTCACGTCGCCGGGTGCGGTCCTGGAACTGTCCCGCCAGTTGGCCGCAGGCGGCATCGATATCATCGCCACGCGTGCGGCGGGTGATGGTCACAATCCCGGCCCTGTTCAGGATTTCAAAGAAAGAGTGGATACGGTTACCGGAACTACGCTGGTAGCGGGTCCCGGGAAAGGTATTAAACGGTATCAGATTGACCTTTGCCGGCACACCTTCAAGACAGCGAGCCAGCTGGCGCGCGTGAGTATCGCTGTCGTTCACACCTGCCAGCATCACATATTCAAAGGTCACCCGGCGCCGGCCCTCGCCAACATACACCTTGCAGGCATCGAGCAGTTCACGGATTGGATATTTTTTGTTCAACGGCACCAGCTGGTCACGCAATAAATCATCGGGCGCGTGCAGCGATACCGCCAGGCTGACATCGCAATCTTCACGTAACTGTTCAAGTGCCGGTATCACACCGGCGGTACTTAAGGTGACGCGGCGCTTGGACAGACCGTAACCATAATCATCCAGCATGATGCCCATGGCGCGTACCACGTTGTCGTAATTCAGCAAGGGTTCCCCCATGCCCATCATGACCACATTGGAGATGAGTCGATTGCCATCAAGCGTCTGTCCAAGCGCACTGGCGGCCATCCATAGCTGCGAAATAATCTCACCGGTCGTCAGGTTGCGATTGAACCCCTGCTGGGCGGTCGAGCAAAAACTGCAGTTCAGTGTACAGCCCACCTGCGATGACACACACAGAGTGCCACGATCGGCCTCCGGGATATACACCGTCTCGATGCAGTTACCATCCGCCATTTGCAACAGCCACTTGCGTGAACCGTCATCCGACAAGTGGTCGGACACAACCTCCGGCAGGCGAATGTCTGCATAGGCCTGCAGATCGGCACGCAGTCCCTTGCTGATGTTGGTCATGGCCTCGAAGTCGGTCACCCCCTGACCATAGATCCACTTCATGACCTGGGTGGCGCGAAAACTCTTCTCGCCCCGGCCGGTGAAAAAATCCACCAGTCCGGCACGATCCAGGTCCAGTAAGTTGGTTTTCATGGCTTCGGTCATAATCAGGGGTTAGTGTAGTGTCCTGTTAGCGTGTGCGCGGGCACAGTTCCTCGTCAGAAAAGAAGTACTTGATCTCAACGGCCGCCGTTTCCGGGGCATCGGAGCCATGTACGGCATTCTCATCGACGGTCTTGGCGAAATCCGCACGGATGGTGCCCGGTGCGGCGTCTGCCGGGTTGGTTGCCCCCATCAGCTCACGGTTCTTGCTGATAGCATTCTCGCCCTCCAGCACCTGTACCACCACCGGGCCCGAGATCATAAAACTGACCAGGTCATTATAGAAAGGACGTTCGGCATGCACAGCATAGAACCCCTCAGCCTGTTCCTTGCTGAGATGCAGCATTTTTGACGCAATGACCTGCAAGCCATTGTTTTCAAAACGACTCACGATCTCGCCAGTCACATTCTTGGCGACCGCATCCGGCTTAATTATGGAAAAGGTCCGTTCAATTGCCATGCAATACTCCATCAATAATCTATAAAAACAAGAAACCCGCCAGAAAACGGGAGCTTAGTGAATAAATTCAAGCGGGTAGTTTAAGCGGATGGGGCTCGAGTGGCAATGGATCAAAACCAAAATAGAGAATCCCTTCTCCCTCCGGAAGAAGGCCGTGATGAGGGGATATAAATCAAGCTGTTATCCTAATAGTATCCCCTCTCCCCAACCCTCTCCCTGAGGAAGAGGGGGCTAACGGTGTCAGGAAAACACCCGTTTGGCGGTCTCGCCGATCAGGGCCGGGTTGCGCACCACGTGCACACCCAGTTCTTCCATCAGGTCCATTTTGGCGTTGGCGGTATCCGCTTCACCCGAGATAATCGCACCGGCATGGCCCATGCGGCGCCCGGGGGGTGCCGAAACGCCGGCAACAAAACCCACCACCGGTTTGCTCATATTTTCTTTGGCCCAGCGGGCGGCCTCGACTTCCTGCTGCCCGCCAATCTCACCGATCATGATGACGGCTTCCGTCTCGGGGTCCTCTTCAAAGGCACGCAGTACTGTAACAAAGTCGGTACCGTTGACCGGGTCGCCACCGATACCCACCGAGGTAGTCTGGCCCATGCCGTATTCAGACATTTGCTGTACGGCCTCGTAGTTGAGGGTACCGGAGCGTGACACCACACCGATACGGCCCGGTGTATAAATATGCGAGGGCATGATGCCGACCTTGCAGGCATCCGGGGTAATGATGCCGGGTGTGTTCGGACCGATGATGATGGCGTTCTTGTCAACGGCATAGCGTTTCACGCGCACCATGTCCTGAACAGGAATGCCATCGGCAATCACAACAATAACACCGATACCGGCTTCCAGCGATTCCATAATGGCATCGGCTGCAAACGGCGGTGGCACAAAGATGCCACTGACATCGGCACCGGTTTCGGCAACGGCCTGGTGCACGGTGTCAAACACCGGCAAGCCAAGGTGCTCCTGCCCGCCCTTGCCCGGCGTGACGCCACCCACAACCGTGGTGCCGTTTTGCATGGATTCCTCTGCGTGGAAAGTCGCGTGCTGACCGGTAAAACCCTGGATGATGACGCGGGAACTTTTGTGGACAAATACGCTCATGACGTGCCCTCCAGTGCGGCAACAACCTTGGTGGCTGCATCATCGAGATTGTCGGCCATAATGAAGGGAAAGCCGGAGTCCTTGAGTATCGGTGCACCCTTTTCGACATTGGTCCCCGCCAGACGGACCACGATCGGCACCTTGATATCCTGATCGCGCATGGCCTGTACCAGTCCTTCGGCAATCCAGTCACAGCGGTTGATACCGGCAAAAATATTCACCAGGATGGCTTTTACATTCGGGTCCTGCAACACGATGCGGAAGGCGTTACCCACCTTCTCCGGTGAAGCGCCGCCACCGACATCGAGAAAGTTGGCCGGCTTGCCATCGTGAAAACTGATCGCGTCCATGGTCGCCATGGCAAGGCCGGCACCGTTCACAATACAGCCGACATTGCCATCGAGCGCGATGTAGTTCAGTCCGTGCCCGGACGCCTCGACTTCCTTGGAATCCTCTTCGTCAAAATCACGCAGTTCTGTAATAGAAGGCCGACGGTACATGGCATTACTGTCAAAGGACATCTTTGCATCCAGCGCCATCAATTTCCCGTCATCAATATCCGCCAGCGGGTTGATTTCCGCCAGCAAGGCATCTTTATCACGGAAGCAGCGATACAGTGCCTGCATTATCTTGGCAGCTTCACCAATCTGCTTGCCCCTGAACCCCATCTTCGCGGCAATCTTGCGGCTCTGAAAACCGGCCAGCCCGATGGCAGGATCAACCGCCTCACGAATGACGCGGTCCGGATCGGTCTTCGCGACTTCCTCGATATTCATCCCGCCTGATGCCGAGCCGATCATGGTGATCCGCTGCGTGGCACGGTCAATGACCATGCCGAGATAATATTCCTTGTTAATGTTGCAGGCCTGCTCCACCAGCACCCGCTGCACCATCCTGCCTGCTTCACCGGTTTGCGGCGTCACGAGGTTGCTGCCGATCATTGCGTCAGTGAATTGCTTGACGTCATCAAGGGATGAGGCAACCTTGACGCCACCGCCCTTGCCACGGCCACCGGCATGAATCTGTGCCTTGACGACCCAGCGTTCGCCTCCGAGTGCTTCTGCGATGGTGGCGGCATTGTCGACATTGTGTGCAACACGCCCCTCCGGCACCGGTACGCCATAGCCGCGCAGCAGTTCCTTGGTCTGATATTCATGAATATTCAAAATAGCTCTCCGATTCTTATGCTTCCTAAAGCGGTAAAAAATACTCCGTCATCACCGTTCGAATATTATTGACGCGTCGCGAGTGCCTTCTCGATCTGGGCCGCCTTGGCCACCATCACTTCTGCCTGGCGAATGGAGGCCGCATCGATCAGACGACCGTCCAGCGACACGGCACCCTTGCCTTCAGCCGCGGCTTCCTCCATGGCCACCAGGATGCGTTGCGCACGGTCCACTTCTGCTGCAGGCGGGGTAAACACATCGTTGGCCAGGCCGACCTGTGACGGATGTATGGCCCACTTGCCCTCGACACCCAGCGCGGCAACACTGCGAGAGACCGCCATATAGCCATCCTGATCATTGAAATCACCAAACGGGCCATCGATCGGACGCAGTCCGTAGGCGCGGCAGGCAACCACCATGCGTGAGATGGCGTAATGCCACTGGTCACCCCAGTGCCGTTCCCGCGTGCCTTCCGTGTCCGGGTGCGTCAGCATGTAGTAATCGGGGTTTGCGCCGCCCATATTGGTGGTACGCGCCTGGGTCGAGGCCGCATAATCGGCAACGCCGAATACCAT
>Ga0316194_10000073_pt1 | contig 49018 bp, 30 predicted proteins | sample CroRivsedime1_MG_FD_204936 | JGI IMG/M metagenome (GOLD analysis project Ga0316194, IMG submission 204936) | Coastal sediment microbial communities from Maine, United States - Cross River sediment 1 | ecosystem: Environmental > Aquatic > Marine > Coastal > Sediment | place: USA: Maine...
CCAACCCTCCTCCTCGTGGCCCTCGGGCGTCGGACTGTCGGCATCGGTGGCCGAATAGAACGCTCCCTGGTCCGACGTCATCTCCCGGCGGACGTACTCCAGGATCCTCCGCGCCACCTCGGCAAAGTCCTCACGGCCTGTTGCCTGGTAGCCCTCGAGATAGACGATCGTCAGCAGCGCGTTGTCGTAGAGCATCTTCTCGAAGTGCGGCACGAGCCAGCGGCCGTCGGTCGAATAGCGGTGGAACCCTCCACCCACGTGATCGTGCATCCCTCCCGCGGCCATCTTCTCGAGGGTCAGGGCCACCATCTCGAGCAGCTTGGCGTCGCCGGTACGGGCGTGCTCGCGCAGCAGCAGGCGGTTCGGGAAGGTACTGGGGAACTTCGGTGCCCGCTTGGTGCCGCCCCACACGGGGTCGAACTGGTCCTTGTAGAACTCCGCGGCCTTGACGAAGGATGCGGCGTCGGGAAGCGGGCCTCCGGAGCCGGCCTTCGGAGCCATGCTCCGACGGATGCGCTCGGTGAGCTGCTGGCCGAGCGACTCCGCTCGGTCCGGGTTCTCGTCGTACTGCTGCTTGATGTTCGCGATCAATGTCAGGAACCCGGTGCCGCTTCCACGGTCGCCGTCCCGTGCGGGGAAGTAGGTTCCACCGTAGAAGGGAGCACGTTCCGGCGTGAGCCACACCGACATCGGCCAGCCGCCGCGGCCGGTCATGGACTGAACGGCCGCCATGTAGATCGAGTCGATGTCGGGACGCTCCTCGCGGTCGACCTTGATGGCGATGTAGTTCTCGTTGAGATAGCGGGCGATCTCCTCGTCCTCGAACGACTCCTTCTCCATGACGTGGCACCAGTGGCACGTCGAGTAGCCGACCGACAGGAAGACCGGCCGTCCGAGTCGCGCGGCCGTCTCGAAGGCCTCGTCGCCCCACGGATACCAGTTGACCGGATTGTGAGCGTGCTGATTCAGGTAGGGGCTGGACTCGAGGATGAGACGGTTGGTGTACTTCGGCGAACCGTCTTCGTTCAGGTGGTGCGTTCGCGGCACGTAGTCGTCCCCCATGGCTACCAGAGCCTGGGCCAGTTGTTCTTGGAGCTCCGGACCGATCTCGGGCGCGCCCGGAGGTGGCGTCATCTCGACCGACTCGGCACCCGTCGCCCCCGCCGTGGGACCTCCCGGAGAGTCGCCGGCGCACGCCCACAGGGCGCAGCCCAGACACATTCCCACGGCCAGCATCGCACGGCGCATCCTCAGCACTCCTCGACCCACTCGGCATGGTGTCGGAAAGACGTTGATCCCCGATCGTTCCGGAGAGTCTACCGGACGACGGCTCCGCGCACCAATCGCGCTCCGGATCGTCGGACTCGCGGTTATAATTCGGCCATGCCGAGTTCCACGCTCATCATCGTCGTCGGCTCGTGGGTCGTGCTGGCCGTGCTGACGGTGGTGGCCTACCGGTTCAACCGTTCCCAAGGGCGCTAGGGGTGGATCCGATCCTCATCGGGTTGTTGCTCTACCTCGCGATGATGCTCGCGGTGGGGCTGTACACCTACCGCTACATGAAGTCGCTGGACGACTTCGTCCTGGCCGGGAGAAGGCTCGGCCCGTGGGTGGCAGCGATATCGGAGCGCGCGTCCGGTGAATCGGCGTGGTTTCTGCTCGGCCTGCCGGCGGCGGCCTACGCCGTCGGCTTCGTCGAGTTCTGGTCGGTGATCGGCATCGCCACCGGAATCCTGACCTCGTGGACCTTCATCGCGCTGCGGCTCCGCACCCAGACGGAGCGATTCGGCGCGTTGACGCTACCCGACTACTTCGAGGCGCGTTTCGACGATCGGACCCGGATGCTCCGGATCGTCTCCATGCTCGCGATCCTCTTCTTCTACCTGGCCTATGTCGCGGCGCAGCTCGATGGCGCGGGACAGATCCTCAACGCGTCGTTCGGAATCCCGCACTGGGGCGGCATGCTGATCGGCGCCACGGTCGTTGCGCTCTACACCCTGATGGGAGGGTTCCTGGCCGTGGCGTGGACCGATCTGATCCAGGGGCTTCTCATGGCCTGCGTCGCCGTGGTGCTGCCGCTGGCGGGGATCGCGCACCTGGGCGGGTTCGGCGAGCTGTGGACCGTGATCGCGGCGCACGATCCGGCGCTGCTGACCATGGATCTGGGTGAGACGGGGGCCGCGTTCCTGTTCGGAGTCGCCTTCGCGGGGTTCTCGTGGTGCTTCGGCTACCTGGGCCAGCCGCACCTGCTGGTGCGCTACATGGCGATCCGTAGGGTCGAGGACGTCCCGAAGGGCCAGGCCATCGCCATGGGCTGGGTGCTGATCGCTTACTGGGGTGCGCCGATGATCGGGCTGGTCGGCCTCGCGGTGCTGGGTCCGGCCCTGGAGCATCCCGACCAGGTCATGCCGCTGCTGACGATCGCGCTGCTACCCGGGTGGCTCGCCGGGATCATGATCGCCGGCGCCACCGCGGCGATGATGTCCACCGCCGACAGCCAGCTCCTGGTCGCCAGCTCGGCCGTCGTCGAGGACATCTACGTCCGGCTGTTTCGTCCGAAAGCGTCGCCCGAGAAGCTCGTCGTGTTGTCGAGGATCGTGACCGTCGTCCTGACCCTGTGCGCCCTGACCCTGGCCTTCTCGCTTCGGGACGGGATCTACAAGTCGGTCGAGTACGCGTGGACCGGTCTCGGATCGTCGTTCGGTCCGGCGCTGGTCCTGTCGCTGTGGTGGAAACGCACGACCCGCTGGGGAGCGCTTGCCGGTATGCTGGGTGGGCTGGTCAGCACCATCGCCTGGAAGAACTCCGCCGCGCTCCAGAGCTTCCTGGACCTCAAGGCGGGGCCGGTTCTGATCAGCGCCGCTCTCGTGATCGGTGTGAGCCTCGCGACTTCCGGGGCCAACCGGGAGCCGGAACGGCTCGGAGGATGAAGCCGTCCATGAAAGACGGGATCGTCATCATCGGACTGGACGCCGCGGATCCGGACCTCGTCGAGAGCTGGGCCCGCGAGGGTCACCTGCCGGTCATCGCGTCGCTGCTGGAAGCCGGTGCGTGGGGACGACTCTCCTCCCCCGCGAAGGTCTCCAGCGGTCCGGCCTGGCCCTCCTTCTTCTCGGGCACGCAGCCGGGGAGCCAGGGGAGGTTCTTCACCCACCAGCTCGAGACCGGCACCTACCGGCTCGAGACCAAGCGCGCCAAGCAGATCGACGCGACGCCTTTCTGGGTTCACGCCGGCCGCACCGGCAGGACCGTCGCCGCCGTGGACGTCCCGAAGACCTGGCCAAGGAGCGATGTCAACGGCGTTCAGGTCATCGGCTGGGGAGTCCACGGTCCCGCGTGGGAGCGCTCGTCCTCACCCCCGGCGCTGATCAAGAACTTGATCCAGCGTTTCGGAGCCCACCCGATCCCGAGCTGCGACCAGGTCCGCCTGAAGACGGCAGATGATCATGCGGCGTTTCGCGACGGCTTGACGGAAGGAGTGAAGCGCAAGGCCGCGATCTCGGAGTACATCCTGGGCCTGGAGGACTGGGACCTGTTCGTCACGGTGTTCAAGGAACCGCACTGTGCGGGACATCGTCTGTGGCACGTCCTGGACCGCGACCATCCCGGTCACGTCGCCGAGCTCGCGGAGACACTCGGGAATCCCGTCCTGGACGTCTATCGCGCCGTGGACGAGGCGATAGGGCGGGTCGTGGAAGCGGCCGGCGCGGCGACCGTCGTCCTGTTCTCGCCCTACGGCATGGGTCCGGCCTACGGGGGCTCCCACCTGTTGCCCGACGTCCTTCGTCGGCTGGGCCTCGCCGGTGCCGACGACGGCAAGGGCGGCAAGCGGAAACGCCCGGAGGTTCGCGGCTCGGTGCTCGAGCGCGCGCCGCTCGGACTGATTCGGCTCGCGCGCCGCATCGTACCCCCGCGGATGTGGGACAAGATCGCGTGCCGCCTCCGGGAGTCCGGTAAGCAATGGAGCCAGAGCCGGGCATTCTGTGTCCCCGGTGACCACACCGGAGCGATCCGGATCAACCTCGCAGGGCGTGAACCCGAAGGAGTCGTGGAAGCCGGCTCGCAGTACGAAGCGCTGTGTGACGAGCTGGAAGACGAGCTACGGGCCCTGGTCAACCCCGACACGGGCAAGCCTGCGGTGCGGGACGTCTCGAGGCCCCACCGTCTCTTTCACGGCAAGCACCTCGCCGACTTCCCCGACCTGACCGTGCGGTGGACCGGCGACGCCCCGATCCGCACCTTGATCTCCCCGCGAATCGGGAAGGTGGAGGGGATCGACACGAGCCGCCGCACGGGAGAGCACTGGCCGGAAGGGTTCATACTCGCTCGCGGCCCGGGGATCGCCGCCGGGGCCACGGTCACCGCCGAGGAGGCCTGTGTGATGGACGTCGCACCGACGATCCTCGAGCTCCTGGGGGTGCCGGCGCCGGTCGAGATGGAAGGTCGAGTGCTTCGGGAGCTACTTCGAACCGACCCCTAGGTGGCGATCGAGGAACGCCTCGACCGCCCGGAAGAACTCGAACATGTTCTCCTCGTTGCGGAAGCCGTGGCCCTCGTCGTCCTTGACCAGGTACTCCACATCGACACCGCGCTTGCGGAGGGCCTCGACGATCTGGTCGGACTCTTCCTTACGCACCCGCGGGTCGTTCGCCCCCTGCGCCACCAGCAGCGGCGCCTGGATCTTCTCGGCGTTGAAGAACGGAGAGGTCTCCCGGAAACGCTTCTCGTCACGCTCGGGATGGCCGACCATCTCGTACATCATCTCCAGGTAGGGCTTCCAGTACGGCGGGATCGCCTCGATCCACGTGAACAGGTTGGAGACCCCGACGTAGCTGACGGCGCAGGCGTAGACCTCCGGGGTCTTGGTGATCCCCGACAGGGTCGCGTAGCCGCCGTAGCTGCCGCCGTAGATCGCGACGCGCTTCGGGTCGGCGATCCCCTGCTCCACCGCCCAGCGCACGCCGTCGGTGATGTCGTCCTGCATCGTCAGTCCCCACTGCCCGAAGCTCGCCTCCATGAAGCTGCGGCCGTAGCCGATCGAGCCCCGGAAGTTCATCTGCAAGACCGCGTAGCCCCGATTGGCGAGGAACTGGACGTCGGGGATGAAACCCCAGGAATCGCGGGCCCAGGGCCCGCCGTGGGGGTGGACAACCATCGGGAGGTTCTCGGGCTCGCGCCCCGGTGGCAACGTCAGGTATCCGGGGATCGTCAGCCCGTCGCGGGAGCGGTAAGAGACCGGCCGAAGCTCGGCCATCTCGTTCTCGTCGAGCCAGGGCGAGAGGTCGAACAGCTTGGTGAGCTCCATCGGCTCGACCCGCAGGAGATAGTAGGCCCCGAGGTCGCGGTCGGAGCCGGAGTGCACCACGTAAGCCGACTCGTCCCTGGCGTACGACACCAGTATGTTGAAGCGGTCCGGAAGCCGTTCGTCCACGAATCGTTGAATCGACTCGCGACGCTCGTCGAGAAAGTGGTAACGCGGGCGATCGGTCTCGAACATGACCCCGGTGATGACCTCGCGCTTGCGGGAGTGCATCAGCCGCGAGACGTCCACATCGTCGTGCTCGAAGATCAGTCGGGTCTCGCGGCCCGACTCCAGGTCGTACTCCAAGATCGCGGCCTTGTCGCGGCCGACGTTGGAGGTGACGTACAGCGAACGGTTGTCGAAGGTAAAGAACAGAGGCGTCGCCGACTCCTTGAAGTTGTAGGTCGCCACGGTGCGCCAGTCGTCTTCCTCGTGCTCGCGGTACAGGATGCTGGCGTTGACGCCGTCGGTGGTGGTGGCGAGGCGTAGCCGGCCCTCGTGATCGGTGATCCACTGCTCGACGTTGCCGGGGTTCTCTGCGACCGGGGTCTGCTCGCCTGTGGCAACGTTGAGCCTGAAGACGTCGAAGAGCTGTGGGTTCCGGCGATTCATCCTGAACAGGATCTCGCCCTCGACGTCCTCGAGATCGTCGACGATCTCGCACTTGACGTTCTCGTAGGGCGTGAGGTCGAGCGGGTTCGAGCCGTCGCGGCTCACCGCGTACAGCCGGTAGTTCTCGTCGCCGCCGCTGTCCTGGACGTAGACCAGGCGATCGTTGTCGGCCCACAGGTAACCGCCGATGTCGCGCTCGGTGGCCTCGGTCACGCGGCGCTCCTCGCCGGTCGCCAGGTTCCGGACGAACAGGTTGAGCCGGCGTTTCCAGGGCGCCATGAAACCGAGGTGACTCCCGTCCGGCGAGAGCCTCAAGCCCGCTCGCTCGGGTTTCCGGAAGAAGTCCTCGAGGGGAATTCGACGGATCTCGCTGGTCACCTGTCGCCTCCTGTCGGAGCAGTACGAGAGCGGGCGGCGCCCGCGGATCGACGCACCTTACAACAGATCCGGGGCGCTTGACACCCGCGAAGGCTCTCCCCAGACTGAGAGACTCGTGAATAACACCAACTTGAGGATTGTGTCGATCGACGTGCTGCGCGGCGTGGCGATGGTCATGATGGCCCTGGACCACGTTCGCGACTACTACGCGCCGACCTTGTTCGCGGTCGAGGACCTGACGCGAACGACGTGGGCGCTGTTCCTGACTCGCTGGATCACCCACACCGGCGCCCCTATCTTCGTCCTGCTCGTCGGCACCAGCGCATATCTCTACCGCTCGAGGCACCGGTTGAACCGTGGAGAGCTGGCTCGCTTCCTGTTCCTCCGAGGCCTGTGGCTGATCGTGCTGGAATTCACGGTCATGCACTTCGTGTGGTGGCTCGGCCCCGACACTGGCTGGCTGGCCTCGCCTTACTCCATCCTCTACGGGCAGATCCTGTGGGCGATCGGGCTATCGATGGTGGTCCTGGCCGGTCTGGTTTACCTTCCGGTCGCCGTGGTTGGAGCGATCGGGGCGTTGATGATCGTCGGTCACAACTTGCTGGAGCGGTGGTCCTTCGAGCTCGGGATTCTCACGACCAACCCCGCGGAGCTCACCGTCGCTCAGAAACTGTGGGCCGTGCTGCACGTCCCGACCCGGTTCCCGTGGCTCGGCGACCACTGGTTTGGCGTCGTCTATCCCTTGATCCCGTGGGTAGGCGTGGTGGCCCTGGGCTACGGTCTGGGACCCGTCTTCCGGCTCGAGCCGGAGCGACGTCGCCGCATCTTTCTGTGGCTCGGGCTCGGATTGTGCGTCGCTTTCGTCGCGCTGAGGGCGATCAACATCTACGGCGACCCCTACCCCTGGACCGCGCAGAAGAGTCCGCTGTTCACGGTCTTCTCGTTCGGCAACTGCGAAAAGTACCCGGTCTCTCTGAGCTTCCTCCTGATGACCCTTGGCCCGATCTTCGTGATGCTGGCGCTGCTCGATCGCGCACGAGGTCCGGTGGCCCGAGTCCTCGCGGTCTTCGGCAGCGTGCCGTTGTTCTACTACGTCGTGCACCTGGCGTTGATCAACGCGACCGCAGGCTTCTATTTCTACCTGCGCTGGGGACAGCCGCGGTGGGGGGCGATGATGTACGCCCCCTACCCGCTGGGCTACGTCTACAACCTGCCGGTGGTCTACGCCGTGGCGACGGGTGTCGTGCTGGTAATGTACCCGCTGTGCCGTTGGTTCGCGGACGTGAAGCGCAAGAGCGACGCCTGGTGGCTGAGCTATCTCTGAGGACACCGGCGGAACAAGGACCCACAAGGGACAGTTTCCGGGTCCATGGATCGTGGTTTCCGGAGTACATTGAGGCACCTGCAACCGAAACCGGGTTGGAGCCATGAGAAGAACACCTGGCCTGCTCACCGTCCTGTGCTGTTTCCTGGCGCTCGTCCCCGTGCTCGCCGAGGAACCCGCAAGCAAGCCTGAAGAGGAGTTCCTGCCCATCGGGCTGACGGACGAGGAGAAGACCCGCCTGCACGAGATCGGCGCGCGCCACCGGGCCACCGAGCCGCCCGCGGGCGAGTTGCGCAATCCGGCCGAATGGGAACCGTCCGAGGGCGTGCTCGTTCGCTGGCCGCTGGGAATACCGGTCGCGCTGGTGGCAGAGATGTCCGAGGACGTGGTGGTGACCACGATCGTGGCGAACGCCGCCGCGGAGCAAGACGCCCGCGACACCTACACGACCGGTGGCGTCAACATGGCGAACGTTGATTTCATCCTTGCCTCCACGAACAGCATCTGGGTTCGCGACTACGGGCCATGGTTCATCTTCTCGGACGATCAGATGGGCATCGTCGATCACATCTACAACCGGCCGCGGCCCCTGGACGATGTGATCCCGCAGACGATCGGCGCCGAGTGGAGCCTCGACGTCTACGGGATGGACCTGAACCACACCGGCGGGAACCACATGTCCGACGGACTGGGCATGTCCGCCTCGACGGAGCTGGTCTACATCGAGAACACCGACAAGACCACGACCGAGATCGACCAGACCATGCTCGACTATCTCGGCAACGACTACACCGTGCTGGATTACATCCAGTCCGGCGGAATCCACCATATCGACTGCTGGGCCAAGTACCTGGGTCCGTCGACGGTGATGGTCAAGGACGTCCCGCCCTCGGACCCGACCTACGACGAGCTGAACGCCCGGGCCGACTTCCTCGCACAGCAGATCTCGCCGTGGGGCGTGCCGTACGACGTGGTGCGGGTCTACTGTCCCACCGGGACCTACTACACGAACTCACTGATCCTCAACGACAAGGTCCTCGTACCGCTGTTCGGTAACAGCGAGGACAGCGTCGCCTTGCAGACCTACGGCAACGCCATGCCGGGATACGAGGTGTTGGGCTTCACCGGTTCGTGGACCAGCGAGGACGCGTTGCACTGCCGCGCCATGGGGGTTCCGGATCGCGGGATGCTGTTCATCGATCACGTGCCCTTCCACAACGAGGACATCACCACCGGGGATTACGCGATCGACGCCACCATCATCGCCAGCTCGGGCGCCGCACTGGTACCCGGCGAGCTGGTCATTCACTACAGCGTCGATGGCGGGGCGTGGCAGCAGACACCGCTCACGGCGGCGGGAGGGCCCGACGCTTACTCGGGGGTCATTCCGGCCCAGGCGGAGGACACGGAGGTCGCATACTACCTGGAAGCCGCCGACGAGAGCGGTCGCATCGAAACCCATCCCTACGTCGGCGAGCCCTGGGCCCACCGGTTCACGACGATCTGTCCCAACCATCCGATGGTGGACGTGACGCCCCACGGCCCCATGCCCGTCTGCACGGGAACCGCTCAGCTCCTGACCGCCGAGCTCACCGGAGGAGGCGGTCCCTTCACCTATCAGTGGCTCGAAGACGGCGTCGAGATTCCCGGGGCGGAGGCGTCGACCTATTCGGCGCAGAACACCGGGACGCATGACTACGAATGCCGGGTGTGGGGCGACGGCTGCGCCAACCCCAGGACCCCGAGCGATCCCGTCCAGCTGATCTGGCAATCCGAGCCGGTCTTCGCCGGGCTGGCTTCGGTATCGAACACGCAGCAATCGACGTGCGCGCTCGACCTCTCCTGGACCGCGGCAACCCCGGCGTGCGGCGGGCCGGTGCACTACAACCTCTACCGCTCCACCAGCCCGGGATTCACCCCCGACCCCTCGAGTCTGCTCGTCCAGGGCGTGGCAGGCCTTGGGTTCAGCGATTCCTCCGGGCTGGATTTCGGCACGGAGTACCACTACGTGGTTCGTGCACGAGACGCTGCCAACGGGGTGGAGGATCTCAACACGGTCGAGCTTACCGGGTCGCCGACGGGGGCCGGAAGCTCGCCCCAAACCTTGTTCGAGGATGATTTCGAGCACCCTCCCAACTGGAACGACTGGAGTGTCACCGTCGGGCCCGGGCCACACACCTGCGGGGACTGGGACAGGGTGAAGAGCTCCACCCAGCGGCCACCGACCAGCACGGGGAATTACGCCCTCGCCGATTCCTACGCCTGTGGAGCAAGCTCCCAGACCTCGACCGTGGTCACCTCACCGCTGATCGACGCCTCCGTATCGGGAATCCTCTCCGTCACGCTGGAATACGACCTCTACTACCGCTACCACGACGGCGACGACACCACGGTAGAGGTCTTCGACGGCAGCAGCTGGCACACGATCTGGACCGCGCCGGGCAGCACGGTCCAGACCCATCACGTGCTGGACGTCTCGTCGTACGCGCTGGGAAACGCGGCCTTCCGGGTCAGATTCAGCTACCAGAACGCGGCCTACGACTACTGGTTCGCGGTGGACAACGTCGTCGTCACAGCGAACGTCGGGGGTGCCTGCGCCGCCGGCAGTGTTTCGGTGATCACGGTACCGGACGGCGGCGAGGGCGGGACCGAGCCGATGCGGGCGACGAGGACCGGCGACGACCTCCAGATCACGTGGGACGTCACCACCCCCACCTGCGCCTCGACCGATTACCACCTGATCTGGGGTCGGGGAGGCGATCTCCCGGTGTACCAGGCCTCCGGCTCGGACTGCACGCTCGACGCGTCGGGTTCCCACCTCTGGACAACTGCCCCGGACACCTCGGCCGACTGGATCTGGTTCCTCGTGGTCGGCAGCGACGGCGTGGCAACCGAGGGCGGGTGGGGCACCGACTCGTCGTCCAACGAGCGCAGCGTGGTCGCCTCGGGTGAATGCGGGGCCGTTGCGATGGGCGTCGGAGCCTGCGTGCCCTGAGACGCCCATGGGCGCAGAAACCACGCTTCGCGCTCGAGACGTCGACCTCTCCCTGCTGACTCGCGACCCGGGGCGGGCCAAGATGACCCTTTTGTTGGCGCCCCTCGGGATTCTGGTGTATTACCACCCGGATACTCCATAAGGGAGCGAACGTCCGGCCACCGGGGAGGTACCGTGATTCGTTTCATCGGAATGCGTCGGAAGTGTGTCCTGGGGTCCTTGTGGCTCGTCGTCGGCCTGGTCACGGCGGGCCTGCCCGCCGTGGCGTCTTCCTACGATAAAGAGCTGGCGCGCAAGGAGTTACGCAGGGCGGACCAGCGCGCCGCGTTCGAGCAACAGCAACAAGCGCCCGAATCCAGCCGGTCAGCGGCGGTGACGACGTGCGTCGGCGGGCTCGCGGGAACCTATCCGTGCAGCAAGATCGACCTGCTGGCCTTCCTTCCGCTGGCTCAGATGGGCGGCGGCAACGGCAACGATATCTGGGGCTGGGTCGACCCGCAGACCCAGCGCGAGTACGCGATCATGGGAAGGACCAGCGGTACGTCGTTCGTGGACATCACGGACCCGCTCAACCCGGTCTACCTGGGGAACCTTCCGCCCCACGGCGCCGACTCGAGCTGGCGCGACATCAAGGTCTATTCGAATCACGCCTACATCGTCAGCGAGGCGCTCAATCACGGCATGCAGGTCTTCGATCTCACCCAGCTCCGCACGGTGATCGCACCCCCGGTGACCTTCGCGGAGACAGCGTGGTACAGCGACTTCGGCAGCGCCCACAACGTCGCGATCAACGAGGACATCGGCTACGCCTACGCCGTGGGAACGACGACCTGCGGCCAGGGCCTGCACTTCGTCGACATCACGAGCCCCGCCGTGCCGGTGAACGCCGGCTGCCACATCGAAAACGACTACACTCACGACGCCCAGTGCCTCATCTACAACGGCCCCGATGCGGCGTACCAGGGCCGGTCGATCTGCATTAACTCCAACGAGGACCGCTTCAACGTCATCGATGTGACCGACCACAGCAACCCGATCGTGATCTCCTCGACGTTCTACTCGGGCGACGGCTACACCCACCAGGGGTGGCTGACCGAAGATCACCGGTACTGGCTCCTCGACGACGAGCTCGACGAGCAGAATTTCGGTCACAACACCCGGACGCGGATCTTCGATGTCCAAGACCTCGACGCGCCGGTGCAAATCGGAACCTACGACGGGCCCACCGCGGCGATCGACCACAATCTGTACACCCTCGGCGGCTACGCTTACCAGGCGAACTACCGCTCGGGGCTGCGGATCGTGGATCTCGCCGATGTGGCCAACGGCAACCTGACGGAAATCGCCTACTTCGATATCTACCCCAGCAGTGACAGCGCCAACTTCAACGGCGCCTGGAGCGTCTACCCTTACTTCCCCAGCGGCAATGTCATCGTCAGCGGCATCGAGCAGGGGTTGTTCGTGCTCCGGCCCGCCCTGGACCCCGAGTTCCAGCTGGACCTGACCGCAAAGACGTTATCGATCTGCGACCCGGGTGACGACACCACGACCGTTGACCTGACCGATCGCAACGACTACACGGGAAACGTCACGTTGAGCGTGACCGACCTACCGGCAGGAGCGTCAGCAACGTTCGACACGAACCCGGTGGCGGTGCCCGGGACAACGGGCCTGACGATCTCCTCCTCGGCCCTGGCGCCGGGCGCCTACGCCGTGACCGTGTCCGGGACCGACGGCAGTCTGGTCAAGGATCAGCCCCTGAACCTCGAAATCGCCAACGCTCTCCCGGGACAGCCGGTGCTCTCTCTCCCCGCCGATACGGCGGTCGACGTATCGCGGGCGCCGACCCTCGAGTGGGGTGTCGCAACGCAGGGCTTCGGCTATGAGATCGAGATCGCTACCGATGCCGGATTCGGCAATATCGTCTACACCCGCGCGACGACGGCGATCACCGCATTCGTCGATCCCCCGCTGGACCCGCTGACCACCTACTATTGGCGGGCGCGGGCATCCAACGGTTGCGGAGTAGGTCTCGATTCAGCGGTCTTCAGCTTCACGACCCTGGCCATCCCGCCGATCCTGCTGGTCGACGATGACGACAACGGACCCGACGTCCGGACGACGTATACCGACACCTTGAGCGCTCTCGGCGAAGACTACGACGTCTGGGACACGAACAACACCGACGACGAGCCCAACGCCACGGCACTCGCGCCGTACGAGACGGTCATCTGGTTCACCGGCGACGAGTTCGGCGGCTGGGCAGGCCCCGGCGCGGGCGGCGAATCGTCACTCGCCTCCTGGCTCGACAGCTCCAGGTGCCTGATCATCGTGTCGCAGGACTACTACTACGACCGCGGCCTGACCGGTCTCATGCAGACCCGGCTCGGCGTGGCATCGGCGACGAGCGACGTGAGCCAATCCTCGGCGATGGGACAGGGAACCTTGTTCGGGGGGCTGGGTCCGTACAGCCTGTCGTTCCCGTACACCAATTACACCGATACGCTGGTTGCCGACGGCACCGCGGAGATCGCCTTCGACGGTACTTCCGGCGCCGCGGCGCTGAACAAGGATGCGGGACTCTACCGAACCGCCTTCCTGAGCTTCGGCCTGGAGGGACTGCCGACCGACGCCGATCGCCAGACGTTGCTCGGCACGTTCCTGGACTGGTGCGACGTGCTGCCCGGGCTCGACGGCGACTCCGACGGCACGGTCAACTCCGACGACTGCGCTCCGGGCAACTCGGATGCGTGGACGATCCCGTCGCCCGCCGAGGATCTTCTCGTCGGCATAGGAGTTACGAACAAAGACGGTCTGACGTGGCAGCCGCCTTTGAGCCTCGGCGGCGCTGCGGTGCTGTACGACCTGTTGCGCAGCTCCGATCTGTCGGACTTCAGCGGCGCCGCCTGCGTCGAGACCGCCGAGAGCGACACCGTGGCCACCGACACGACCAACCCGGTTCCCGGCGAAGTGTTCGGCTACCTGATCCGGGTCAAGAACGATTGCGGCGAAACGCTCGGCCAGAGCTTCGGCGCAGCGCCGCGTAGCGGCGGAACCTGTCCGTAGGGAGACGTGCGATGAAACGCGTCCTGATCCTCGCTGTATCCGTTCTCGTTCTGGCGACCTCGCCGGCGCCTGCCGAGCAGGGTCGTCGCAGGCCCGCTCCACCTGACAACGACCCGACGATTTCGAGACCGACCTTCCCCCGAGAAGAGCTCCTCGAAATTGAAGAGAAGATCGGACTGCGCTACCGGATCACGGCCAGTCGGCCGCGGTTGAACCGGCGCCTGATGGGCCCGGTCCGGCGCTGGGTCGGCCGCGTCGCTGCCGAGCCCGTGGATTCGTTCTGCTGGAGCGGTGAAGGCTCGGTCCCGATCAAGGGCACGATGACCATCGACGTCGAGCCCATGCGCAACACCGGAAAGATCACCGCCGAGTGGACCGACCACAACGGCACCTGGACGTGGACGCAGACGCGCTTTCTCCATCCGGACCATCACGCGTCGGGCGTTCGAATCGGCTCGTCGGTCTTCCGCATCGACACGGTGATCAACGAGGCCATCGTCCACAACGTCTACCTCCACGGCGACACCGCGGCCGGGCAGCCCGTGCTTCCGACGGTGTTCACCTACCTGGCGGCGTGGGGACCGGGAGATGCGACGCTAGACGGCGAGCGATTCGACAACGAGTTCGAAATCCCCGCGCCCCAGTGGCTCGGACACATCATGGTCACCGAAGGTGCGCGGCGAGCGGACGGTTCCGTTCGAACGCTTACGGGAGAGATCTACAATCCGTCAAGCGGCGACGAGGGCGCGGTCGAGGTCGGAGACATCGAGGCCCACCTGACCTTCCACGACGACGTCTTTCCCGTGACCACCAGCGTCCCGCCGCTGTACTCGTTCTTCTACCATCTGGTCTTTGAAGACGTGCGGATCGAGATCGTCCAGGCCGACGGCCCCTAGCCCGTAGCATTCCGAGAGAATCGCCGCGACACCCGCCACCGCTTCCCGGAGAGACGGTTCTGTCTAGTTCGCGTCGCAGGCGTCTCCGATACCGTCCTCGTCGGAATCGTCCTGCAGAGGATTGGAATCGACCGGGCAGTTATCGCAAGGGTCGCCGTAGCTGTCCCCGTCCGCGTCGGCCTGGGTGTCGTTCGGTAGCGCCGGGCAATTGTCTTCCAGGTCCGGGACGCCGTCGGCGTCGTCGTCCACGTTGGAGCTCGGACAGGGGTCGTCATTCATGATCGGCGAATCCGTGCCGTCGCGGTGAAGGACCGACTCTCCACACTCGGTCTCGCGGGCGACCAGGTAATAGAAAAGGCGATGGCTGATCGGTACCGCGGGGTCCGACGTGGTCGTGGTGACGATGGGTGCACCGGTGCACGCTTGGTTGTATTCGAAGGGCGTGCCCGTCTGTGTGAATCCCTTGTACAGCCGATAGCTCGACGTGATCGCTCCGTCGTCCCAACTCAACAGCGCCTCGTCTCCCTGTTTGGCCAACCTCAGAGAATCGCCCACCTCCGGAATCGACCCGCACGCGCTGAACCACCCGTCGTTCGTGCAGGACGTGATCCCACCCTCGTTGATCTCGGCATGGCTAATGATCAAGGGGCTCACCTGCGCAATGGATCCGACCACGTTGAACTCGATATCGGCGATCGCTCCGCTGCCCGAGAGCGGAGCCGTCCCGAACAACGAGAGGGTTAGCGACCCGGGAGTCAAGGCGTTGTAGGTCAGAACGTGGTTCTGGCTCAACGGGGTCTTCCGGACGTCCGCCACCGCAAGCACCGCGGGATCGAACTCCACGCGCAGGTCGAGTCCGAGCCCGCCCGCCGGTGTTGCCACCAGCGGCACCACCAGGCTCCCACCCGGTTCGGCGGCCGCGTCGTCGGGCAGGTCCAGCTCCATCTGGCTGGAGAGAATAGACACGCCTCCGTCCACGGCCGTGAAACCGGAGCTGCTCCCGTCGATCAGGGTCTCGACCCAGGTGAGCAGCGTCGACGAGGGCGCGGATCCAACGGCGCCGAACGCGACCCAGGCCACCGGCCCGCTCCCACTCAGCGGACTCGACCCCGAGAGCGAGACGTCGACGACCCCGGCGACGGACCGATCGTACGCCAGTGTGAGGCCTGCGGCGAATGCGGTCGGGTGGACATCGATAGCCTGGAGAATGGCGGGGTCGTAGGCGAAGCGGAAGTCCATGGCCAGCGCCCCACCGATCCCGTTGACGCTGACCGGAACCGCGAACGAGCTGTTTTCGCAGTGGGTCAGCCCGCTCGGAAGCGTGACGCTGGTCGTGATGATGCACTGGTCGAGCTGGGTATCGCAGAACTGGCCGCCCGGACAGGCATCCAGGCCGGAGCACTCACCCTGGCTGCAGAGGTCGCTCGAGGTGCAGGTGACGCCGTCATCGCACGGGCCGCCCTCGTTGGCGGAGGCGGAATCGCAGGTGCCATCCGCGACATCGCAAAACCCGATGTTGCAGGCATCGTCTAGCATCGTGCAATCCACGGGGGAACCCACGCAGGCACCGCTCGAGCACATGTCGTTCGTGCACAGGTCGCCATCGTCACAGGGCGCCAGATCGTCATTGGCGAACTCACAAAGGTTGTCGACGCAGCTGTCGGCGGTGCACGGGTTCTCATCGTCGCAGTCGCCGTCCAAGACACACTGAGCATAGGTGACCGCCAGCGTGGGACGCTGAGAAGCCGTTCCATGGTCGCCGGAACGAATGCTGACTCCTGAGCTACCGGTCGGAAGGAAGATCCACCCGTGGTTGGCGGCAGGATTCAGCGACCAGCCCTGCAGACTGCTCGTGACGTCGATCGGCCCCGAAGGACTCGACGGAGCGATCGTCACCACATTCGGATCGTACTCTCCACTCTGCGCACCCGGGTCGCCTCCGAATCCGTCGTAGACCACGCTATCGTCCCAGTCGATCAACACCTCATGGAGATTGGCGTCGTTGCCGGGATCGTTGTCGTTGACGTAGGCCAGGGTCGCCGAGATGATGGGCGCACCCGCGGGGACCGGGCCCGGTGGGTTTTCCGTATCGAACAGGCCCTCGAAACGGATCAGCCCGAACCGCGACGGACTGCCGTCCCACCTGATGAAGGTCGCAGTCCCGTTGGACGTCGCATCTCCGGTCTCGCAGTAGGTGTCGTCGCTGTCGGCGTAGCCGCCCACGCCTTGCTGGAAGGTGACCGTCACCGGATCGGTCCGGCAGTTTCCGGAGTTGGGATCGCAGCTCTGACCGACGGTGCACGTGACGGCGGTGCCGGGTTGACACGCCCCCCCTGAACAGGTGTCCGGAGCGGTACACAGGTCCCCGTCGTCACACGGCGCACCGTCGTCGTTGGAGTATTCGCACAACTCGCCGACGCAATCGTCGATCGTACACGGATTGCCGTCGTCGCAGTCGATGGCAGCCGAACAGGCGGTTGTGAAGGTCCAGGTCGGCCCTGTGGTGATCGATGTGCCGTCCGCGACCTCGACGTACCATTCATAGGTCTTTCCTGCTACAAGACCGGACCACTGCAGCTGGGCCGTCGTGCCGCTGGCGACTCCCGTCACCGTCCCGAGCTCTTCGAACGGAGGGCCGCCGGCCATGGCGTAGGGCAACGTGAACTGACTGTCGGCATCGACGTCGAACTGGTCGGTCTCGGAAGAATAGGTGTAGACCCGGATCTCGTCGTCGGCCGGCGAGAACTCCACGATCCTCATCCTTCCGTTGCCGCCGTTGACATAGTCCTGGTAATCCGCGATAAGCGTGTAGACGTCCTGCATTCCGGCCCGGGAGTCCACCCGCTTACCCTCGCCGTGCATGTGACCGCACAGCATGAGGAACAGGTTTGGGTTGTCCTTGAGCGCGTCGTAGATGGCCTGTCCCGGCGTGCCGAAGTTGGACTGCTCGCCGACCTCGATCAGGTAGTGCGAGATGACGATACCCCTGCGGTCGGAGTGGGTTTGAAGCAGGTTGTCGGCCCAGGCGAGCACGGCGGGATCGGGAGTCGAGGAATTCCCGACCATCTCGAGGGCGATGACAATGAAATCCATCCCCCCGCCGCTGAACAACGTGTAGTTGTTGTCGTTGTCACTGCCGTAGTTGCCTCCGTAGTACGGCCTACCGTTGAAACGGCTGACGCCGAAGTAGGCATTGAAGAGCCCCGTGGAGTTGGGGGCGCCGTCGTGATTTCCGGGAGAGACGCCGTAGGGAATGCCGCCCGCTTCGAGGATGCTCATCGCGGCATCCGCATTATCCCACTGGGTCGTATTGGAAACGTTGACCAGGTCGCCCTGGTGCCCGGCGTAAACGATGTTCCAGGTCGCCTGGTTGTCGACGATCCACTGCGTCATGCCCGTGAAAATCGAAGGGTAACTCTGCGAGTAAATCTGGGTGTCGGGAAAGTGGATGATCGAAAAGTCCTCGCCTGGTGCGCCGCTGGCCTCGCGCCCGTGGAACGTCACGTCCATGATGCCCAGATCGGAGTCGGCTACCCCGACTTCCAGGGTGGGATTGACCGACACCGATCCCACGCCGCTCGGGGCCGGAGCGACCAGCACCGGCTCGTCCGGCGCGGCAGCGAACAGGTCACCGAGCCCGATCGACACCCCCGCCGCCATCAAGGCAACGCCCAGGGCCGTAACCCACTTGCACGGCATCCGCGACGGGAATCTCTGTCTAACTTTGATCATGAAGCCACCCCAACGCACCGCTCGATTCGACCCGTTTCTGACGCGCTCAAGGCCTATGTGTCTTGGAATCTTACGGTGTTTTCGGCAGCGCGGCCCGCAAAAGCGTCCCCATTCACACCAAACCCGTCCAGAATCGATCCGGTGCCCCGGTTCGGTCGCGTGCAGCCTCCCGCCGGTGATACATGAAGGCGATCGTCCTCTTCGATGGGAGGGACGCATCAGGCAAGGGCGCGACCATTCGTCGCGCTGTGCGTTACATGAACGAGAAGCGCAACATCGAACACTTCTTCCACGCGGGAGAGATCGTGCTGTTTGATCGCAGTTGGTACAACCGGACGATGTTCGAGCCCATCATGGGTTTCTGCTCTGACAAAGAGAGCAAACGATTCATCAAGGACGTTCCGCTGTTCGAACAGATGCGGGTCAAGGACGGCATCAGGCTTTTAAAGTTCTACTTCTCGGTCTCCAAGAAGGAGCAGCTGCGTCGCTTCAAATCGCGACATGGCGACCTGCTCAAGCAGTACAAGATCTCAGCCGTAGATGATGGAAGACAACCTCATGAAGCCCAAGTCGCTCCCGGGATGAGGGTGATTCAGCCACCATGGCCGTGTGTCAAAAGGCGGCCTTGAACACCGCCTCGGCGATCTTGATGTCCTGCACGGCCACGCCGGTGAGGTCGGCCACCGTGATCTGATCTTCTGAAGTACGCCCGGGTGTGCGCCCGGCGATCACGTTTCCCAGCTCGACCACGTCGCCGCGATCGATCGATCCCGCCTCCAGGGCGCGGTGTATCTCGCCGCGCACGAGGCACTGCTCGATACTGTCGGCCACCACCACGTCGGCGCGAGAGAGTATTTCCGCATCCAGCTCCTGTTTCTGCGGCGTGTCGGAACCGACGGCCGTGATGTGCGTACCCGGCCGCAACCCGGCCACGGCGAGGAGCGGCTCTTGGGCCGGTGTCGTCGTGACGACCAGATTGCATTCGTCGAGGACGTCGCTCGCCTTCGACGTGGTCTTCACATCGTAGCCTTCTCTGGACATCTCATCGCGGTAGCGCGCGAGGGGCTCGTCGCCGCGGCCCCACGCGAGCACCTTCCTGCAGTCGGTGACGGCCTCGAGGTATCGCAGCTGCAGGCGCGCCTGCGTTCCCGTGCCCACGATCCCGATGCACTCGACGTTTGTCGGCGCCAGGTACTTCGCCGCGATGGCGCCGGCGAACGCGGTCCGAACATCGGTAAGGTACCCCTCGTCGAAGAGAACGCAGGCCGCCTCGCCGGTGTCCTGCCGGTAGAGCAACATCGCCCCGTTACCCGACGGTAGCCCCAGGGCCGGATTGCCGTAGAACCCGGACGCGATCTTGATGACGTAGTAGTCCTCTCCTTTGATGTACCCGTACTTGATGTGGACCTCGCCTTTGTCGAGAATCAATTCCCCGACCGGCGGCACCACAGCCCGCCCCTCGGAATACGCCGCAAACCCGTTCTCGATCGCGGGCAACAGGTCGATCCCAGGAAGCACACTTGCAATTTGCTCACGCGTGATGGTCTTCATGAGAGCAGCTCTATGATGGTTTCCAGGCTGATGTTCGCTCCGCACAACACGATCACGACGTTCTTGCCCGTGAACTGCGCGCGCAGCTTCATGAACGAGGCAATCGCCACCGCCGCCGCGCCGTGGTTTCCGGTAGACGCCGCCACCACGCCGCGTTTCAACTCGCTCTCGGCGAGCGAGAGTACCTTGTTCAACGCGCCGCGAGCCTTGAATGAGCCGTTGTGCTGCAGGTTTTCCAGCTTGAAGAACACCTCGGCCCCACCGACATCGCGATAGTACGGAGAGAGCTCCAGATCCGTTTCCCGCGCCAGCGGTCGGATGCGTGCGTCGGCCGCCCTCGCCTCTTTCGCCGCTTCCTGGGGTGTGAATGCCATCCGGCTTTCCGGGCGCTCAGACCCGCAATTTTGTTACGAGATCGTGAATTCGGTCGAGGCCCGCGGTCAAATAGTCGTGCGGCAGACCGAAGCTGATCCGTAAGAAACGGTCCATGCCGAAGTGGTCGCCCGGAACGATCAGCACGCTTTTTTCCTTCCGCAATCTCTCGATGAGCTCCGTCGAGTTGATGTCGATGTGGTAGCGGATGAACGCGATCGCCGCCGCCTGTGGCGGTACCAGCTCGAACATCCCGGCGTGCCTGTCCACCCACCCCTGGAGCACGGGAAAGCCGCGACGAATGTAGTCGCGCGTTCTCTGGATGATCCGCGGCTTCACCTCCGGCGACAACGCGATCGCGGCAAGGTGGTTGGACAGCATGGTCGCCGACAGCGACGTGTACTCGTGGCGCGCCCAGATCTCGTCGATCATCCCCGGTGGCCCGGCCGCCCAGCCGATGCGCAGCCCCGGCAGACCATACGCCTTGCTGGTACTGCCGGTGGCGATCACTTTGTCGTAGCGCCCGTAAAACGACGGTGTCGGGTCATCCATTTCGCGCTCGGCACCCGCGTAGACCTCATCGGCCAGTATCCACGCGCCCACGCGATCGGCCGCCGCCACGACGGCATCCATTTCGCCGTTTGCGAGAATGTGTCCTGTGGGGTTGTTGGGATTGCACACGGCGACCAGCTTCGTGTCGGCCGTCACCGCGGCGTTCAGCTCGTCGACGTCCAGTCCCCAGCCGGTGTCTTCGCGAAGGGCGAAGGTCCTGAGATCCAGGCCGTGATTCTTGGCCAGACCCCACACCTGCATGTAATTCGGCAACATCACGGCGATGCCGTCGCCGGGTGAGAGCAGCGTGCGGATCGTGTTGTAGTTCGCCTCGATGGCCCCCGTGGTCACCAGTACGTTGTCGGGGCCACAGCCCTCGTACATCGCCGCGATGTGCTCGCGCAGCTCCGGGATGCCGTTGACGTGCGGGTAGTTGAGCTCGGTGGCGACCAGGTCGTCGACGGCGCCCGGACGATCGGCCAGCACCTCGCTCACCCGCATCGGGTGCACGCCGCTTTCCGACAGGTTGTAGTCCACCGTCTGTTCAAACTTCGACATCCACCGTTCCATCTCAAACGGCTGAAAATCACTCACGGCTGCTCCAAATATCGTCGGCCGCTTTGCCGTGGCGCCGCGTGGTCGGCCCAACCCGCGAGTGCGCGTTTTGCAGCAGCGGCCGGAACCCTGGTGATAACCAAGACACCCTACGGTGAACGATAGGGTATCCCGAGCAGATGATCGGCTCAAGCGATCCGCAGGAGGCTCTTCTCCATGGAGAGCGCGGGTTCGGTGAACGTCAGGACGTGACCTGCATGGTCCGAGGCGTCGACAGCGACGGGAGCTCGCCCTGTACGGGCCGGATCGGCGATTCAACTCGGGGGTGGATGATCCGGAGTAGACCCGGACACAAAAAAGGACGCCGAGGCCGTCGCTGGCCTCGGCGTCCTGCTCTCGTGTCAGTGCCTGGATCGAGCTTCGCTCAGTTCCGACGCCTGATCGGTTGATTGGCGATGTCGCCCGGATCCTCGACCTCCTGGATGACGCGGTCATTCGGCGTTCTCGTGGTCGCGGCACGGTCCAGAATCACGACGACGTCTTCGCCCTCGATCCTTCCTTCGCCGTACGCCGGCCAGAAGTTGCCCGTCATGCCGACCACGACACACTCACCATCCGGGACGTCGCCCAGAGCGGCCGCGATCTCCTGCGTGTCGAACTTGAAGGTCAGATCCATCCAGCCATCCCCTTCCATCTCGTGGCAGTCGAGCTCGCAGTCCTCCTTGCCGATGTAGGGATAGAAGGGCGTTCCGACATCCTCGTAATCCGAGCGCAGCGGCGCAACACCGGCCAGCCGGATGGAGGCCGGGTCGATCGTGGTGACGTCGAGATCGCCAGCACCCAGGATCGCCACGGGCAGGTTGCCTTTGGCGTTGACGTTGAGCGGGTTGCGGCAGGATCCCGGTTTGATGTCGAGGCTGACGGCGACCGGTGCGAGGTCGAAGCCTAGGTTGTCGTAGAAGATCCCGGACCCCTCGTAGCGGGACGCCCAGTTGACGAAGCCGAACTGCAGGAGCTGACCTGCGAGGCTCGCGTCGATTTCGATATCGATCGAGAAGCGACCCCACGAGTCCGGGATGTCGGTCATCGGGACCGTGATGAAGTTGGTTGTCGCGTAGCCGTTGTTGGGATCCAGTGTCTTGATGAACGCCGCCGCCATGCTCGGGGGCTCGATGTTGCCGCGCTTGGCGTCGAACTCGAAGCGCATCGTGTTACCGACATCCGCAGCGCCGATCGTCTGCTCCTGGAATACGTTGGCCTCGATGATTGCGTTGGAACCATCGCCGTGATTGCCGTTGTTGTAGTCGTTGTAGACGACCAGCTGCTGGACGCCCTGCGCGGGCCCACCTTGGTTCAAGTCGATCCCGCTGAACCCCGGGCCACCGTTGGGCGCGGGGAACACTCCGTACCCGTACCAATAACTCCAATCGGGGCCGAAGACGTTCGCGAAGATCAACCACCCATCGCCGGCCAGCGCGCCCGGGTCCTGTTGGTCAAGCCCCTCGAAGTCCTGGCTGTAGGGCGCCAGATCGGCCCAGCTCGCAGTTGCCGCCAGGCAAAGCAAAGCTCCTGCAAGAATCACGCTAACACGACGTCCCATGGTTCTGCTCCTTTCGGGGGGGTAGGTTGGGGTACTAAGTACTTCCATCTTAATTACTTGCAACGCGGATAAGAGAGCATTTTGGTCGTGAATCCAATCCCTCACGGACCCATGCACAGACAATTCCAACCGGCGATCTGGTCGACCTCACAGTTGCCGGAGAAGCACGGTCGCTCGACACCCTCGGAGTCCGTGCCGTAACAGCCTTCCTCCGAGATTCCGTTTTCAGCGGCAACGACCCAGAACAGTGAGCCGGAAGGCAGCGTTACGACGCTGGGGCCGGTTGGGCCAAGGCCTGTCACCGACCCCGAGTATCCATGCGTGGACACGGCGCTCAACGGCCCGTAGTAGAGATTGTGATTGACCGCATTGCCCGTCGCCGGGTCGAATGAAATGGTGGTGTCACCGCTTGCCGGGTCATGAGCATCGACCTGTAGATTGCAGACGGAGCCCAGCCACGCATCGCCCAGAGTTGTGTAGGCGGCACGAACCGGGCGTGCATCCGGGTCCCCCAAGACCTGGGTCGCGATCCCCCACCACTCCTCGTTCATGGCAGTGTCGGCTTGGGGCGCGTAGGCGGGGTTGCTAAAACTCGTACAGGTGTCCTGCACGGTCCACTCGGCGGGCTCGACGCATGACGCCTTCCACCACTCGTCGAGCCACTCGAACACGACCTGACCGCTGCTGACGCTGCCCGGGGTTCGAACGGCGAGCGCCTGGCTCGCGTCAGCCAGCATGTCTTCGAAGCAGGTGGCCTGCATGGCCTGATTCTCACCTGGAACTCTGCTGTCCCAGGAGTCCACTCCGAACTCGGTGGCGATCAGCGGTCGAGCACAATCTGTTTTCGCCTCGTAATCGGCGAATGCCGAGCCCAGTCCCTGGCAGCCACGGTAAACCTGCATCCCCCATAGATCCACGTTCGGAAGCACCGTGTCGGTGCTGCAGCCGGCCTCGCAGATGTGGTCGACCCCGGCGTTGGCCGTGCCGACCGGATGGGATGAATCGACTCCGTGAGCCGCCTGTGCCAGGGAGTCGAGTTGCGGGAACCAATCTGCACACCGATCGGCGGCACCCAGGTTTATGTTGACCTCGTTACCCACCAACCAGAACAGGATCGCCGGATGGTCCTTCCATTCTTCCACCATTTCGAGGAATCGGTCCTGCATGAAAGCCTTGCCGGCATCACACGTGAGCTGATCCGGGCCGACCCCGAAGGTCGGAATGACGTACAGACCTTCCGCCCAGGCGGCGTCCAGCATGGCCGTCGTCAAGACCGGCGCATACAGCCGGACGGCATTCGAGCCACCGGCGGCGATGAGAGGAAAGTCGACCAGGTAGCGATCGGGACGGTCTCTCCAGGCACCTTGCCAGTTTTCACCGATGGACAGGGGCGCGTAAGCCATGCCGTTGACCACGAACGGCTCACCATTCACCAACAACTGCCGTCCCTGAACCGTCACCGACGACGCGCCGGCATGGGAGATCGCGCTCTGCCAACGGATGTAGTCGACCGCGAAGTCCTTGGCCAGCACGATGTCCGGCCGGTTGACATGGAAGGGAGCCTTGATGGTTTCGAGACACTCGAGATGCGGTTGACAATCGCCACCGGGGAAGAGATCACACACCGGGATCGTTATCTCCTGCCACGTCGGAGGATCGTCGCTGACCCAGCCGTGCTGCGATATGAGCCGGGAGTATGACGCAGGTGCCGAGTTCTCGGTACAGTCGATTCCCACCGTCAGATCAAACGGGGTCTTCACGAAGAAGCGTACGTCTCCGTTCTCGTATGCTGACAGGTCCACGTCTTGCTGGTGAAACACACCCCAGCCGCCCCACTGGTTCGTGAACAGGCCTTGGGAGCTGCCGCCCTCGGGAGTTTCGCAAGCTACTCTGGCCGCGAAGTCACAGATATTGGGGGGCGTGTAAAGACAATCAGCCCAGAGAAAGATGTCTGAATTGACCGGGATTCCTCCCTCGCTGTAGACAAGGTAGGTGTCCGCAAAAGCCGGAGTGACGGCCGAGACGGCAAGGGCCAGCAAGAGCGCCGACAGGCGACGAGTTCGAGTCATTCTTGAGTTCCTCCTCCGAAAAACCCCGACCTCATGAGGTGGTCGGTACGAGAGCCGGGCTCGCCGTCGACGCGCGACGCACGAGTTCCGCTTGCAGGCAGTGATGGGAGTCGCCCTCCGATCGGCCCTGCAGCTGTTTCATCAATTCCTGTGCCGCGAGTCGTGCAACCTCGGCAATCGGCTGGCGCACCGTTGTGAGAGGGGGCCACGCGTGCCGGGCCAGAGGCGAATCGTCGAAGCCTGCAACCGAGAGCTCACGAGGAACATCGAGCCCCTTTTCATGGGCGACGGAAAGCACACCCATGGCCATGGCGTCGTTGCTTGCGAAGATGGCTGTGGGTGGCCGGGTTGACGCGAGCAAGCTCCGTGCACACGAACAGCCCGAGTCGTAATCGAAGTGACCCTGCTGAACCAGGTCATCATCGAAGTCGATGTCGTTCCTTTCCAGGGCGCGGCGATAACCGGCGAGTCGATCGTGGCTCTGGCCATGGTCCGGATGCCCTACGATGAACCCGATCCGCCGGTGACCGAGTTGCAGAAGGTACTCGGTCATGTCGCTCGCAGCATCCATATCACCCACGGAGATCCACGAGAACCCATCAAAGGGTCGCTGGGAGACGCGGACACACGCGATGTTGTTCTCGAGCAGGAGCTGGTTGAGGCTTTGCAGATCCGAAAGGGGCTGAAGGACGATGAAGCCGTCGACTTGGTGGTGCAGACCGATGAGCTCACGGATCAGGTCGGGAGATTCCGCCCGACACGGGTTGATCAGAAGATGATAGCCGTATCCACGACACACCTGGAGCGAGCCGTATTGCATCTCTGAGATGTAGTCGTGAATCTTCGGGTTGTCGTACAGCATCCCGACCACGTAGGTGAGATTGCTGGCAAGCTGTCTTGCCGACAGATTGGGCCGGTAGTTCAGGGTGTCGGCAGCGGCGAGCACGTTATCGCGCGTCACCCCGCGGACATTGGGCGCCTGGTTGAAAACCCTCGAAACCGTTTTGATCGAGACCCCCGCGAGTCGTGCCACATCGTCGATGGTCGGTCGTCTCGAGATCACCAGGACCCTCGCATTCGATACATCTACCGCGCATCTCTAGCTGGCTGAGTGCGCGGAAGCGCCGCCGTAGATGTACGTCAGTGGAGAGAGTACCGACAAATGACAGCGCTGTCAACGATTCCGTGATGGTTAGATCCATCAAAAATGGCGCAAATGGTAGATTGTGGACTCAAACTATCCATTGGTCTCGTTTGACAGCGCTGTCATTCTTTGAGTAAGTTGGGGGCGTTGCGGTGGAAGGAACCCGGCGGTCATCGGGAGTTCTCATCGGCGTACATCACCTGCGGACCTGGTGAACGTTAGGGGATTTCGGCCCCACGTGTTCTTGTGGAGAGACTTATGTTGGCCGGCCGCGGACTGTTGGTTCTGATTTGCCTGTTGGCGATCTTCTTGCCCAGCGGCGATTTCGCGCTCGCTCAGGAACAGCAAGAGAAGCCTCAAACCGAAGAGTCGACGGTGGGGACCGAGGAGGAGGCGAAGCCCGAGGAGGAGGCGAAGCCCGAGGAGGAGGCGAAGCCCGAGGAGGAAGCGAAGCCCGAGGAGGAAGCGAAGGAGACCGAGGAGGAAACGGAGGCCGAGGAGAAGACGAGGGCCGAGAGGGAAGCGGAAAGGGCCCAGCAACCGAGTTTGACCGAATCCGTCACGGTAACGGCGACCCGAGTCGAGACCGACATGATGGAGACGCCGGTTGCGGTCAGTGCTTTCGACCAAGACACCCTGGACCAGCAAGGAGTTCAGACCGTCAGAGATCTCGCCCAGTTGGTGCCGAACATGGATATCGCCACCATCAACGGGCAGTCCACCCCGATCATATCCCTGCGCGGAATTCGCTCCACCAACGAGACCGAGCTCGGGGACCCGGCCGTGGGTGTGCACCTGGACGGCATCTACTCGCCGCGGATGCAGGGCGTCCTCGGGCTGATGTTCGACAACGAACGGGTCGAGGTGCTGCGTGGCCCCCAGGGGACGCTGTTCGGCCGCAACTCGACGGTCGGCAACATCAATATCGTCTCCGCCAAGCCCCAGCTCGGCGCCTTCGATGCACGTGTGTGGGCTCAGTACGGCAACTTCAACGCCCCAGAGCTCCAGGCCATGGTCAACGTGCCGGTATCCGACACGTTCGCGCTGCGTTTCGCGGGCCGCTACCACCAACGCGATTCCTACATCGACGGCTACTGGGACCCGAACCAGTACGATCAGCGTTACATCAAGGGTTTGGTCGATGGCGCACCGGTGATCGCGCCCGGCTCCTTCGAGGATTGCACGAGCCCCCTGTGCTACACCCGGACCCAGCACTCGAACTGGTGGGCCGAGGAGACCGGCGGAGGAACCGAGATCCGTGCGCTCGTGGGCGCAGACAATGACGACTTTTACATGGACGCGAAGGAGTGGGCCTATCGGCTCAGCGGACGCTGGCAGCGAAGAGACCATCGGATGTCACTGAATTTCAGCTTCCAGCATTATCAGAGCGACAGCTCCGGCGGAATCGATCTGGTCAACTGCGAAAAGCTGCGGGGGCGACCGAATTACCAGTGGGTCCCCCCCAACGAAGAAACTGGCGAAGATGGTTACCTTCAAATCAACCCCGACAACCCCACGAACGACTGCGGCGATATGTTCCCGAAAGACGACACCTACCAGGCCGTGGTCAACGTGCCCGGCAGGTTTTACCTCGACATCAAGTACGTGCGCACGGAATTCAATTTCGATATCAAACCCAACTTGCGCTTCGTCTTCCTCGCCGGCGGCGAAGATCAAAACCGTGAATCGGCCCAGGACATGGAGCTGGGCCTGAACGCCTGGGATCAGGCGATGTATTTCCTGCCCGGGACCGGCTCCAAATCCTGGTCGGCCGAGGCCCAGATTCAGTCCTATGGGAACAAGAGACTCAACGGCATCGCCGGAGTGAACGTCTTCCAGGAGGAAACGAGCACCATCGGTTACTTCGATAACGCGATCAGCCCCAAGTCCTTTTGGGATCAGCCGAATCGCTCCACGAACGCGGGCGCGATCTTCGCCCAGGGAACTTACTCCTTCTCCGACAGGTGGCACCTGACGGTCGGATACCGCTACAGCGACGAGACCAAGGAAGACGAGGGTGGGCGCACGTATGACTGCACGGTCGAAAACAACTGTGCGCCCCAGATCCCCCGGGAGGACGTCGACTGCGATCCTGATACTGGAGAATGCCTGGTTGGCTTCGACCGGGAGGCCCTGAACGGCCTACCGGTGGACTACTTTGCAGATCCCGCCAACTACCCCGAGGAGGCATTCAACGCCAACGACAACAAGGGCTCCTGGTCACACTCCGACTGGCGCATCGGGCTGGATTATCAACTGGAAAGCACGCTGCTCTACAGCTACCTTGCCACCGGCTTCAAATCGGGCGGCATCGGCGACGTGTTCCAGATAACGAATCCGAGGGACGGTGTAACAGAGACCGTCCGCACCTCGTTTGGTCCGGAAGAAGTAACTACGCTCGAGCTCGGCATCAAGCAGCGGCTCTTCAAGAACAAGCTCAATCTGCAAGGGGCTTACTTCTTCTCCGACTACGAGAACATGCAGTACGCGTCGGTTGGCGCGGTCGCCTTTACCGAACGCTGGGGCCCGATCTACGATCCCGAGACCGGAGAGTTCATCGGCTTCGGCTGGGTGGCCTCGCCTTTTGTTGCCTACTTCACGCAGAACGTACCGGGGGCAGAGATCCAGGGATTCGAGCTCGAGTACGACTCGCGCCCCTGGAATGGCGGCCGGATCTGGGGCTACGCGAGTTGGCTGGACACCCTGGTTACCCAGGATTGGATCACCAATTGGAATTACGATCCCGTCTCCTACCTCGGCCTCGAGTACGAGCAAGCCATCGATCCGTCGAACCCGGTTCTGGAGACCAACCTCAAGGGCAACGAGCTCGCCGTTTCACCCCCGTTCAAGCTTCACATGACCGTCGAGCACACCTTCGTCCTCCCGAAGCACAATCTGGCTATCGCCCCGTGGGTCACGGCCCACTGGGAGGACGCCTCGTACCTGACCGTCTGGAACGTCGACAAGCACACGGATGACATGGATTTCGTTATCTTCGATGAGGACATCAAGTACACCGACGACAGGCGTGAAGCCTGGTCCATGGTGCATGCGGGGGTGCGCTTCTACCACGGCAACCTGACCGCGGAGCTTTATGGCTACAACCTCACCAACGAGGTTGTCCAGTACTGGGGCGGGGCCGCCGAGCAGGTGGCCAAGGGCAGTTTCAGTACGCCCGCGGTCTATGGAATCCGCCTCGGATACGATTTCTGATCCGGGTTGGCGAGTGGCATCGCTCTGCATCCAAGCGACGCCGCTGCTTACCTGTTGCGGGTATCTGCAGGCTGAATTCAGCATCGTCAAGCCTACGAGAACGACCCCGGTCCTGGTAGAGGAAGCCCTACCCTGATGACACAACACCGCAAGCAGAAGGTATTCCTCGGTGAGTCGGTCATTCGGATGCCCGGTCCGGCTGGTGGCGGGGAATGGGTGGAAAGGGATGGCGAACGGTTCTACAAGATTGCCAACTATCACACGATGCCGCCCTTTCTCATGTCTGTGGTCAGCGGCTACGATCACTGGCTGTTCGTCTCCAGCACCGGTGGCCTGACCTGCGGCCGTAGAGACCCGGGAAACGCTCTATTCCCCTATTGCACGGACGACAAGGTCCACGATGCCTGCGAAACCGCCGGGCCCAAGACCGTGCTGCTGGCGGAGCGGGGCGGCAGAACCATGCTCTGGCGTCCCTTCGAACCCGGCCCGTTCGTTTACGACCTCGAGCGAAATCTGTACAAGAACGTGCCGGGCAACAAGCTGGTGTTCGAGGAAATCAACCACGACCTGGGCCTCGCATTCGCATACACCTGGACCAGCGGGAACCGCTTCGGATTCATCAGAAAATCGCGGTTGCTCAACACCGGCGCGAGCGAGGTTCGCGTAGAAGTGCTGGACGGATTGCGAAACCTGCTCCCCTACGGCGTCGACCGCGCCGCACAGGCCGAGCTGAGCACGCTGGTTGACGCCTACAAGCAGGCTGAAGCCGTTACCGGCGTCTGTGCCGGAATCTACACGCTCAGCTCGATCTTGACCGACCGGGCCGAACCGAGCGAGGCGTTGAAAGCCACGGTCGTCTGGAGCACCGGCCTCGAGCAGGCCCGGGTGCTGCTCTCGGAAGACCAGGTCCAGGCATTTTGCGCAGGTCAGGGGGTTCACTCCGAAGCGTTCGGCAAGGGCAAGCGTGGTGCTTTCTTCGTTCAGTCGGCGGTTACCCTGCCATCGCAGGCTGACCACTGCTGGTACTTGCTGGCGGATGTCGAGCAGGGCCCGTCGCAGACGGCCGACTTGCTGCACGCGGTCCGGCAAGGGGTTACCGCCGGTGCCATCGAACAGGATGTCGCAGCCGGTACCGCTCGCCTGAGACGGTTGGTTGGCAGTGCCGATGGATCTCAGGAGTCTGCAGACGCTCTGGTCACCGGCAGGCACTTCTCGAACACACTGTTCAACATCATGCGGGGTGGTGTATTCCCGTATGGATACCGGTTTCCCCTCGCCGATTTTCTGGACTTCGTGGGCGAGCGGAACCTGCCGTTGCGTGAAATGGTCGAACGCGCGCTGGTCGAGCTTGAAGGCCCGCTGACGCTGAATTCGGCGCTGAAGCTGGCCGAAGACAGTCGAAACGAGGCCTTCACCCGGCTCGTCTACGAGTACTTGCCGCTGACATTCAGCCGCAGGCACGGCGACCCCAGCCGGCCCTGGAATCAATTCTCCATCCATCTCAAGAACGGCGATGGGGCGGAATACCTGTACTACGAGGGCAACTGGCGCGACATTTTCCAGAACTGGGAGGCTCTGGCCGTTTCCTTCCCGGGATACATCGGGAGTTTCATCGCAAAGTTCGTCAACGCCTCGACCCCCGATGGGCACAACCCCTACCGCATTTCCAGGGAGGGTATCGATTGGGAGATTCACGATCCGGGGAATCCCTTTGCAAATATCGGCTACTGGGGCGATCACCAGGTCGGCTACCTGCTCAGGCTACTCGAGCTCTCGCGACAGTATCATCCCGAGCTGCTCTGCGAATCGCTGACCCGGGAAGTATTCGTCTACGCGGACGTGCCCTACCGGATCAAGCCGTACCGGGAGTTGCTCAGGGATCCGAGGAAGACCGTTGAGTATGACGAAGACTGCGCGCGGGCCGTTGCGAGGCGCGTCGCCGACGTCGGTTCCGACGGGAAGCTGGTCACGCTGGAAGATGGATCAATAGTCCGGGTCAACCTGCTGGAGAAACTGCTGGTTTCGGCGCTTGCCAGGATTGGCAACCTGGTTCCCGGCGGCGGCATCTGGATGAACACCCAGCGTCCGGAATGGAATGACGCGAACAACGCGCTGGTGGGCTATGGACTCTCCATGGTCACGCTTTGTTACCTGCGCCGATACTTGCACCTGCTGGGCGATCTGCTGCATGAGAGCGCGGCAACGAGCTATGACGTCTCGCGGGAACTGGCTCAGCTCTTCGAGTGCGTCGTCGCGGTTCTGAAGGAACACATCGCCCTGCTCGACGGGCCCGTCAACGCGGCTGGGCGGAAATCGTTCATGGACAGCATGGGCTCGGTGAACGATCAGTACCGCGCCCGGGTTTACCGGGGCTTTTGCGGCAAGAAAGAACCGCTCCGAAGGAAGGACTTGCAGATTTTCACGGGACTGGCTCTGGAATTCGTCGACCACAGCATTGCGCGAGGCCGCCGAGAAGACGGGCTGTTTCATTCCTACAACCTGATTCACATCGGCGCCGACGGATACACCGTCGAGCCGCTTGACGAAATGCTGGAAGGTCAGGTGGCGGTGTTGAGCTCCGGCTACCTGGACAGCGAGGCCGCGCTGGCGCTCCTGCAGGCGCTGAGAGCGAGCCGGTTGTACCGCGAGGATCAGAACAGTTACGTGCTCTACCCCAACCGGAAGTTGCCGTCTTTCCTCGAGAAGAACGTGATCCCTTCATCCGTGGTCGAGGACGATGACTGGATCAGGCGGGAACTGGAAGCCGGACGGACGGATTATGTCGAGCGCGACACCCATGGCCAGGTTCATTTCAAGGGTGTCTTCAGGAATGCGGACGAACTGCGGGCCGCGCTGGAAAGGGATCCGGAAGTCAACGCGGAGGATGCCGGAAACCTGCGTGATGTCTACGAGGCTGTGTTCACGCACCGGCAGTTCACCGGGCGATCCGGATCGATGTACAAGTACGAGGGATTGGGCTGCATCTACTGGCACATGGTCTCGAAGTTGCTGCTGGCCACCGGCGAGGTGATTGCGGGAGCGGTGGACGAAGGAGCCGATGCACCGTTGGTCGATCGGCTTGGCGCATGCTTCCGGGAGATCCAGGACGGGTTGGGGTTGCACAAGACTCCGGCCGAATACGGCGCGTTCCCGGTCGACCCCTATTCGCACACACCGGAATTCATCGGTGTGCAGCAGCCGGGCCTCACCGGTCAGGTCAAGGAAGACCTGATCACCCGTCGCTGGCAACTGGGGGTGCGAGTGGCACGAGGTGAGGTCGCCTTCGAGCCGGTCATGCTCGGCCGCGACGAGTTCCTGCAGGAACCGGCATCCTGGAGATATTCAGCCGGCGGGCCGGAGCTGACAGAAGAGTTGCCGGCCGGATCCCTCGCTTTCACGATGTGCGGGGTCCCGGTCATCTACCGCATGGCGGATTCAGGTCGCCTGCAGGTTTTTGGCGAGGAAGGCGCCCCGACCGTCATTCAGGGCACTCGCCTCGGACCGGAGCTCAGCCAGTCGTTGTTCAGGCGAGAGCAGCGCATCAGAAAACTGGTCGTTGATGTGCCGGAGGCTACGCTCAGGTAACTGACATGCAAGAGAACGCGCATCACCTCACGGCTCCCGAAGACCGGATTCCGCTGCGGCAGAAGTCGGCCTACGCCGTGGGCATGCTCGTGAACAACCTGCAGGCCGCGGCCCTGCCTGCCATGGTAGTCATCCTCAACCTGGGCCTGGGAATGAACCCGGTTCTGGTCGGCCTGATCGCCGCGATACCGCGAGCATTCGACGCGATTTCCGACCCGATGGTCGGATACATTTCCGATAACACGCACACGAGGTGGGGACGTCGAAGGCCCTACATCCTGATCGGCGCGATTCTCTCGGGCCTCGTATTCGCCCTGATGTGGCAGCTGCCTGAAGGACACAGCGAAAGCTTCTACTTCTGGGTCTTCCTGGGCGCGTCGATCGTTTTCTTCCTGGCCTACACGCTCTACGCGGCGCCCTTCGTGGCCTTCGGCTACGAAATGACCGCTGATTATCACGAACGAACGCGCCTGCATATGTTTGCAAACACCGTCGGCCAGCTGGTGTGGCTGGGGGTACCCTGGTTCTACGCCATCATGGCGAACGAAAGCCTGTTCAGGGACACGGTCCACGGTGCCCGTACGCTGGCCATCGCGGTCGGCGTCGCTGTTGCGGTTCTGGGCGTGGTTCCGGCCATTGCATGCAGAGAAAGACACGCACCGGTTCCCACGGCCGGGGGCAAGCAGGGTGTCCTGGCGAACACGCTCGAGTTCCTCAAGGGCATCGGCATCACCTTCAAGTGCAGCCCCTTCTTGAAGATCTGCGCCGCGACCTTTTTGGTCTTCAACGGTTACCAGCTCGGCATCTCGTTCTCGCTGTACGTGATGATCTACTACCTGTTCGGCGGAGACAACTCGCAGGCTGGGGAGCTGCTGGGCTGGTTCGGGACGCTTACCGCCGCGGCCACGTTGGTCGTCATTCCCGTGACGGGCTGGCTCGCGACCCGCATCGGCAAGCGCAGAACGTTCCTGATCACGGTCTCCATCTCACTGGTCGGCTATGCCCTGAAATGGTTCGGCTACAACCCGGATCATCCCTACTGGCTGCTTTATGCTGCCCCGTTCGTCGCCTTCGGCGTCGGGTCGTTGTTCACGCTGATGGGCTCGATGATCGCGGACGTCTGTGACTACGACGAGTTGACCACCCATAAGCGCCGCGAGGGTGTTTTTGGGGCCATCTACTGGTGGATGGTGAAGATCGGCATGGCGCTGGCCGGCCTGCTGACGGGCATCATGCTCAACGCGTCCGGATTTGCTGTCGAGCTGGCGGCCCAACCCGAGACGACCCTGTTCCTCTTGAGGGTGTTTGACGTTGGCGTGCCGCTGATAACGTCCGCGCTCGCGATCTTCATCATGTTCACCTACCAGATCAGCGAACGGAGAGCGTACGAGATCCGAGCAGAGCTGGAACGTAGGCGCGGGAGACTGGGCTCCGATGCGACGCCGGCATAGAGGTGCTGAAGTGAGAGCTGCTGCCATGCTCCTGGCGTTTCTGGGCACGATGGTCTCGACAGCGTGTCAGGAGCCCGGGCCGCAGGTTGCGTCAGAAGCGCAAAGAGCGGTGACACCCGTCGATCTGCGGAGCGATGTGTGGCAGGGCCGCGCGATCGCGTACTCCGGCTACCGCGACGGCCAGAGCCCGGACGGCGGTGCGCGTCCCTCGCAAGAACAGGTCGCCGAGGATCTACGCGTCCTGGCAAGAAACTGGCGGCTCATTCGTGTGTACTCCGCCGGTCGGCACGGCGAGGACGTGCTAGAGGTGATACGGCGCGAGAGGATCGATCTCGAGGTGATGCTCGGAATCTGGCTCGGACGCGAGCCGGGAGCCGAGCAGAGCAACGCGCGCCAGATCGCCCACGGCATCCGTCTCGCCAACGAATACGAAGACGTCGTTGTGGCCGTGAACGTCGGCAACGAGGTTCTGATCGAGTGGACGGCCCATCCGGTGCGCGAGGATCAGGTCATCCGTTACGTGCGCCAGGTCAAGGCGGCTGTGACCCAGCCCGTGACCGTGGCGGACAACTATGTCTGGTGGCGCGACCACGGAGCCGCGTTGGCGCCCGAGGTCGACTTCATCACGATTCACACCTACCCGATTTGGGAGGGGAAGGACATTGACGCGGGCCTGTCGTACACGGTCGCGAACTACGAGGATGTTCGTGCCGCCCACCCCGACCGGACCATCGTCATCGGCGAGGCAGGCTGGGCCACCTACACCGAGGGCAACCTGCACGTCCCGCGCGCCGGGGACGAGCGGAAACAGCAACGCTACTACGAGGAGCTGACGGACTGGGCCCGGGAGAACAAGGTCACCGTGTTCTTTTTCGAGGCCTTTGACGAGCCCTGGAAGGGAACCGGAACCGAGGGACACTGGGGACTGTTCACGGTCGATCGCAAGGCCAAGCCTGTGATGCAGATGCTGTACCCGGAGCTGATGCCCGATGGCCCGACCTCGCCGAGCTATCCCGAACAGATTGCGGCCGTCGGTCCGGACCTCGCGGTCGCGCTGCGCGCCGATCTTGCCGAGGCTATCCGGAACGGCAGCGTCAATCCCCTGGGTCCTGGCGTATCGACATCCGAAGTCCTGCCGATCGAGGACGCGGAGGGCGGGACGGCGCTCAAGCTCACCTTCACGGGCGAGAGCTGGGGAGGCGTGTACTTCGTGCTGGGCAAGTACGACGCGAGTGCGGCCGGCGCGGTGGCGATGCGGCTGAGGCTACCGGACCAGGTGGCCAGGCTCGAGCTGAAGCTGGAAGGTCCGGAGACTAACATGCAGTCGGTCAACCTGATCGAGCACGCGGCGAGTCTCGACGAGGCTGGCTGGAGAACGTTCACCGTTCCGCTGGCCGAGTTCGACGAGATCGACCTGTCGCAGGTCGTGAGGCTCGGCTTGTGGAACCCCTCGGATCAGGCCGGGGCGCTCGTGTCCTGCGAGTTGATCGTGGATGACATCCGTTTCGAGTCAGTTGAAGACTCGGCCCGCGCAGTGGCTGACTTTCCGGGGATCACCGAGTCGATGGCTGCGGATATCTGAAAACCGCCAACGGAGGAGCCCGATGAACTGGATTTCCCGAACGACTGCAGTCGTGACCATGGTCGCCGTGGTCTTCCACGGCTCCCTTTCGACGTTGGCGGCGACCGGGGCCACGATCGAAGGAACCGTGGAGGTCCCCTGCGATCCGTCAAGAGTAAGCGAAGTCGCCTTTGTACTTGTACAGCCCGTTTCCGGAGGGTCTCCCCTGACGGTTGACGTTGATCCGTCCACCGGGAAGTTTCACAGTCCAGAATGGGCAGAAGGCGAATACGAGCTCGTCGCGATCGGACTTGATGGTCTACCTCTGACTCCCGAACCGACGAGAGTGGGGCTCCAGAACGGACCGAACGCGGTTGTCTTGTCCCTTCAACCGCCGGGATGTGACGAGCCGGCAGAAGGTGAAGAGAAGCCTGGCGAGAAGGGTGGCCTCAAGGCCTGGCAGCTTACCTTGATCTACGTGGGCGTCGTGGGTGCAGTCATACTTGCTCTTTACAATGACGACGAGGAGCAAGCCTCACCGTTTTGACGGCAAGAAGCCCGTGGTTTCCCGACCCCACCGGGGAATCTCGGCGTACATTCAAAAACGGGTCCAGCGACAGAAACAACCTGGCCTCGAGGAGGCACCCAGTGGCGAGCATCAAGAACTCCCGCATTTCCGTCCCGTTGCCGGCTCTCATCCTGCTGGCCTTGCTGATCGGCTCGGTGCAGTCGGCGTCGGCGCAATGCGACGACGTGCCAGGCTGCGTCCTGGTCTGGTCGGACGAGTTCGACGGCACCGACGTGGACCTGTCCAAGTGGACCTTCCAGTTCGGCGACGGCAGCGAGGTGGGCCTGCCGCCCGGGTGGGGCAACAACGAGCTGCAGTACTACCAGGCCGAGAATGCGACGGTCGCGGGTGGCTTCCTGACCATCACCGCGAGGGAAGAGTCGGTAGGCGGCCGCGACTACACCTCCGCCCGGATGCGCACCCTGGGCAAGGGCGACTGGACCTTCGGGCGCATCGAGATGCGCGCCAGGATGCCGATCGGCCCGGGAATGTGGTCGGCATTCTGGATGCTCCCCTCGGACTCGGTCTACGGCACCTGGGCGGCCAGCGGCGAGATCGACATCGTCGAGCACATCGGCGACCAGCCCTACCGGATCCTGGGCACCCTTCACTACGGTGGCGCCTGGCCCCGCAACGTCTTCTCGACGACCGACTACGTCCTGGCCAGCGGCACGTTCCATGACGATTTCCACGTCTTCGCCTTGGAGTGGGACCTCGGCGAGATCCGCTGGTACGTGGACGGCATGCTGTTCGCCACCCGCACCCACTGGTATTCCACCGGAGGTCCGTTCCCGGCGCCTTTCGACGTCGACTTCCATTTGCTGCTGAACCTGGCCGTCGGCGGAAACCTACCCGGCCCGCCCAACGCAGCAACGGACTTTCCTCAAGAGTACGTGATCGACTACGTGCGGGTATACCAGGTGCCGCCGGAGGTGGCGATCACAAGCCCAACGGCCGGTGACGTCATCACCCCCGGCGACGATCTGACGATCACCGTCAGCGTCACCGACGACAGCTCGATCGAGGTCGTCCAGTTCCTGCAGGGCAACGCCGTTCTCGGCGAGGACACCACGCCGCCTTACGAGCTGACGGTGTCGAGCGTCGCGGCCGGCTGCTACAAGCTAAAGGCGCGGACGCGGGACAACGTTGGCCGGCTGGAGTCCTCGCTTCCGGTGGAGATCACGGTCGGCGCTGGCTGCCCGCAGGCGCCCTACCGCATGACGCACGCCGCCGTACCGGGGACGGTCGAAGCCGAGGACTACGACCTCGGTGGCCAGGGCATCGCCTACAGCGACGCCAACGCCAACAATAATGGAGGCGCCTATCGGCCTGCCGAAGGCGTCGATCTCCAGAGCACGACGGACACCGGCCTCGGATTCAATGTCGGCTGGACGGTGCCCGGCGAGTGGATCGAGTACGCGGTGGACGTCGTGGCCGGGACCTACGACGTCGAGGTACGGGTGGCTTCGGGGGTCGGCGGGGGCACGCTCCACCTGGAGTTCGACGGAGTCGACAGGACCGGCCCCGTCACCTTCGCCGGCACCGGCGGCTGGCAGAACTGGACCACCGTCAGCGCCGGGATCGTGACCCTCGACGCCGGCGTGCAGACGATGCGTCTCACGATCGACGCCGGCGAATTCAATGTCAACAAGATCACCCTCGCCGAGCCGCCGGACGCTGACGGCGATCGCGTGCCGGACGTGGTGGACAACTGCCCGCTGATCTTCAATCCGGATCAGGCCGACCACGACGGCGACGGCCAGGGCGACGTCTGCGACCCGGACGACGACGACGACGGCGTTCCGGACGGTGCCGACGCCTGCGTCCTTTCCGACGTCACACCGACGGTGGTGATCGACGGCTGCGACTCTGCGGCGCCCAATCTGTTGGGCGCCGACGGCTGCACGTTCTTCGATGAAATCGCCGAGGCGGCCGCCGAGGCCCGCAATCACGGCGGCTTCGTCAGCAGCGTGACGCGGCTGATGAACGCCGCCAAGAAGGCGGGTCTCATCAGCGGCGCACAGAAAGGAGCGGTGACGAGCTGCGCGGCCCGGTCTGCGTCAGGTTCAGCGCATTAGGGGTGGACCCAATGTCGGGGGGCACGTCGCGGCCAGAACTTTGACCCGCATCAAGAGTTGAACCGGGGTGAGGCACCCCCCATGATCGGCTCGACCGGAGCTGACGTATGATGCGGGTTTTAAGGGTCTTCGGCCGACTGCCCGGACCCATCGACGAAAGGAGCTCACATGGCGTCCGAACGCAACGGGCCCGAGCTTCGCTTCGAACCTCCCGGCCCAGGCTTCTGGGAGCTCGATCCCGTTCACTTCCCGCGCCCGGCGACACGGTACTGGACCGAGCTCCATCCTCGGTCCTTCGAGCGTGGTACCCGCGAGTTCGCCGGCTTGTACGGCATGCTGATCGATGGGCTCGCCATGGCGTACCTTCACGGCTTCGCGTACAGGGCTGTGCGGCCGGCTGCGGACGACGAGGTCCCTGGGCGCTTCGAGCGTGCCGAGGAGGTCTTCGAGCGGAAGTTCTGGCGAGAGCAGCTTCGCGAGTGGAACGAGACGTTCAAGCCCGCCTCGATCCGGGCTCACCGCGATCTCCAGTCGGTCGACCCCGACGGACTCTCGGACGACGCCCTCGTCGCGCATCTGACGCGTTGTCGCGATCACCACGCGGAGATGCTCTATCAGCACATGCGCTTCACCGCCGCGGCGATCGTCCCGACGGGAGACTTCCTGGCGCACGTCGGAGACTGGACCGGCGTCTCGCCGGCCGAGCTGCTCGGCCTGATGCGCGGCACGGCCCCCGTCTCGGCGGGCGCGTCCGCGGAGTTCGAGATGCTGATCACGGCGATCCGACAGGACCCGCGCGCCGAGAAGCTGCTCGCGTCCGACGACGATCCCGGGAGTGTGCTCGAAGCGTTGCGCTCGCTCGATGGCGGTACCGGCGCGGCGGTGTCCGCGTACCTCGACCTCGTCGGGTACCGCCTTCTCGACGGCTTCGATATATCCAACCCCTTCGCGCTCGAGCTCCCCGACGCGCTGTGCCGCGCTATTCGTGCCGCCGTTTCCGGAGAGGGAGCCGATGCGTCGGACGTCGAGGACCGGATCGCCGACGTGCGCGGGAAAGTGCCCGAGGGGCATCGGGCGGAGTTCGACGAGCTCCTCGAGGAGGCGCGGCTGACCTATCCGATCCGCGACGAGCGCGGGGTGTTCAGCGACATCTGGGCCTCCGGGCTCATGCGACGGGCTGCGCTCGCAGGCGGCCACCGACTCGCTAGCAAGGGACGGCTCCACGACGCCGCTCATTTCGTCGACGCCGGCGTCGAGGAGATGGGCGCGCTGCTGTCCGGCGCGGGAGGACCCTCCATGGACGAGCTCGCTGCGCGCTGCGAATACCGCGCGGCGCACCGTGCGAAGGAGGCTCCCGCGACGCTGGGCCCGCCGCCTCCCGAGCCCGATCTGTCCGGGTTGCCGCCTGCCGCCGCGCGCATGATGCGGGCTACCGGCATCGCGTTGGACGCACTGTTCGGCAGCTCCGAGGCGCCGCACGAGGAGCACATGCTGCGGGGCTTGGCGGCGAGTCGCGGCGTCTACGAGGGGCTGGCTCGTCGAATCTCCCATCCTTCCGAGTTCGACCGGATCGTCAAGGGCGACGTCCTCGTCACCGAGTCGACGACCGAAGCGTTCAACATCCTGCTGCCTTTGCTCGGGGCGATCGTGACGGACAGCGGCGGACTGCTCTCCCACTCGGCGATCGTGGCACGTGAGTACGGGATTCCCGGTGTGGTCGGGACACGCGAGGCGACCGAGCGCATCGTCGACAGGGCACGGCTGCGCGTCGACGGCGATGCCGGCGAGGTCACGGTGCTCGGGTGAAGCGGGTCGTCCCGCTCGAGAATGCGCTCGACGAGACCTCCTTCGGCTCGAAGGCGGTGGGACTCGGGCAGGCGATCCGGGACGGTCTTCCGGTCCCGCCCGGGGTCGCGCTTTCCGGTTCGATCGTCGAGGCCGTCGCGGCCGGGGAGTCATCCGCGATCAAGGCGGTCGCCAAGCGGGTTCGACCGCTCGGCGGCCCGCTGGCGGTTCGCTCGTCCGCCATGGACGAGGACGGCGCCGAGGCTAGCTTCGCCGGACAGCACCTGACGCTGCTCAACGTCCCGTCGGCGGACGAGCTGGGCTCGGCGTTGAGCAAGATCTGGTGGTCGGCGAACTCGGACTCTGCCATCACGTACCGGAAACGCGTGGGCCTCTTCACACGCCCGAGCATCGGCGTCGTCGTCCAGGCGCTCCTCGATCCCGATACGGCCGGGGTCATGTTCACGAAGAACCCTGTTACCGGTGCCGACGAACGGGTGATCGAGGCAAGCTGGGGGCTCGGTGAGGCCGTCGTCGCGGGCATCGTGATTCCCGACCACTACCGGGTCGATCGTTCGGGTCAGGTGCTCGAGCGAAAGCCGGGGCTCAAGAGAGTCTCGGTCCGGGGTGTTCCGGAAGGCGGCACCGTCGAGAAAGACGTTCCGCCCGAGCTCGTCGAGAGCCTCTGCCTCGACGACGACCAGCTTCGGCAGCTGAGCCAGCTGGCCGATCGGTGTGAGCAAGTTTACGGACACGGTCGAGACGTCGAATGGGCGATCGAAGACGGGACACTCTATCTGCTTCAGTGCAGGGTGATCACACAGGCAGGGCGCTGACGAGTGCCTTGCAGCCGGTGACGGCAGCGCTGGGCCGCGCTGTCCACCGAGGGAGGCCGACATCATGCGAGGAGCCCCGGTAGACGTCCTCCAACGCGTGCCGCTCTTCACCGACCTCAGCAAGCGCGAGGTCCAGCAGATCGCTCGCCTCTTCAAGGAGCGCCGCTTCGCCGCCGGCGAAACGGTCGTCCAGGAGGGCTCCAGCGGGGCCGCGTTCTTCGTGATCGAGTCCGGTGAGGCCAAGGTCTTCATCGGCGGCAAGGAGCACACGACCTTGAAGGTCGACGACTATTTCGGCGAGATCGCCCTGGTCGACGAGGGCACCCGGATGGCGACCATCACCGCCACCAGCGAGCTCGTCTGTTACGGACTCACCTACTGGGACTTTCGCCCGGTGGTGGAAGCGAACGGCGTGATCGGCTGGAAGCTTCTGCAGCGGATGGCGAAGATGCTTCGCGCCGCCCGGGAGGACTGACGGCGGTGAGTCCCGGGCTAGGTCCTGCGCTAGCTCAGGGCGGCGGGAATCGAACCCGCGTCGAAGATGCACGAGCGTTCGTTACGTGCTCTTCGGCCGGATTCTCCCTTGCAGGAGATCGCGCAGGACTGGCTCGACTTCAAGCTCGCGCGCCCAGCGCTCAAGGTGGTCGCGGTCGAGACTCGCGCCCTGCACCGCCACGATACCCGCCGCGTCACCGAGTTGCCTGTCCGATGGCGAGATGCCGTTCCAGAATAGCTTGTGCAGAAGGGTGTCTTCTGCAGTGGCAATCCACGCTGGCTCGCCGAACAGGATCACACGAAGGCGGCGCGCAAACATTTCTGCGTCGAACGGATCGGGGCGAAGCGTCCAGAAATCGACCTTCAGCGCAGAGCGTCGGTCGATCGCGTTAAACATGTAAGGTGGACGAGCTCCCCCGAGCACGGAGGCCTCTTCGAGCCCAAAGTCGTCGTCGAACGCGGCGACGATCGCGGCCACTCGCTCTTGTTCGAAGGTCACGACGAAGTCGATATCATGAGTCGTTCTCGGTATGCCCCAGAAATTGCTGGCCATCGAGCCGGTAAGCATGTACGGAATCTGCACCCGATTGAGACGTCGAAGGCAATCGACGAGCAGATCGCGTTCGGTCATCGGAGCCCTGCCGCGGTTGTCACCTGCAACTCGCGACTGAGAGCAAGCCGTTTGTGAAGCTGGCGTTCGACTTCGGTTTCGTCGGCGCCGGGATTCTGTGCGAGAATCCCCGCTCGCGCGAGGTCGCACGCGAACTCGTGGAGGTCGAGCGCGATCCCGAGACGCTGCTCGCCTGTCATGCGGCGATATCCGGCGATTTGCTCTTCGAGCGCTGCTTGGGGATCCATGCGCTTATTCTACTATCGATGCCGAGTACGTCGGTCCAGGCCTGCCGTCGGTGGGTGGTGGAACGAAGGGACGACGCTCGCGACATATCGACGAGATGCCCTCCTTCGCGCCCCCTTGCTGATCCGAGCAGCTGCGCTTGAAGAGAAGGGGCCCTCCTCCGCTCACTTCGTGAGCTACGGAGGACTGGCCTGCCATCCGTAGCGCCCGAAGGGCGCGAAGGATGGTGGAGGCGGCGGGAATCGAACCCGCGTCCGAAAAGGTCCGCACGGAAGCTTCAAGCGGAAAATGATCTCGCGGCCAGCCCGTGAGGTCGTCAGAACTCGCCGCGCAGCAGAAACGACCACTGGCTCTGCTCGAATCCCGTGGCGGACTGCTGCGCCTGGTCGGTGCGGCCGTAGCTGGCTTCGAACGCCACGCGGTCGGTGATGTTCCAGCCGCCGAGCAACAACCACCCGAAGACGCTATCCCAGCCACGGTTGCCCGAGTCGGACGACCCCTGATCCACGAACAGGCGGATCTTCTGGACACCGAACTGCACGTTCACTGAATAATAGAGGCGACGGCGGAGGAACTCGTCGCCGACGCTCGCGTCGAGGAGATTCGTCCACAATTGCTCGGGGGAGAAATAGCCGCTCCCGGGATTCTCGGCGTAAGCCAGGGCTCGGGTCGAGAATGCCAGGATCGTTCTCGGGCGGACCACCGGAACCCGCCAGCCCACCCAACCGTAGGCGGACAGGCGTTGGTTGCCGTCGGAGATCCACGAGGCGACCGCGTTGGCGCGCAGCGTCCACTGCGGTGCGAACCCCCAAACCGCGTTGCCCCCGAGGTTATTGAAGTCGATCTCGTTCTCGACGAGCAGCGCCGTGTCCAGGATGGCCTCGCGTCCCAGATCGAAGCCGTACGTGAGATCCTGTGTGGGATGGAGGCGAACGCCGGCCCCTCCGATCATGTCCACCGCGGAATCTCCCGAGAAGAATGAGCGCTTCACCCCGCCGAGACTACCCCGGACGCCGACCTTGTCCGCGACCCGGCCGTCGTAGGCGGCCAGAAGCGTGTCGGCGCGGTTCGTGAACCGCTCTCCCAACGCGGGAAGGCCCGACCCGGGGCCGAGGCAGAGATCGATGAGCGTGCAATTCGACGTAGCCTCGTGGCGCAGGTAGGTGAACGTCATGGAAGACTGCGGGTCCACGAACCACGTCCCCCACAGGCGCCCGATGGCGAGGTCGTTGTCGTCCGTGTCGAGGAGGCGGGTGAAGGAGGCGCTCGCCGAGCTCCGCGTGGTGGCTTCGATCTGGGAGCGCAGGCGGCGCGCCTCGCGATCGTTCGGCGCGTCCTTCTGGATGGCGTCGAGCTCGCGGATGGCGGCCATCGTGAGCCCCCGCGCCTGGAGCACGCGTGCCAGGCCGACCCGCGCGGGGATATTGCCGGGAAACTCGGCGAGAGCACGACGGTACCAGCGGTCGGCGCCGTCGAGGTCCCCTTCCCACAACGCGACGTTGCCGAGCCCGACGGAGGCGTCGGCGCTGCGCTCGTTCCTGGCCACGAGATCGAGGTATTGCTTCCGCGCTTCCTGATACTGCCCGTCCCAGGACAGAACCTCGGCGTATCGAATCTGAAGCTCCGGATCCCCCGGCCGCACAGCAAGCAACTCGCGATACGCCGCCTCGGATTCTTCGAGCCGCCCGGCCCAGGCGTAGACCTTGGCCCGCTCGCGCTTCGCCTCTTCGTCGTGGGGGTTTTCGACAAGGATCCCGTCGTAGATCCCGATGGCCTCGTCGAGCCGGTCGTTCCACGAGAGAAGGAGCGCGAGGCGCTTCCGGCTGAAGAGGTCCGCGGGGTCCCGGGCGACCACCTGGCGGTAGAGCAGGATGGCGTCCTGCTGGCGCTCCTCACTGTAGGCGCGATCGGCCTGGACCCGTAGGTCGTCCTGGGCATACAACGCGAAAGATCCCAGCGCGAACGCGAGGACGATCGCCGCCGCGGTCGCTCGCCGTCGGCTCCTTCGGGAATCAGGGCTCTTCATCGGTGAAATCCGGAAGCTCCCGCAGCGCTTCTCGCACGATGGCGTAGCTCTCCTTGAGATCGAGGTAATAGCGCGGCTGCTCCCAACCGCTCCACGAATATACTGGAAAGTCCGCCAGGCGCGGCGACTCCGCATCGGGAAGCCGCCCGAACACGCGCAGTCCGCCTTCCGACGGCTCCAGGGCGAGCACGTGGAATCGGAAGCCCTCGGTAGTCGCGGTCTCCACGGCACCCTCGGTGCAAGTGGTCTCGTGAACGACCTGGTGCGACGACGGGTCGGTCACGTTGAGTATCCCCCACGGGAGCCGGACCTCGAGAAAACCGCCGCCGGGACTCTCCCTCCATTCCGCGAGGCTGTCGAAATCCGGGTCCCCGGAATCCGTCGAGCCGTGGCGCAACGGGCTCCGGTCGTATCCCAGGAGAGGGAAATACGTTCCGTCGCGGCCGAAGCGGTCCCGGTTCGTGAAGACCTGGATGTCGATGAAGTCGCCGGCGTCGTTGGCCAGGGAACGGTAGGGCCGCCGCAGGCGATTGGAGAACAGGTCGTAGGGGCGGTCCACCTGGAGGCGTGACCCGTCCCCTTCGAGGCGGAGCAGAAACTCCATGCCGGCCGGCGTGTCCACCGCCACCGGATCTGGAAAGCGGTGACTGCCTCGCTGCGCGTCGTAGGTGTCGATCCCGATCCAGAAACGGTAGCGGCCGAGGTCGAGGGGGCCGCCCCCGGGATCGATGTCGAGGCGCAGATAGAGGTAGGCCTCGTCGGACGTGACGCGAAGCGCGCGAGGCCGTGGACGATCATCGGGACGCTCCGGCGCCGAGAGATCGTAAACCGCCTTCACGCCGGCCCAATCCTCGCCGCGGCCGTCGATGGTAATGGGAGATCCCGGGCTCCCCGCGCGGGCCGCCAAGAGGCCGTAGTTTTGCTCAGCGTCGAGGGCATTGTGCCAGAGCCGGTTCCGCTCGACGGGGACCTCGTAATTCATCACCAGCCAGTTGCGCTTGAACCACTCGTCCATCCAGGAAAACAACATGCCGCCCGCGAGCCCCGCGTCGAAGATGTTGCGGAAGAGTCGGGCGTCGATGCGCCCCTGCTCGATCGTCGTGTGGCCGCCGTGGTGCATGCCTTGCGGTTGAAGGTGCGCGATCCCTCGCGAGGTGGGCACGCCGAACTCACCGATGAGCACCGGCTGGCCGCCGTGGTGCGCCTTCAACGCACGCAGGTAGCCGATGTAGTTGTTCCGCCCCTCGTGGTCCGTCGCCGCGTTGTAGCCCGGGTCGAGCATCATGAAGTCCGGGTAGTACGGATACGCGTGATAGCACGCGTAGATGCCCGCCCGGAACTCCTCGGTGGGACGGAGGTGGAGCGTGTCGAGGTCCACCCGGTCGTTGTCGTATTCCTTGATCGGCTCTTCCAGCACCTCCCCTCGGGCCAGACGGATGCTCGTCTCCTCGTCGGAGGTCGCCTCGGTCGGATGGTGGAGCGGGTCGAGGGTCGGCCACGACACGAACCCCAGAGCCCGCTGAGCGCGATACGTCTCGGTCTCGTGCCGGGCCGCCAGGTCGAGGACCGACGCGAGCCACGCTTCGAAGGGACGCACGTTCTCCGCGCGGACGTACGCACCGTCGTGGCGGGTCCGGCCCGGCCTCGTCTTTTCGTAGGCAACCACGGAGTGGGGCTCGAACTCGCGGCCGATCAGCAGCGCCAGCAGATCGCCGGAGATGTCGGTGTCGTAAATGCCGTGGGCATGGCCGGGGCGCGACGGCAGCCTCAGGTTCCCGTGCGTCGCGTCGATGACGCGCCGGATCTCGTCGGCGAACGGCTCCATGAACCTCGGATCGTCGTAGTCGTCGTTTTCGGCGAGCTCCGTCCAGACCCCCTGGACCAGCCAGAGGCGTTCTCCGGGGTGCTCCGCGTTGTGTTCCGCCAGCGCGCGATAGAGGGACGGCGGGTGAAGCGTGTACAACCGGACGACGTTGAACCCCGCCTCGCCCATGAGGTCGAACCACCGGCGATAGAGCTTCGGGTCGTCCGGGAACTCGGCCGGGAACTTGCCGGGGAGCGCCGTCCCCAGGTCGATCCCCTTCACGAAGAGCGGCCGGTAACGTCCCTCCGAACGGACCTCGAGCCGACCGTTGCCGGCCCGCGAGATCAAGCGGAGAGGCGTCGTCGCCGGGACCGGCGGCCGCGGCCGCACCTCCTCCACGGGGTCCCCCGCCGGCGCGTTCTCGGCCAGGAGCGCGTGGATCTCGGCGTCGTCCGGCGCCAGGGCCAGGGCTCGCCCGTACGCCTCCGCGGCGCCCTTCCGATCGCCGGTCTGTCGCCGCGCCATCCCGAGCCCTTTCAGGGCGTCGAGGCTCTTCGGGGCCCGCCCCAGCGCCTGCTCGAACTGGAGGACCGCCTCCCACGGATCGCCTTCGCGGAGCGCGACGTAACCAAGCCCCGTGCGTGCGTCCGCCGCCGCGGGATCGGAGGCCACCGAGGCCTCGAAGGCCGCGCGGGCTTCGCCGATCCGTCCGAGACGGAAGCGGCACCATCCCAGAAGTGACGTGAGGCCCGCCTTCGCCGGTTCGGCCTTCGCCACCGGTTCCAGGAGCGCGACCGCCTGCTCGAACCGGCCCGCTCGATAGAGCTCCAGGGCACGGGCGTACGCATCGGGCGGCGGCGTGGCGGCGGCGAGGAGCAAGGCGGCCAACGGAACGGCCAGGAGGACGACGGCGAGGTCCGGCAGCTGGAGGCCGACGTGGAGACCACCCTTCATCTCCCCGCCCGAAAGAACCCGGGCAGGGTCGATCTGCATCGTTCAGGCCCTCCTGAGGCGCTTCGTATGGACCGTCACAGGCGTCCTGACTCGTTCGTCTCAGCGAGAACGTCACGCGGCGGCTTGCGCTGCGGCGCACTGCGGCCCAGCGGCCGCGATGTTCTACTTGGATGGCGGCCAGTCGTCGGGAAGCGCAAGTCGACCTTTTAGCGCCATGAAGTTCAGCTTGATCGCCAGTGACTTGACCAAGTCCGGAGCATTCTCCGAGTCTCCCATCACCGCCGCTTTCGCCTCGCTAACGAGGTCCAACGGCTCCTTCATCGCGGGTTGCAGCGCGGTACCACCCGTTGCCGCGACCCTGTCGAGAATGTCTTCGACAGCCTCGAGTTCGGTGATGGCTCTCTGTCTTTCACGGTAGTACAGGAATCGATGCGCGTTGTAGGTGCGCTCTCTCGCCTCCAGCAACGGCAGATGGTACTTGGATAGCCGTTCCATGTCGCGCACGGCGCCGTTGAGGCTCTCCTCGACTTGCTCGGGATTGCTTCGAATCTCGCCTTGTGCTTTTCTTACGAGCTGAAGAGCCTCCTCTACCCGGGACTGTATAACGCGGGTCGAGGTTTCCTCGAGCGGCGGCTCCCATCGCTCGTCGGGTTGCTTGCAGCCGCTGGCGACAAGCAGCAGAGTGCCGAGAATCAGTAACTGCGTTGCATGGCTCGTGCGTGCCACGGCACCTCCTTTTCACTCTTCGACGGAGAAACCGGGTGGGTATCTCCGCCAGCTCATCGATACCTCCAATGCGCTATTGTAGCGTTGGATCGTGTCTGGGAAACCCGGGGCGATTCACAACCTGGAAGAGGCTGATAGACTGTCTCAACGATGATAGGTTCGGCTGAGGATTCCGATAACAGGTCGTGCGGCGGGCGGACCGTGACGGCACGCCGCCGGTAATGGCTCGCTTCTGGGTCTTCGCCCGTCCCTACCTTCCGACCTATATGGTCGGTCTGCTCCTTCTCCTCCTTACCAACGGACTGAGCCTATGGATTCCGTGGCTGCTGCGGGATGCCATCGACGCAATCGAGGCCGGCACCGAGCTTCGTGTTCTCGCCGGCTTCGCCGGGGCCATGATCGGGGTGGCGCTCCTCCAGGGGATCGTCCGCACGCTCTCCCGCCTGACGATTCTCGGCAACGCGCGGCGAGTCGCGTACGACATCCGCAATCGGTTCTTCGAGCACCTCCAGCGCCTCGGGGCAAACTTCTACGACACCCACCGCACCGGCGACATCATGTCGCGCGGGGTCAACGACATCCGGCTCCTGCAGTCGTTCTACGGCCCAGGCGTGCTCAACTTCCTCAACACCGTCATCATCTACGTCGCGACCTTGGCGCTCCTGCTGAGCATCGACGTCCAACTGACGCTGATCTCGCTGGCGCTCTATCCGGTCCTGCTGCTGGGCGTGAACCTCCTCAGCCGGCGGGTCTACGGCCGCTCGCTCGCGGTCCAGGAGCAGCTCGCCACGATCTCCAACCGCGCTCAGGAAAACATCAGCGGCATCCAGCAGGTCAAGACCTACGTGCAGGAAGAGCGAGAGATCTCGGACTTCCGGGAGCTGTGCGCCGAGTTCCGGCGCCGAAATCTCGCCATGGCGTCGGTGCGCGGC